>ERZ869925.1498-NODE-1498-length-10331-cov-3.342838_pt1 | contig 10331 bp, 17 predicted proteins | sample MGYA00579311_ERZ869925 | MGnify/ENA primary metagenome ERZ869925 (study PRJEB32216, sample SAMN09231817) | wastewater metagenome | place: USA: Maryland | collected 2016-07-30 | study: EMG produced TPA metagenomics assembly of the PRJNA472060 data set (Reclaimed...
CGTCGAAGCCGATCTCACGGAGCTGCAGCCACAGTTCAGTGGCGGTGCCGCCGGGCCCGTTGGCGAGGTGGATGGTGAGGATCTCGAACGACCGGCGCATCCGGGCCTGGGCCTGCTCGAGTTCGGTGGCGTGCGGGGTCACCTGCTCGGTGAGTTCGGCAGCCGCGGCCAGTTCGGCGGGGGTCGGCGGGCGATGGTCTGGCGGGAAGTCGTTCACGAGAACCTCCGCAGGTGGTCGGCTTCGTCGGCTTCGAAGCACCCGCACGGGGCTTCGGTCGGGTCCGTCGAGGACCAGCAGTGGTCGTGGTCACCCTCCGCGCACGGCTCGCACGGCGCCGGGGTCAGGTCGGGGCCGCCGCAGTCGTGCAGGTAGGTGAGCGTGGCCCGGCCCTCGGTGGTGCGGTTCAGCTCGCGGGCGGCGCCGTTGGCGACGTCGAGGTGCTCGCAGTTGCCGCGGGCGAGGGCGGCCAGGAGCCGGCCGACGTCGTGGACGCCGTTGGCGCGGACGACGAGCCGGGGGTACTTCTCGCCGTGGGGCTCGAACAGGATCTGGATGGACTGGTCGAGGCTCATGCTGCGGCACCTGCTCTCGCTCGTTTGTGGGCGACAGTGCATGCCGTGCACCGGCACCCCCGGTTCGTGTAGGTGGAGTCGCGGCCGTGGCGGGGGTCTCCTTCGGGGAGCCCGGCGGCGTAGTCGGCGTCCCGCTTGGCGGCGATGTAGGCCCGGTTGGCTTCCCGGCAGTCGTCGCACCGGCAGCCGTACGTGTACTTGCCGCGGGTGCCGTGCGGGCCCGGTGGGCGGCCGATGCTGCGGCCTGTCTTCGTGGCCCTCATGCCGCGGTCCGCTTCTTCGAGACGGCCTTCTTCGCCCGCCCGTGGGTGCGGGCCTGGATGGTCCACTCCCCGTTCGCCCGCTGCACCACCTCGGTGTGCCCGTCGATCACCTGCTGGATGGCGTCGCACACCTCGAGCAGGGCGTCGTCGGCCAGGTCGTGCGACGTGTCGCGGCCGGTGAGGAACATGAGGAGGCCCTTGCGCTGCTTGTCGCGCCACGCCCGGTTCCCCTCGGCGTTCATCGACGGCACGTCGGGCCACGCCTGGCCGGCCAGGGCGTGCATCTTGCGTTGCAGCGGGGTGAGGGGGCGACGGGGGGCCGCGGCGGCGGGTTCCGCGGCACCCCCGTCTGACGCCGGCGCCTCAAGGTCCGGGGGCGGAACCGGACCTGGGTCGCCGTGCGCGTCCTGGGCAACCTCAGGGGCCGACGCGGCCGCCTCGTCCGGGGTACCAAGCCCGGCGTCATCGGCGGGCGTGTCGGCCCCATCGGCTGCATGCTCCGAGCCGGCCGCAGGGGGCCCACCCGGACCCGGGCCATCTGGACCCGAGCTCGTGCCCGCGCCGGTCGGCGGCGGGTCGTCCTTGGGCGCTTCGAAGGCGCCGATCATGTCGGAGGCGTCACCGACCGACGAGGCCCGGAGCTCGTCGGGCCGGCCGAACGCGTCGACGAACATCGCCTTGCACCGCTGCCGCTCACCGTCGGGCAGCGCGTTCATGCGGTCCACCAGGGCCTTCACCACGTCGGCCTCGGCCAGCGGTTCGGGGGCCCGGGCGTGCAGGTCCTCCTTCGACCACAGGTCCAACGCGACCCCGAAGCGCATGGCGGCGTTGCGGATCGCGTCGCCGATCATCTCCTTCACGGCGTCCGGACCGGTCTTGCCGTCCGCGGAACCGACCCCGAGGCGGGTGACGTCGCCGACGGTCAGGCGGATCCACAGCTGCCCGTCACGGACCAGCGGCAGCCCGTCGTCGGTGAACGCCACCGGCTCCCAGAACCAGGCGGGGTCGGCCTGCAGGAGCCGGTCGGTGACCGCGGCATGGCCGACGTAGTCGAGGTGGATGTGCGCGGTCGACATCCAGTTCCCGCACTCGCGGCAGTCCCGCTTCTCGTGGCGCTCGCACGCCTTCGACGGGGCCTTCCGGCACGCCCCGCAGGTGACCCGGGGAAGCTTGCCGATGGTCTCGGGCGGGAACGGGGCCCGCAGCTTGATGGCGGTGGTCTCGTTCATCGCTTCACGACCAGCGGGGAGGTGGGGCCGGCCATGTTGAGGTACACGCCGCGGGGGTCCTGCGGGTCTTCGACGTGGACGCTGCACTGGCCGTCGCGGGTGAGGCAGCGCAGCACGATGCACCACCCGTTGGCGGTCGGGACCCGCATGCCGGGGACGACGGAGGATGCGAGTTCGATGACGGCTTCGTCCTCGGACCCGGCGAGCTCGGTCGCGGCCCGGGACCACTCCTTGGCCTGCCGGCGCAGCGGGTAGGCGTACTGGCGGACCGGGGAGTTGTCGGCAGCGACGGCGAGGGCGTCGGCTTGGGCTTGGGCTTCGGCGGCGGTGATGCTCACGGCTGCACCTCCGGGGTCTCGGCCACGAACTTCGGCTCACGGATCAGGACGGCGACACCCGGGGGCATCTCGCCGTCGGCGGTGACGGGGTGCACCAGGTCGCCGGGCTTCGGCTTCCCGGGGATCGTGAGCGCCTTCTTGATGGCCGCCTTGTCCGGGGTCGCCACCGGCGGCTTCGGCGCGCCCGGGTTGATGAGCTCGGGGGCGTGCTCAGTCGCCCACGGCAGGAACACGTCCGGGTCGACATCCCACTCGGGCTGCTGGGCCCGGGAGACCAGCTTGCCGAACGGCAGGTCGATCGACTTGCGCTTCGGCTCCCGGGCCAGGACCGCCCGGTGGTACTGGGCGAGCGCGTCCTCCAACCAGGTCTCCTGCTTGGCGAGCTGCTCGAGGCGGCCGGCTTCCCAGGTGTCGATGCGGTCGCGTTCGGCGGCGGCGACGGTGCGCACGTCGGCGGTCTGCCGGCGGGTGCGCGCCAGGCGGCGGAGCAGCCAGTCGGCGTGCTCGGCACCTTGGGGGGCTTCGGGGGCGGTGTCGAAGTCGGGCTCGGGGCCGGCGAGGGCCTGGTCGAGGTCGTCGAACTCTCGGGCGAGGCTCATCGGTGATCGACCTCCCCGTCGCAGGCGCACCCGTGCTCGGGGCAGCCGTCCTGCTCGTCGTCGTCGAGGTCGGGGATCTGCGAGACCCGGGCCCGGGCGGCGGCGTTGCCATGCAGCGGGCACCACTCGGTGTCGAAGGCCTCGTCCCAGCAGTCGCACGCCGTCCAGTGGTGGGCGGCGCACAGGTCGACAGCGTCGGGGTGGCCGTCGACGTGGAACAGCGGCCGGGTCGGGCAGTCGTCGATGCAGCACACCGGCCGGTGCAGCTGCTCGAGGCCGAGTGCGTGCTGGGCGCGGGCGGCGAGCTCGTCGGCGCGGGCGTCCAGGTCGTTGTGGTGCTGGTCGAGAATGCTCATGCGGCACCTCGCTCCGAGTTGGCGGAGGGGGCAGTACCGGCGGTGCCGTTCTCCGCCCCTTCCGCGACCGGGGCCAGCGCGGCGCGGATCTCGTCCGGGCGGCGCGGGGTGAACTCGACGGCGGTCGACGGCACCTCGACGGTGTGACCGACATGCTCGGCGTCCGTCATGAACTCGACCTCGAGGCCGGCGAACCGGCGGACCATGTCGACGTAGCGGGTGCCGGTCCCGCCAACCCACACGGAGTCCTCGTCGTCGACGGGGACCTCGTCGAGGCCGTCGAGGAACTCGACGACGCTGGCGGGGGTGTGCAGGATGATCTTCCGGAGCTCAGGGACCTCGATGTGTGGGTGGTCGTCCAGGAAGTCGGCCAGGTCCCGGAGGCCTTCGATCTTCTGGTAGCGGCTGGGGCCGACGGTGAAGGTGTCGCTCATCGGGCCACCGCTCCGGTCAGGTCGTCATCCAGCACGACAGGCACCACGGCCAGAGCCGTGGCCACCGGCCGGGGGAACCGGACCCGGACCGCGGTGTCGCCGTCGTACAGCCCGACGCCGGCGTCGGTGCGGAGCACGATGCGGCCGTCACGGTTGCGGTTCACCGCGACCATGGCGTGCTCGCCGTCGGAGCGTTCGAAGCGGACCACGTCACCAGCGACGAGGTCCTCGATGAGCACGGTGTCCCACCACGTCGCCGGGGTGGCGTCGCGCAGCTGGTGGCGGATCCGCTTGAGCTGCACCAGCTGCGCCTGGTGGTGGGTGCGCTGGTCGTGGCCGGAGAGGATCAGGGCGTCGCAGGCGGCGATCTTGTCTTCGGTGGCCTTGATCTGGGTGTCGATGTACTCGAGGTCCTGGGGGTTGGTGTCGGGGGGTGGGTGGTTCATTGGGGGTATCCTTTGGTTGCTGTTTCGATGGGCCCCGGGGTTGCTGTAGGAGGCACCCGGGGCCCGTTGGGTTCTTGGGCCACCTCGCCCGGGGCGGGGGAGCGAGGTGGCCCCATCCGGCGGAGGAGACCGACGCCGGAGTGGTTAGGGGGACTGGGTCTTCACGACGCGACCTGGCCGGTGGTGAGCAGCTCGAGCAGGGGAGCGCGGGGGACGAGGATGCGTCGGCCGAACCGGACGACTGGCACGGGGAACTCGTCGCGGTTGACGAGGTCGTAGCCGGTGGACTTGGGGCACGACAGCGCGGCGCAGGCGACGGGGAAGTCGAGCATGGCGTCGTCGGGGATCTCGCTGAGCTTCATGCCGCCCGCTTCCGGTCGGCCTGCTCGATCGCGTCGACGATCTTGGCCCGGTTGGGCATCGGGAAGATCTCCTCGACCTCGGCGCCGAGCGCCAGGGCGATGGCGATGCGGAGGTACTCCTTCGGGTAGATCTCGCCGCGCAGCACCTTCCAGATCGTCTGGTAGGTGGTGCCGGCGCCGTCGGCCAGCGCCTGGGTGCTGACGCCGAGGCCTTGCATGCGGGCGTCGAGGCGGTTGGCCCAGACGATCTTGGCGTGCTCGTCGAGGACGCTGCGGATGGCCTGGGTGCGGGCTGCTTGCGGGGTGTCGGTTGCCACGCCCTCTACTTAACCAGCTAACGCAATTTACGTCAAGGGTTAAGTTCTACCCCCGTAATTACGTGTTGACGTGAGAAGTGAAAGACTGGGGAGGTGGACCGGACGTACAACATCCCCATGGTCAACATCGTCATCAGGGATGCCCTCAAGGCCCAGGGCCGCGGCTCGCAACGCCGGCTCGCGGCCGCCATCGACGTCTCCGAACCCAGCGTCACGAAGTGGGTGAAGGGCCACGACCGTCCCACCGAGGACAAGTGGCCCGCCATCGAGCATGCGCTCGACCTCGAGGAGGGGGCACTGGTGCGCGCGGCGCGGGCTGACGCCATCGGCATCGACCCGGCGGCCGGCATCGAAGAGAACACGGCGGCGATCGTCAACGCCCTCAGCACGCTGTCGGCCGCCGAGGCCGCCGAGCTCCTACGTGGGGCGTTCAAGGTGATCACCGTGGACGAGGCGGCGGATCTTCTCCGGTCATCTGCCGAAGGGCTGCAGCGATTGCGCGACGAAGGTCGCATCGACGACCGATGAACATGGTGCCCGCCAGCACCACCTCGACGACGTCCTCGTCGCCGGGGGGCTCGGGTTGTCGAACTGGCCCACCTGATTCCAACCGCTGCACTACCCGCCTCCTTGGTCGCTCCCCACCACAGCGGCAGGGCCGACCCGATAATGCCTTCGGGGTGTGACAGCGCCGCGCATTTACCCCAAGAAAGTTCGCGAGTGGTGGATGGTCGGCGCGGTTCGTGCGCGCGGTGCGCGCGACGGCCAGGGCGACCGGGCCGACGGTGGGGGAGCGGCGGCCCGGTTCATCCCATCCCCCCATCCCATCCACCAGCCGGATTCATGCAGCCTGACCGGAGTGACCGTGCCGAACACCCAACAAAACCAGGGCCTACGGACACCGCAGAATCGACCGGACCGGGTCGATCATTCTTCTAATCCGACGGTCGCAGGTTCGAATCCTGCCGGGGGCGCCAATGAAACCGGGCTCAACTGGCCCACTGTGCGTGACCATCCCATCCCGCATCCCATCCCGGGGTATCCTGGGCCGATGCAAGGCTCGAAACGGCAACGGCAACCAGGCGTCTGGGAGCTCCGCGTGTACCTCGGGATCGACCCCGTGACCCGGAAGAAGCGGTGGCGGTCCCGCACCTACCGCGGGGGCGCGCGAGGGGCCTCGACGGCGCTCTCGCAGCTGGTCTCCGAGGTCACCGCCGAGCACGCCGTCCCGCCCACCGAAGGCACCTTCGGGTGGCTCCTCGACCAGTGGCTCCGCGTCGCCGAACTCGACCGGGCCGAGACCACCGTGGCCGGGTACCGGCACAAGATCGACACCACGCTCCGGCCGGCGCTCGGCGACATCGAACTGCGCAAGCTCACCGGCGTGATGCTGTCGGACCACTACCAGCGCCTCCTCACCGTGGGCACCTACGCGACGGCCACAAGCCCGCACCCGCAGTCGCCGGCGTCGGTGCGCCAGGTCCACGCCATCGCCCACTGCGCCCTCGGTTGGGCCGTCGAGCAGGGCTACCTGCCGTCGAACCCGGCGGACCGGGCCACCCAGCCAGCCCGGGCGAAGATCCAACGGGTCCTGCCCGACGTCGCCGCGATGGCCGACGCCGTGCGCGCGTACGCCGAGGTCGACCCGATCATGACGGCGTGCTGGTGGGTGACCGCCGCGCTCGGGTCCCGTCGGGGTGAGTCGCTGGGGCTCACCTGGGCCGACGTCGACCTCGAGGCGGCGACCGTCACGATCCGGCAGTCGGTGGTGGAGGTGAAGGGGCGCAAGATCGTGAAGGACACCAAGACCCACCAGGCCCGTCGGGTGTCGATCGACGAGGCCACCGTGGCGGTCCTGGCCAGCCACCGCGCGCGCGTCGACGAGCTCGCCGCGGTGGCCCGGGTGACGATCACCCCGGAGTCGTTCGTGTTCTCCCCGCCGTCATCGCTCGGGGTGAAGGCGTACCAGCCGACGAAGGTGTCGCGGACGTGGCGCGCGTGGGCGGACCAGCAGGGCCTGGAGGGGGTGCGTCTGCATGATCTCCGGCACCTGGCGGCGTCGGTGATGATCAGCGCCGGCCACGACATCACGACGATCTCCCGCCGGCTGGGCCATGAGCGGGTGTCGACCACGCTCGACATCTACAGTCACCTGATGCCGGGCTCGGATGAGGCGGCGGCCGACTCGATCGGGGCGGCCATGGCACCGAAGGCGCCCGGTCGGGCGCAGCTGACGAAGGGCGGGAACCCGTGACCATGACACCACCACCGACCGGACCGACCCCGGACGACCTGGCCCGACAGCGCTCATCCGCCATCCGGTGGTATGCCGCAGGCGCGGTGATCGTGCTGGTGGCCGCCGGCGGGTTCCTGGTGTGGCAGCGGCGCAGCGACCAGGTCTCGTCGTACTGTGCAACGGTGGCTGACACCAAGGCCACCTTCACTCCGCCCACGCTCCCGAAGATCCAGACGGTTCCCACCGCGATCATCGACGACGGGCCGTCGACGACGAGCATGTCGTCGGCGATCGAGGCGCAGAAGGCCGGGATGGCGGCCTCAATGGATGCGGTCCGCAAGCGCGCCGACGCCGCGCCCCCGGAGATCGCGGGGCAGTGGGCGACGGTGGTGTCGATCGTGCGCACGAGCTCGCCGTCGACGTACGACCAGCAGGCGGGGGTGGCGGCGTTCAAGGACATCGACGCGTACACCCGTGAGCACTGCGGCAGCTCGGACATGGGCTCATGAGCCCGACCGTGCGCGCGGTGCTGGTGGCGTGCATCGTCGCGGTCGTCCTGGTGATCGCCACCGGGTTCGCCGGCCTGTGGTTCTACGTCAGCCGGCCGCCGCAACCGGCCTCGAGGTTCGTGCCGGTGACCGAGCCGGCCTGCGAACCGAACTGCACGCAGGCCACCTCGACCCGGTGACGGTCGCCGGCCGGCTGGGGCAGTCGTCGACCAACATGATCTTCCGGCGGTACGGGCACGTGATGCCGGAACGGGATCGGGCGGCGGCGGAGTCGATGGGGTCGAAGCTGCGGCCGCCGGTAACACGGGCCTGAACGCGAAGGAGGCCCCCACCCGAAGGTGGGGGCCGGTCCCTCAGCGCCAAACCGGGAGACGCCGAAGCGTCATTGGTGGGCCCCGGTCAGCTACCCGTGAAGCTACGCGGCGGGGGCTGCGGCCGGCAAGCGGCGTCGGTCACACGGTGGGGTCGAAGAAGTTCGGGATGACCGTGTCGAAGAAGCGCACGTCGTCGGTCGGGCGCTTGGCGGCCAGGTGGTGCATCCAGGCGTAGGACTCGTAGACCCGGTAGGGCGCCCAGACCCCGGAGTACCCGATGCCCCACTCGACGGGGAGCAGGTTGGGGAGCGCATCGGCCAGCGGCTTCTGACAGATCCCGGCGATGATGCCCAGGAAGTCGCCGGGCTCGCACCGCTCCTGAATGGCCTCCAGGGCGCTGAGGTTCATGTGCGCCCACCAGGGGGCGTCGTGCTGGAAGCCGTTGAAGACGTTGCGGTCCCAGTCGTAGTGACCGAACCACTTCTCCCGCTCCTCCTCGGTCACGACCTCGATGTGCTCGGTGCACTCGGCGGTGTTCTCGGTCCCGGCGTAGAGGTACACCTCGTGGCCCTGCCGGTGCATCATGGTGGCGAACTTGGTGATCTTGGCCGTGTAGGCGCACCAGACGTAGTCGGGCGTGGTCTGGGTGTGGGGAAGCCCCACCAAATGAAGTCTCACGATGCCAACTTGCTCCCGTTGTATCGACGCATTCGCTCTCGCTTACCGTTGAAGATCGGTTCGGTAAGGATGATCGTCAACAGGTCCTCCTCAGGCCGGAAGGTTCAGACTCGGGGTCCAAATCTTGACGTTGCGATACCGCGTCACCGTGGCGTAGTTCCACAAGGCAAGCCGCTCAGATGGGTTCGACTCGCTGTTCCGAAACACATGGCCGCCTAGGTACACACCGTCGACCCATCCGAAGACACCGGTGCCGACCACGAGCAACCGCAACGTGTGCCAGATGTTGAACCCGGTCGCCAGCCCGAGTGATGCCATGGACACTGCACCAACATCACTCACTGCCGGGGTGAACATCTCGACGGTGTTTCCAGCGTTGAGTCGGATTCCTGCGCCGGTGTCGTTGGCGTTACGGGTGCTCGCGATGATGCCTGCGTAGCCGTCGGTCGTGGTTAGCACGTCGGACTGATACAGGATCATCCCGGCGCGTTCGATGCGCTCCGAGTCAATGACGGCGCACCAGTCTTGGCCTCCCCCCGACGACGTGATCACGGCGCCATCACTGGCCCATGTGCCTAGGCCAACTGTGAACGGGGCCATCGAGGAACCGTTGTAGTCGCCAACCAGTGCCCATGAGACACCAGCCCCCGCCGGGCCGGTGGCACCCGTCGGGCCGGTCGCACCGGTGGCACCTGTGGGCCCGACGAGGGATACCCCGGCGGGCCACGCCCCGGCGGCCTTCGGGCCGTACAGGGTGTTGGTGGCGGTGTTGATGTAGAAGTCGCCGTTGGCGCCGGTGCCGGCGCCGGGGGCGGTGGTGCCGTTGAGCACCGTGTTGCCGTTCGCACCCGCCGCACCCGCAGCACCCGCAGCACCCGTGGCACCGGTCGCCCCAGTCGCCCCGGCGGCGCCTGTCGCGCCGGTCGGGCCGACCAGGGACACCCCGGCGGGCCAGACGCCCGCGGCTTTCGGCCCGTAGAAGATGTGGGCGGTCGAGTCGTACGCGTAGTCGCCGTTGGTGCCGGTGCCCGACGATGGCGCCCCGGAGGTCGCCAGGATCGTCTTGCCGTCCGCACCCGCCGCCCCGGTCGCCCCTGCGGCCCCGGTCGCACCGGTCGCGCCCGTGGGCCCCGTGGGGCCTGGGGGGCCGACCTGGCCCGTCACCGTCAACACGATCGACGGGGTCGCCTGATTCAACTGCACGTCCTGCACCGTCAACGCCACCGACACGCCCATCAGACGTGCACCCGCCGGTTCACGGCCAACGACGCCCGAATCCACGGCTGCACCGTCGGGGTGAGCTGCACCAGCTCGAACAGCATGCCGGTCTCGAGCTTGGCGGCGTCGACCGCGGCCAGGTGCACGATGATGTGCCCGGACGTGTCACCGGAGTCGACGGTGAGGGTGGCGACGTCGGTGCCGCCGGCATCCGCGTAGTCGGTGCGGATCACGGCCTGCCAGGTCCACCCGGTGGTGTCGGGGTGGGTGCCGTCGGCGAGGGTGATCTGGACGGGGAGGGCCTGGTTGCCGACCTGGTCGACTTCCCAGGCCCATTCGCCGGTGGTGGCTTCGATGGTCATGTTCAGGCTCCTGCGATGGTGCCGGGCCCGGGGATGGCCGGGTCGACGGGCGGGGTCGGCGCGGGCGCGGGCGGCGGGGTGACGGCGGCGACGGCCT
>ERZ869925.1499-NODE-1499-length-10328-cov-13.192446_pt1 | contig 10328 bp, 13 predicted proteins | sample MGYA00579311_ERZ869925 | MGnify/ENA primary metagenome ERZ869925 (study PRJEB32216, sample SAMN09231817) | wastewater metagenome | place: USA: Maryland | collected 2016-07-30 | study: EMG produced TPA metagenomics assembly of the PRJNA472060 data set (Reclaimed...
AATGCAAAATTAGCTCAATTGGTAGAGCGTTGCCTTGCCAAGGCAAAGGTTGTGAGTTCGAGCCTCATATTTTGCTCAAAGTGGATAAAAATGTGTAGGTACCACAAGGATGACGTCTCCTAACTACACTCATGCAGGTATAGCACAACGGTTAGTGTTAGAGATTTCCAATCTTTAGATGTCAGTTCGATTCTGATTACCTGCTCTTAAATTAATGCCGAGGTAGCTCAGACGGTTAGAGCGCAGGATTCATACCCCTGAGGTCAACAGTTCAACTCTGTTTCTCGGTACTATAAATGCTCGGGTGGTGGAACTGGTAGACACGCAGGACTTAAAATCCTGTTCTTCGGAGTGCGGGTTCGATTCCCGCTCTGAGTACTAACTAACAGGTGGCTCCCTTAATAGTCAAGGCTGACCTTGAACATCTGACATATGTCTATACAGGGGGTGAAAGTTAGTTAAATGCCCCGATGGTGGAATTGGTAGACATAGTGGTCTTAGAAGCCACGGCTTCGGCGTGAGAGTTCGAGTCTCTCTTGGGGTACATATATTTATAATAAATTAGGTTGTTTTAGTCTTTAGACTTTAACGACCTTTTTTTATTTAAACATATACGCTCTATGAATTTTAAAAAATGGATTATTGAACTTTTCAAAGATGAAAGAGGTTCAACTTCGGTAAAACCTGTAATTGCTGTTATGGGTGCCTTATTTTTATGTGCTACAATGGCTGCGAACTCCTTTACTCATGGAGATATGAAACCAGCTGATACCTTAGTAGACGCAGTTATGATTATTACAATTATTGGTATGGGTGCTGATTCATTAGATAAATTTTCTATGAAGTCTAAAAAAGAAGAACCAAAACAAGAAGAACAAATAGGTTAACATTAAAACATAGATTATGCAATTATCAAAGTATTTCACACTAGCTGAATTGACTCCTTCGTCAACAGCAAAACGTTTAGGTATTAAAAATGATCCTACCCCAGAACATTTAAACAATCTAAAATTATTAGCTACTAACGTATTAGATAAAGTACGTGAACATTTTGGAAAACCAATTTGGGTATCTTCAGGTTATCGTTCTAAGGCCTTAAATGATGCTACTCCTGGCTCAAGTGCTACATCACAACATTGCTCAGGTGAAGCCGCTGATTTAGATCAAGATGGAAGAGGCACAGGTGTTACTAATAAAATGGTATTTGATTACATTAAAGATAATTTAGTGTTTGATCAATTAATTTATGAGTATGGTACTGATGCTAATCCTGATTGGGTTCATGTTAGTTGGGAATCAACAGGCAAGCAAAGAAAACAAGTGTTACGTTGTACTAGAGTAAATGGTAAACCAGTTTATACTCCTTATAAGTAATTTAATTTAAACTTGGACTCCTAAACACTCTTTATTATATACCAGTCATGGATATTAATAAAGTATTTAATGCCTTTAATGATGAGGAGTATCAGAACGAGATAAAAAAAGTTCGTGATACTCCCCAATATTGGATAGGTATGTTTAAGAAACTTATTCATAATTATAATAATGGTTATGAGTTTTTTATGAATAATCTTTTAGATTCATTAGAAACTGGCCCTGATTTAGATAAAAATAAAGTAAAAGAATCAGTTGAATATTTAACTTATACTATGGCGTATAATTATATATTAAAACTCGATATAAACGACTTAACCCACCTATATTACATTACCCTTGAGTCTGACGATATGTTGTTGCAAAGTATAAATCATTGTTTAAAATACTTTGAATCTAAAGAGTTATATGAACGATGTGCTGTCCTTAAACAATACGAAACAGAAGTAAAAAGAATTGTACTTAAGTTTGGCCCTCCAGAAAAATAAGCTTATATTTTAAATACGGGTATTTAGGAAATAAGAGAGAGATGAATGAGACGAGTGAGAGAAAGGAGAAAAGGACCAGAGGAATATAAATGGGAGGTTATAATAAAATCATATGAGAAATAGAGAAACTATAAACAGAAAGTTAGAACAGATGGAGTCTAACTTAACTAAAATGGCGTTTGTGTTAAGACGTCAAGGTTCAAGAGAGGATTTTGAACAATTAATCGATTCTACTAAAGACTTAGTAGAACAGGTAAAATCATACGTTAGTATGGAACCTATATCACCTAATGAAATTAATAAGGTTTAATCATGCTTACACCGGAACAAATATTAAGTAATTGGGAAAAGTTCCTAGGTTACATTGACCTTTATATTATGGGAGACCGTGGTGTTAAATTAAAAGCGTTTTATGAACAATATTCTGAACGTTTTATGATGATGCCTGCCGCTCATAAACCTCAATATCATAATTGTTTTCCTGGAGGTTATATAGATCATGTTAATAGAGTTATTGAAGGTGCTTTAAAGATTCATGATGTATGGCAATTAATGGGTACTATGGATACTTATACAGTAGAAGAATTAGTGTTTTCTGCAATGAATCATGACTTAGGTAAATTTGGTACATTTGAACAAGAAGCATATTTACCTCAGACTGACCAATGGAGACGAGAAAAATTAAATGAACCCTATATGTTTAATGATCGTTTAGAGTTTATGTCTGTACCTGATAGAGGTTTATATATTTTATCTGAATTAGGTATTTTAGTAACTAAAAATGAGATGTTAGCTATTAAGTTACATGATGGTTTATATGATGAAGCTAATAAGCCATATTTAATGTCTTGGATGCCAGAAACTAAACCTAGAACTTCATTAATCTATATAGTTCATCAAGCTGATTTAATGGCCGCTCGTATTGAATTTGAAAGAGAATGGTTACCTAAATTATTAGGTCCTAAATCTCAAGAAACTAATTTTAAATTATCAAAATCAGAATCAACTAATAAATCTAAAAAAGAACCAATTAAGACTAAAGCATTAGGTAATGTAAAAAGTGAAGGCCTTAAAAATGTGATGTCTAATTTCTTCAACGAGGAATAAAATGATTTACGGAATTTTAATTGTACTGGTCGTAATCCTAGGGTTTACGACCTACAACCTTTTAATCAAAAATGAAAAAGCTGAAGATATAATATTATCTCAGAATAAATTTATTAATGAATTAAACAAAACTATTAATTATACTAATCATAAATTAACACAAATTGACCATAGAGGTTCATTTGAGGCTGATGATGAGATAGGATTCTTTTTTAAAGAAGTAAAACAACTACAAGAAAAACTAAATGAGTTCACTAATAATACCCAAACCAAAGCCTAAAAAATCAGGAGTTTATTTCACTCAAGATACAGAAGATGCTATAGTAGCTTATAATAATTGTCCTGATCCTGAAGAACGTAGTAAAATATATAATAGAAAAATTCATTATGCTTTCTTTAAATTAACAGAAAATATAATTCATACATTTAAATTCTATTATACAGAAGTAGATAATATTGAAGATTTACAACATGAAATTATAACATTTCTATTAAGTAAAATTCATTTATTTGATCCTTCTAAAGGTGCTAAAGCATATTCATATTTTGGTACTATTGTAAAACGATATTTAATTATATCTAATACTAAAAACTATAAAAAACGAGTAGATAAAGCCCCAATTGAAGATTTAGAACAAGATGAAAATCATTCATATGAATTAGAAGATATGTCCCCTAATGAACGATTGAATTATTTTATAGATAAATACACTGAATATTGTTCAAACAATTTAAATATATTATTTCCTAAAGCTAAAGAAGCACAAATAGCTGATGCTATTCTTGAATTATTTCGTAAACGTGAACATATAGATATATTTAATAAAAAAGCATTATATATCTACATTCGTGAAATAATTGATGTAAAGACACCTAAAATTACTAAAATTGCTGATAAATTAGGTGATATTTTTAAAGAACATTATTTATTTTATCTAGAAAACGGATATACAAACTTCTAATTATTATATTTATAAATAAAAATATTTATGAGTAATTTAGATTCTGTAATATTTGGTACTAAAAAATTCTCAGATATTTTAAATGAGATTTATGATAACCAAAAAAAGAAAGAAAAACAAATATCAACCCTAATAGGAGAATTAAAACCCCTAATAAATGACATAGGTGATGCTACTTTAATTGTACCATTAATTAAAGAATACTTAGAAATAAGTGTTAAAAATGATGAACAATTAATTAAAATGGCTACTATTATTCAAAGAGCATTAACTAGCTCAAACTCAGACAGTGGTGATTTTGGTATTTCTGAAGAGGAAAAACAACAATTATTAGCTGAAATAAATAAAATTCAAACAGAAGAATAATGGTAGATGTAGCATTTGGTTTTAGCTCCCTAAATAATAATTTAAATACAGGGAATAAAAACTATACTATAGATACAGCAAACGCTTTAAATAATTTAATAGTAGCAGTTCGTGTTAAATCTATAGTACTGGATGATACTCACCCAAGATTTAAAGAAGTAGGTGGATGGAATGGACTAGGAACTATTGAATATGATCCTGTTCAAAATCCAAGTCTATCATCTAATACCGTTTTTCCATTAGCTAAACCATTATCACCTAATATAAAAAACTTTCCATTAATTAATGAAGTAGTTTATATAATTGCATTACCTAATACTGATATAGGACAAGTAGTTACTTCCCAAACGTCTTATTATATTAATATAGTTAGTATTTGGAATCATCCTCATCATAATGGTTACCCAGTTAATGCTAATGTACCTCCGCCTTCACAACAAAAAGATTATAATCAATCATCTGTAGGTAGTGTTAGACGAGTTACAGATCAATCAACTGAAATATTTTTAGGTAAAACATTTAAAGAAAAAGGAAATATTCATCCTTTATTACCATTTGAAGGTGATGTTATACAAGAAGGTCGCTGGGGAAATAGTGTGCGTTTTGGTAGTACTGTAAAGAATACTCCTAATAATTGGTCATCTGTAGGTAATAATGGTGATCCTATTATTATAATTAGAAATGGTCAATCAGTTAAAGCAGATAATAAAGGTTGGATTCCAATTACTGAAAATATAAATGATGACTTATCATCAATTTATTTAACAAGTACACAAGCTATACCATTAAACCCTGCTAGTCAAAATTATTTATCTTATAAAGATAATGCTCCTCAAAATATTGCTAAATATTCAGGGCAACAATTAATTTTAAATTCAGGACGTATAGTATTAAATAGTTCTAAAGATCACTTACTTTTAACGTCTAATAAATCAATTAATTTGAATAGTATAAATTCGGTTAATATAGATAGTCCTTTATTTATAGCCCAAGCTAATGAGGTTTATTTAGGTTCTAAATCAGCAACTGAATCTGTTTTATTAGGTGATTCAACTGTTAAATTATTAAAACAGTTAACTACTAATTTAAAATCATTTATGACTATTTGTTCTACATTAGTATCAGCTCCAGCAGGAGCACCATTAGTACCATTAAACCAAGTGGCTAGTCAATTATCAACTACTTTAGAACAAATTAATATAAATTTAGATAATGTTAAATCTAAATCAGTAAAAACAGTATAATGGCATATCCTACTTACATATTTGGTATAATCAATGCTAATACAGAAGCATCAAGAGCATATAGACAAACTGTTACTATTGAAGAAGATGAGCAACAAGATATATATTTTGTAACAACATTTTCTCCTACTCCTACAGATTTAGTTAATGCTAAATATTCAAGAGCTGGAGAAACTTATACTTCACGTGCTTTTATAGAATTTAATGAACCTGGTATAATTAACCAGGCTACTTTAATTATTAATAGAAATTTTGAAGCTATAGGATGGGGAAATACTGAAACTAATGAAATTTATAAAGTTGGAGTAATAGAAAAAATAGATCCTCAACCTGTTTTAGCTCAACCTAAACCAACACCTGAAGAAGTAGAATCAAAACGTTTACAAGAAGCACAAACTCGTGAACAGCAACAGTCTGCTATTCAAGGAGTAGATACAAAAACTATTGAAGCAGGTACACCCCAAAATGCTAAATCACAGGGTTCTGCTAAATTAGGTACATTAATTACAGAACAAGGTAAAAAAATTCAATTAATATTAATACCGGCTGCTATTGCTTTAGCTATAGCTTTAGGAGTTTCATTATCTTCTAGTTTGCAAAACAAAATTAAGAAAAAAGTTGAACCAAATGATAGTTGTCCTAATGATAATAAATTAAATGAATCAATAAATAAACGCAATGCTTTAGTAAATAGATTAAATAATTTATATAATCAATTAAGTCGTTTAACTTCAGCGTTAACTAGACTATCTACATTTTTATCATTAACATTAACTATATTAAATGTTTTAAAAAAGAGTAAAACAATTATATCTTTAGCTTCTAGATTTTTGTCTAGTCCTCCAGGAGTACCAGGCGCTGTAACCTCAGCTACAAGTGATTTAGATGATGTAGTTAGAGATACTACATTTACAAATACTGGAGCTTCAAAATTAGAAAAAACAGCTGGAGCAATAGCCGCAGCTTCTTTATCTGTATCTATAGTTAATGGACTTATATTAATTTTAATACAATTATTAAGACCTATTGACTCTAAAATAAAACAATGTGATCCATATGCTACCTTAACACCTATTAACCCAGAAATAATACAAATAGCAGAATTACAAGAACAAGCAGAACAAACACAAAATGATACAACATATAATGGCTTTGTAATAGAAATTGAAACTATACCTTATACTCCTACAGTAAATCGTAAAAGAGCAGTAGGTAAAAATAAAGATGGTATAATATTAATTTCAACTGAATTATCCTTTACAACTAATGATCAAATATTAATTAATGAATTAAAATTTATTATTGATAGAGATAATTTAAAAGCTTATTAATTAAATATTTATAACACGATGAAAGCACAAGAATTAAAACAATTATTTAAAGAAGCAGTAAGAGAAGTGTTTCAAGAAGAATTAAAAGAAATACTTTTAGAAGCTGTTAAAGCACCTAAAGCCTCAGCGGGTCCGGGTGGTTATGGAACTGTTACTGAATCATATGTACAACCAACTAATACTAAACCATTAGATTCAGCATCTAGAAAAGCAGTAATGTCTAATATTTTAGGTGATATGGCTATGGGTAAAACTATTACAAGTAATTCAGTAGTAGCTAATACATTTGTACCTAGAGGTGGAGATGCAATTAATGGAACTTTACCTGAAGGTAATGTTGGGTTAGATCAAATAATGGGATTATTAAATAAATAATGGCATTTGGAGCACAAAAAATATTTCCTTTAGATACTAAAAAAGGAACTGCTATAGGAATTGACTTAAATTTCAATAATCCTGGAGTATTTCAGTCTACTTATTTAACTAAAGATGCTGTTAAAAGTAACTTAATAAATTATTTTTTAACTAATACTACTGAACGTTATTTAAGTCCAAATTTTGGAGGTAATTTAAGACAATTTTTATTCCAACAAATAACAACAGGTAATACTGATTTCTTAAAAGAAGATATACAACAAAAAATAAATATTTATTTTCCTAGTGTTATAGTATCTTCTTTAGATGTTATGCAATATCCTGACACTAACGAAATAGTAGTAACTATTAAATATACTATAAGAGATACAACAATAAGTGACCAACTAGACATAGCTTTTAACTAATGGCAACAATAAAAGACATAAAATATATAAATAAAGATTTTACGGAGTTAAGATCTAGCTTAATTAATTATGCTAAGACTTATTTCCCTACTACTTATAATGACTTTTCTCCTTCATCACCAGGTATGATGTTTATGGAAATGGCAGCTTATGTAGGTGATGTATTATCATTTTATTTAGATAACCAATTACAAGAAACATTCTTACAATATGCTCGTCAAACAAATAATTTGTACGAATTAGCATATATGTTTGGTTATAAACCAAGAGTGACAGGTGTTGCCTTAGTAGATATTGATTTTTATCAACAAGTTCCTTCTAAATTAGTTGGAATATCATATGTTCCTGATTTTAGTTATGCTTTATATGTTGAACCTAACGCTACTATATCTTCACCTATTGATTCTTCAATTTCATTTTTAGTTGAAGATCCAATTGATTTTTCAGTTTCTAGTTCAGGTGACCCAACAGAAGTTACAGTATATCAAATATCATCAGGTAATCCAGATTATTTCTTATTAAAGAAAACTAGAAAAGCTATTTCAGCTACTATTAATACTAAAACATATTCATTTAATGAACCTGTTCAATTTGCTACTGTGGAATTAAATGATGAAAATATTATAGGCATTTTAGATTGTGTTGATAGTGATAGTAATGAATGGTATGAAGTAGATTATTTAGCTCAAGATACTGTTTATAAATCAATCAAAAATACTAATACAAACGATCCTAATTTATCTCAATATAGTGGTGATACACCTTATTTATTACAATTAGAACAAGTACAAAGAAGATTTATCACTCGTTTCCTAGATACAGGATCTTTACAAATACAATTTGGAGCTGGTACAGCTTTAGATACAGATGAAAATATTATTCCTAACCCAGATAATGTAGGTTTAGGTTTACCATTTGAAAAAGATAAATTAACAGTTGCTTACTCACCTAACAACTTTGTATTTACTCGTACATATGGTATATCTCCGTCTAACACTGTATTAACCTTTAGATACTTAACTGGAGGTGGAGTTTCATCAAATGTATCATCTAATACTTTAACCATTTTAAATGGAAATATAAAGTTTTTAAATAGTAATTTAAATGCAAATACAGCAAATACTGTGTTTAATTCAGTTGCAGTTACTAATCCAGTAGCAGCAAGTGGGGGTGGAGACGGAGATACAGCTGAAGAAATAAGACAAAATTCATCAGCAAACTTTGCTTCACAACAAAGAAATGTTACTCAAGATGATTATTTAGTTAGAACATTATCTTTACCTTCAAAATACGGTACAGTAGCTAAAGCTTATATTGAGCCAACTAAAGCACAAACTATTTCTGCTGGTGAATCAAATTCAATATTAGACTTATATATTTTAAGTAATAATGCTCAAGGTCAATTAACAACAGCCTCACCGGCATTAAAACAAAATATAATCACTTACTTATCTCAATATAGAATGGTAAATGATTCTATTAATATTAAAGATGGATTTATAATTAATATAGGTGTTAATTTTGATATTATAACTTTACCTAATTATAATAATAATGATGTTTTAGCAGCTTGTATTTTAGCTTTACAAGATTATTTTAGAGTGAGTAATTGGCAAATAAATCAACCTATTATATTACGTAATTTATATGCTATTTTAGATAGAATAGAAGGTGTTCAAACAGTAAAAAATATAGAAATAATAAATAAAGTAGGAGCTAATTTAGGATATTCACCTTATGCTTATGATATTACAGGAGCAACAATGAATGGAGTAATATATCCAAGTTTAGATCCTTCAATATTTGAAGTAAAATATCCATCAACAGATATACAAGGTAGAGTAGTACCATTATAATAAGAAACAATGGCAGTATATAAAATATTCCCAACACAAGATGCAACTATGTATTCATTATACCCAAGTATGAATACAGGGGTAGATGAAATTATTGAATCAACAACAACAGCTTTTGGAGCATTTGACCCAGATCCTCAAGTAAGTAGATTTTTAATTCAATTTGATTCAACACAAATAGCTGATATTATTAATAATAAAATATCAGGTTCAAATTGGACTTCTTATTTACGTTGTTACGCTGCTAATGTTACTGGTTTAAGTGAGGCTACTACAGTTTATATTTATCCAGTATCACAAAGTTGGAATAACGGAACAGGAAAGTATTTAGATCAACCTATAACTACAAATGGAGTTTCTTGGACTTGGACTGATTATTCAGGTTCTACACCTTGGGTAACAGGAAATTTTAATCCCGGAACAACAGGTTCTTATGGTACCACAGCAGGTGGAGGTGTATGGTATATTTCTCCTTCAGCATCACAAGTATTTGCTTATTCAAATCCAATTGATATAGAAACTGATGTTAAAAACATAGTTTCAGCTTGGTATAGCTCAAGTATTCCAAATTATGGATTTATAGTTAAACAAGCAAGTAATGAAGAATTTATAGATAATTTAGATGTTCAAGTTGAGATGAAATTTTTCTCAATTGACACTAATACAATCTATCCTCCTCAATTAGAATTTAGATGGGATGATTCAGTATTTAATACCGGATCTTCAACTAATACTATAATTAATACAGCTCAATTAACTTGTACATTAGGAGAAAATCCAGGTACATTTTATTCAGGAAGTGTAAATAGATTTAGAGT
>ERZ869925.1501-NODE-1501-length-10327-cov-3.700350_pt1 | contig 10327 bp, 8 predicted proteins | sample MGYA00579311_ERZ869925 | MGnify/ENA primary metagenome ERZ869925 (study PRJEB32216, sample SAMN09231817) | wastewater metagenome | place: USA: Maryland | collected 2016-07-30 | study: EMG produced TPA metagenomics assembly of the PRJNA472060 data set (Reclaimed...
AACCATCTATTCCTGAAGTACCTGAACTACCGTTTGAACCATCTATTCCTGAAGTTCCTGAAGAACCGTCTGTACCATCTACTCCTGAAGTTCCACTTGTACCTGAAGTTCCGCTTGTACCTGAAGAACCGTTAGAACCTGAAGTTCCGCTTGTACCTGAAGAACCGTTAGAACCTGAAGTTCCGCTAGTTCCATCAATTCCTGATGTACCATCAATTCCTGATGTACCTGAGGTACCATTTATTCCTGAAGTTCCGCTAGTTCCATCAATTCCTGAAGTTCCGCTAGTACCATTTATTCCTGAAGTTCCGCTAGTTCCATCAATTCCTGATGTACCATCAATTCCTGATGTACCTGAGGTACCATTTATTCCTGAAGTTCCGCTAGTTCCATCAATTCCTGAAGTTCCGTCAATTCCTGAAGTACCTGATGTTCCTGAAGAACCACTCGTATTTGCCTCTGTAAATGCAGAAAAGGCTATTTGGTATGACGTGCCGCTTACGGGGTCAGACCCTGGATAGTCATAACTTACGATATATAATCTATCATTTGGATTTCCGGAAATTATTAAATCTAAATCCGTTATTCTTGTATTAGCCATAGCTTATAATTATTTTTTTTATTCTTTTTTTTTATTTTTACAGTGCACATCCATATGTTGAAATCACCATTCCACTTGAGTTTATTTGTTTTGCAATTACCCCATTTGAATACCATTTATTTTCACCATCGAAAGGATTAATTAACGAAGAATCACTAAATAAATTTAATGTATCGTCCCACGTTGAACTTGGTGAATATAAAGTCTGATTGTACGTGAAATTAAAACAAGCGTTTTCTTCAGTTGTATCTCCAGATGTTACATAAAAAGTGTAGGATTCTTGTTGTGCAATTAATTGATTACCGTCTTGAGTGAAGATTGGGTCACCATTTTGGTACGAAATTATAATTTCAAATACTTGTGGTATTGGCGTCTCTGTCGGTGTTGGAGTGTTTGTTGGCGTCTCTGTCGGCGTTTGAGTATTTGTCGGTGTAAATGAAGGTGTCGGAGTATTTGTCGGTGTCTCTGTCGGCGTTTGAGTATTTGTCGGTGTAAATGAAGGTGTCGGAGTAACAGTCGGTGTTGGAGTTGGTGTAGGAGTCCCACAATTTAAGTCAACCACAACCCCGTCAATCATTTCCTCTCTCGTAACATCTGATAAATAAATTACATCATCTATGTATACGTTGAATGGGCCTATGGCGTTAGAGTTACTTGTAAGTCTTACTATATACGACGTACAACCAATAACGGAAAGTTGTTGTTCAATCTCGGTATTACATCCAGGTGCATCATTAGTTACTAAAATAGAATATAGCGTCATCCGTACTTTTATTAGATAAATAGTACAACTATTCTAATTCATTTATGTTATCATTAAAAACATTAAACGAAAATATTAAAATTAATAAAATGACCTTTAAGTATTATTTAATTTGGTGATTATAGAATGTAATTATCCCTCTGTTTGAATAGTAATATTAACAACACACGACACCAATTCAATTGTAATTTCAAATGCACATCCAAAAGTACAGTCAAGTATTTTAAATATTTCACAGTTATTACTATCTACCAACTTTAACATAATTTCAGGTGCCGTGTTGAATATTGCGGGAATCACATTATTATATTTTACGGTCGGTGGAACAGGTCCTGAACTAATAGTCCCCAATAAAGTACTATTATTTCCATAAACATCTGATATGAAAACACTAATAGGGTAAGTACCCCCTGATATTTCGGTTATTCTAACTTGCGTCATGATAAGCAGATTATGTCGTAAACAATCACTAAGTCGATAATAATTTCTTGTCCTTGTAATGACGTATTATCTCTACTTGTTTCAATTGTTATTTGATTATTTAATTGGTCTATAATTACGTTGCCAACCCCTGGCACGCTTAACAGTAACGATTTGACCGTATTATACCAAGAGTTATCACTTGGAGCCTGTACTAAAGATGTTGATGTAAAAAAGTCTTGCTGTGTTGTTAGTCCCGCGGGATTTACCGAAACTTTAGCGGTAAAGGTCGCACTAACCAAATCACAATTTGTGTTTCCTATAGTTAAATCATAAAACCCTTCATTCAACATTTGTAATAACCCAAACTTAGTTGGTGAGGTAATGTTGAACACTTCCGCACCCATAACATACGTTTGATATGAAGTGTAGTTTGTATTACATGTTATTGTTGCGTTTCTTGTTAGAGTACATCCATTTGCATCAACAACCGTTAAACTGTATGTCCCGCCTGTTAATCCTGTTACTTGAATTTGTTGTGGTTCGTTTGGTACGTTATTAGACCAATTAAAACTAAATGGAGGTTCACCTGAACTAATAAATGCGGTTATTTGTCCACTATTACCACTTCCACAAGAAGTTGTATACAATGAATAATCCAAACGTTGACTGAATGGAATTAAAAAGTTAGAAGTTTGAACGCACCCATCCGAATCTGTTACTGTCACGGTATGTGTTCCTGCAGGTAAATTATTGAAGGTTACCGCACTTAAATTTGTGTCGATTACATTAAAAATTCCATCAACTGAATAATCCAAAGGCAGTACACCACCTGTTGTTGAATAGACTGTAACTTGCCCATTATTTTGATTACAACTTGTTGAAACAACATCTGTTGATATTGTAAATTTATTTTCAGTAATAATAGTTACTTCTTGAATAAATGAACATCCTGTGGCGTCAGAAACGGCAACTGTGTAATCTCCTGTTCCTAATCCGTCAAAGATTTGAGTTGTTTGAGAATTACTTAAGTTTGTTTGAGCGCCTGTTGGGTAAATTATGGTATAGGTGTATGGAGCCGTACCTCCAACAACGCTAACACTTATTGAACCATTTGAACTAGAACAAGTTGAATTTTGACCTTGTACAGTAACTGACGAAATTCCTCCTGGAGTTTGCAACGTAGTACCCGCAAACATTTGACAAAAACCTGCATCAGTTACTTGAAAATTATACTGTCCAGCAGATAACCCTGAAATTGAAAATGTCTTACTATACGATATTTCAACATTTCCTGTTGAGGCCGAATAATAGTATGGTGCAGTTCCCCCTGTTATGGTTAAACTAATAGTACCATTACTTTGGAGACATGATGGTGGAGTTGAGGTTATAATCCCAAGTCCTATCCTGTCAACATCAGTAACGAACCCCTCCATTGATTTAACACATCCGTATGCGTCTGTAACAGAAACCGAATAACTACCTGAAGTTAACCCCGTAATGGTATTACCTGTTTGCCCATTATTCCACAAATAAGAAAATGGCGCCAATCCTGTTTCTCCAGTCACGGTAATCTTACCGATAGGTGTTCCACCACAACTAGAATTAGGGACCACATATAAACCAAAATTAAATTCTTCAGAAGTGTCAATTATAAAACTTTGTGTCGCACCTGTACACCCTCCTAAATCTTCTGCAACCATATAATACGTTCCAGCACTTAATCCCGCAAATACAATTTCAGCGGTATTTGTTGTCGCAGATTGAACCACGGAATCATTCATTCCCAATAAATAAAAATTTGTCGATGAATATTGTGAGCTTGATGTTCCTGTAACGGACCCATTAAAAAAATTACATGTTGTATTTTGTACGTTAAGAATTGTTGCACATACTCCATTTGAAACTGGAATATTGATAAAAAATTCTAAGTTAGTAGGTAATGTACTATCATTAACCCTAACATTATATGTTGACGCGTTAAGCCCTGTAACCACAGACGGCTCTATTGTTACTACATTTGTTTGAGTTAAAGGTGATTGCCATTGCACGGTATAAGGAGGTGTTCCTCCAAATAAAGACAATTCTATTACTCCACTACCATTATTACTACAATCTCCTGTTACGGATATATTATACTCAAATTCTGCCATTAGTTATCATTACAATTTATACTGATGTTTATTCCCGAATTTAACGATAGAATTTCATCAAGATTTCTATCTGTACACGTTAAACTTGTAATTGTTAAAAAATTTCCATTCAAATAATATGTGTATCCAAAATCATATAATAATGGTAGGTACTGAATTAAAGCATTTCTCCAAACCCTGTTTGAAGGTACGTCAGTTAACCCATACCCAATATAAAACAATTCTTGTATAAGAATATCATCACCTATTCGTAAATCAATATACCAACTACTTTCAACTGAGTTTTGAATACAATCATTTAAGGTTAAACCACTTGAGGCTAACATTGAGTTAACTCTATTTGATAATATACCACTAAAATTACTTATGTTAATGTCACCATTTAACCATGGGTATATGTTAAAGTCCGTAAATTCGGTTGTACAGTTGTAATCAAATATGTTTGAAATAATATAACAAGGGTCAACAGGTACTGGTATAAACTGGCATCCTCTTTGCCTTCTATAAACAAACTTTTGTTTATGTAATACTGAATTTTCCATTCTAACACCTGTATTCCATATTGTTGTGGCTGGAACCATCTGTTCTACTAACTTCATCCAATAAGGACCAATACCGTCTACGTAATCAATTAATTTTTGATACGTATACTTGTTGTTTGGAATATTAATTGTTTGTTCTTGTTCAATGTATTTCCACCATATAGATTGGAGTGTTGGATAACCTCCTGTTTTACCATCACTAATATATTGTCTGTTTCTAACATTAATCATATTCTCCCAAAATGTTTGAGAAAATTCAAAAAACGTTTTCTTTTTTGGTTCAGGATTAATGAATGTCCAATCAACACCGCCTGGTACAGGATATCCGACAGTCAAACCTGATTCAGGTATTGGATAATCATATCTCCTTGACTGTTCCCAAACGTCGTAAACAAGTCCTTGAGATGGATTTAAGAAAAGGTCAACGTTTTTAACGTTTAAAACTAATTTTTCGTTGTCAACATAATAATACGCATTATAGTCTGCGTTAGTTGAAACTCTAAGTCTATTATCCTCCTCTAACCATGACTTGTTGTTATCAACAACTTGAGTTAATTTAAACCCTTCCGTCATAAAAGGAAAATCTCTAAACCTATTTAAATAAGGTTGTCCGTATGAAAATGGTGTTAATGAGGTTTGAACGTCATAGTTTTGACCTGTATAAACATTACCAGTGATTCTAACTTCGTCAGGACTTCTGTGTTGTGGCGTTATCTCATACCATCCCGCACCTAATTGGAAGAAATAGTCTTCAGTATTTAAAGGTGCCGAAGGAAACCCTAAATCATCTATCGGATAATCCTCTAACTTAATATTAACGTCTTCATATGTTGCGGTTGATGTAAATCCTGAATATGTTTTTCCTTTGATTTTGTATGTTACCCCTGGTAAATATGTAGGAGTATTTTCAACATAAGTTCCCCCCGAAATACTAGCCCATTGGGTGTAGAATTGGTCTAAATTAATTCTTTGGTCTGCAAGATATATGTGTTCGTTAAATTCAATTAACGAGTCAGGTGCACCTATCAGTCTCATTAAAAACTCAATAGACCTTCGAGTACCTTTAGATTTAAATAAGTAAGATGCGTTAAGAATTAAGTTTCTATAAAAAGAATAGTTTAATTCTGTTGGTGTTAATGCCCTTGCATATCCAGGGTATGTTGGAGTTGTGGTGTTTCCGAATACAGAACTTAAAAAGTCTTCGTTTGTAATTGGAGAAAAGTTTGAAGTCCACCCTAATGTTTGGGCTAAATTTACAAGTAGTTGTGATGGGATATCGTTTGACGGGTTATAATTAACCGAATTCATATATGATAACGCATCAATAAACTGTTTCACTTGGTCAAAACTTCTACCGTATATTTGGAATATCTTTTCAACTTTTTGTCCTAAAGTATCAAACTCTTTTAACGAATCTGTAACTAAAAATCTTGAAATTAAATTACTCTTAAATGAATCCAACTCCACAGCAATTGATTCCAAATCTGTTAGATAATCATCAAATAAGAAAGACCTAATATCTAAATTCCATAATCCATCTTTCGGCCACGTTACCTGTTGGTATTTAGTATAAAATTCCCCACTTTCAGTTTGTGCCGGTACTTGGAAAACCGCAGTATATTCTGGTCTTACTAATCTATTTAGTAAGAATTTTTCAACCTCATCAAAATCTTCTGAAAATATTTTATCGGTAATAAAATCATTTGGCCTTATTTGGAAATTTTCGTCAAAAGTTGTTGCAGTGGTCCCGAATGGTGCCCCCGAAACATAAAATTGAATAAATCCTGTAGATAATGTTTCTGACGGCAAGAATGAAACAACATTATAAATGTTATCATTAATGCTGACCGCATAATCTAAATAACTATTATATAAGTTTCTGTAAGGTGATACAACAAGTTCTCTAATCGACAAGTTTGTTGCGGCGCTAACCGAATAATCAATATCAAAAGGATTGTTTATCCTATCAACACTTACCCTGAAATAAGTTTCATCTTCAACAGGGTCATAAATTATATCAGTCGCGGTGGCTCCTGTGGTAAAATCTAAATTAGTAAAAATAACATCTAATGCCGCTGGAAAATGGTTAATGATTTTCGTAATCGAAACTTGAAATCTTTTACTTAATGAACCATACATTGAGAAATTTAGAACTTGTGATACGTCATAGTTAGGGTACACCCTAAACTGTGTCGCCATAATTCTTCTACTCTCAGTTAAATCATTGATATCTAAGTCACCTAAACTAATAGGTTCAGAAAACGCCCCAACATTAAAAGTTCTGTTAACCTTTTCAACAACTGAAGTTGTGAACTCGAAGTTACCTTGCGTAAGTCCGCCTCCCTCAACCGTTTGTAATCCTACAATGTTATCAGAGAAGGTTGCTGCTCCACTACCAGGTCTTGGAGGGTAAAAGTATTTCGTATTCTTTTGCGTTATCGCCATTAGGTTGTTATATTTGTAAAGTTTTTACTGAAATCAATATTATCATTTCTATTCTGTCTAACCTCATATAACAATGCGTTAAATTGGTCTCTAATCTCATACAAGTTGTATTGTCTGTAGATGTTATTTTGACTATCGTAGATTGTGTATATACCATCATCAATAGATTTAGTTTGATTACCGTAAAGGGCAATTGCAAGTGATGATATATCGTATTCAACCATTTCTACCTCTAATGTTATTGGATTGAAGAATGTGTTGGATATAATAATGTCTTGATTCGGCTGTCCAATAAATGGAGTTGCATTTGGTTTGTTTGTTGGTGAAGATGATGGTGATAGGGTTAAGAAAATAAGATTTGAATCTCCATCAACGTATCTATATCTAATTGATTTTTGAGTGGTGTTAACTTCATTAGTTACAACAGGCTCACAATAGAAACTTGAGGTCACAACTCTGAAAAAATTAGGTATTTTAGAACCGTCAGGATTAAGATATTCAACTCTAAATCCAACAAGTCCTTGAGGTACGAATTTGTTTTGGTATTCTGTTGGTACGTTAGAAATATCAATAATAATACCTTTTACGTTTGGTAGTGCGCTTAGAACACCACAGTCACTTATTACAGTTCTTATTTGGGCTGGTCTTATGTATAATGTATAGATACCTAAAGCGTTAAATTGATTTGCAGGTAGTGTTAAATTATACAACCCCCCTAACACCTCAACACCAGCGTTTCCGCCTGTCTCAGTATTATTGAAGTAGGGTCTAAGTAAGGTTTGCGCATCCAACTTCGTAAGTACGAATTGGTCTGTCACATCTCTTGTTGGAGTGTAGTTCATGATAATCTCAACATCTTGTGGTGAAACATCACTGGGTCTTATTGTACCGTATGAGCCTATTGCCATTTTATCTTATTTAATTTATAAATAGTTTAGTTCTTTTTTTCAATTACGTTCTTTCTTTATTTACAACATTAAAAAATCCATAACCGTAATTTATCATGTCTCCTAAGTTGTCGGTCTCCCCCATTCTCATAACTCTTTCGTACGCGCTATTCTTTCCTCTTTCAATAAAAACGTCGGTTTGTATTTGAGCTTGGTCAACAACTTTCAATAAAACCTCATCTTTAGTTATCGGACTTGCCTGTAAATTGTTTTGAGTTAGACCTGAAGACTCTTGAAAAAATATTGTAGTCCCGTCACTATAGTCATAATAATCAACACCTGTTATAGTGTAAGCAGTAAATGTTGGGTTAATATTAGAAATCGCACCCCATATTTGTCCATTCGCAATCACAGGTACCCCTACTTGGAATTTTGGTGACCCGTATTGAGATAACTCATTCACCCTTGACTTGGTTAACCCTGAAATAGTAAATGGAATTGTGACGTAGTTAATTGACGTTTGCGCTGATACCACATTAACCGCATCTCCTGAAAATATATAATCGTATGACACTGGAGTTCCCACCCAATTACCTGATGAAGGAGCAAAAAAAGCTTCTCCACTTGGGTTATAAATTGTTGGGTTAGTGAATGGTGTATTTATTTTTTTAAACACTTTAGTTACCCCCCACGGATTTGTTTGTTCCATGGTTATGATGTATTCTTTCGTCTCCGATGGGTACGTATGGTTCAATGTGTTTGGAGTGTAGTCCGTTATTATTTGTTTTGGAGTACCGTCACCCCAATCCACCCTATACGATGACAAATTTAAAAATTTTTGAAACTCATCTGATGTATTGTAGATGTTATACACATATGGATTTTCAGTTGTCGATGAAAATATAAAATTTGCAACAACATTCTTTTGTAAAACCGCCCCATCAAAAGGACTATAATAACCTGCATCCACTGCGGTTTGCCTAAACAATAAGGGTACACTTAAATCTGTTAACAATGAATCTCCGTTTGGACCTGAACTAACTACTTTAGTCATTGCAGAATAAACCCCAACAGGAGTTCCATTGTAATCCACAATGGATAAGTCTCTCGCAACGTTTTCGGGGGATACCGTTATTTTATAGTAATCTGACATTGTTATGGATTTACGTATTCATACCATTTTATGGGTAAATTTGTCCCTAATCTTTGACCGTACGTATTAAAAACTTGGTATGTTTGAGTTGGATAATCCAACTTAACCGTATAGTATAAAAATTGTGTGTTATCGAAAGCATATTTATTTCCCCTTAACAAGGCTTGAGGTCCGTTGGTTAAGTCAAATGGTGTTGTTCCTTTACCTGTCATCATTGTCGTAAACTGACCTGTTTTGGCGTTAAAAAATTTGGCACTCATGTAAAAAGTATTAATATCTAAAAACGTTCTTTTTTTCAGCCAATAGAGAAAGAACCCTTCTTTATCCCCAATATAATCCAATACAAATTCAGGTTTTTTAATTGAAACTAATGTTCTTTGCATTTGAGCATCCATCTTTAAACCTTGCTGTGTCGGTAAAATTACCGTTAGGTAATTTGTTTGTTTTTTCTCGTCAGGAGTATCGTAAAAATCTAACTTAAAAAATGAGTTAGTAAAATTATTTTCATAATAGTACACTTCTTGAGGTGTGAACCCTTCGCTTAGATAGTTAACACTCCAATTGTTAATGTCATCCATCGAACCACCTGAATAGAAATAAAACTCATAGTTTACTTCAGTGTTATTTGTTGTTCCTGTGGCGGGGGCATGAGCGAACCTTGAAATTTCAAAATCTCTCCCGATTCCAATAACCTCAGTTATCACTTCTTGTTCATATTCTTGAATTGCCATATCTAACCCCAAGTAGTCCCATTTAAGTTCTACTGGAATGTTGATTTGTTTGTCGGTATCTCCGTCTTGTCTAATTACAAATTTATTCACACTCATCAATTAACGGTTTAAATGAGAAGTCACTTTGAACTTCGTTATAATTTATTCCCTCAGGTATTAACCTAAACACAACATTTTGAAATGGGTAATGCGCACTATTTAAAAATGGGTAGTCAACCCCTAACCCTGTATTATCTCTAAAACCGTAACTAAACAAATCTCTCCATCTGAACTGTTCATCTGATAACGAATAAAAAGCCCAACTTGGTACTTGGTCTAAAAACCCTACCCCACCTGTTTCAATATAGTCAGAAAAAACTCTAAGAACCATAGGGTTATGTGGTTTGTAGTAGTACCCTGGAGCATTGTTTGTTGGTTCCGTAGTAGTTGCAAATACAGTTTGGTTGAACTTCATTTTGTGATAATATGGTGACACAACTCTTTCTACCTGTTCGTAGTTATTCCACTCACAAAAATCACCATCCATAATATCATCCTTTTGTAAATCCAAATTGTAAAAAAAACTTTTTGTCTGTCCGTTAGTTAACGTATACCCTGAAACGGGAATTGTTGTGTCACCATATTATCACAAA
>ERZ869925.1503-NODE-1503-length-10312-cov-6.168275_pt1 | contig 10312 bp, 21 predicted proteins | sample MGYA00579311_ERZ869925 | MGnify/ENA primary metagenome ERZ869925 (study PRJEB32216, sample SAMN09231817) | wastewater metagenome | place: USA: Maryland | collected 2016-07-30 | study: EMG produced TPA metagenomics assembly of the PRJNA472060 data set (Reclaimed...
TACAAGTATCTTGAATTGCTTGGATTCTGCCAGACACGGAAAAAGGGACTGGAGATTGCAATTCAAGAGGAACGCTTTAATCACACTGTCAACTCCATGTATGCAGACGAGTAAACCCCTTCTCATTGCACCCAGGCCGAACAATAAAACAAACCCAAAAGGATACCCCTTAGAATGTGCCTACTGATTTACAAACCCTCTAATACTTCCATTCCCTTTGAGCATATCCAAACTGCTATGGAACAGAACGACGACGGGGCAGGCTTTGCCTTGCAAGTACCAGGACAGGATACCCTGTTTATGGACAAGGGACTGTGGAGCGCAAAGGAATTCTATGACAGATTCACCGATGCACTTTCTTACTATGGCAATTCGTCGGCAATGGTCCATTTCCGATGGTCAACCGGGGGTTTGAGGAATGACATAAACTGTCACCCTTTTACCCTAGAACCGACTCCCCTTGTGCGGGGTATCACGCGCTATGCCCTCGCACATAACGGTGTGCTATCCAGCATTGCCCCGTGCGAGCATTATTCCGATACATGGTACCTTTCCCGTCAATTGTCCCGGTTTTGGTCTCCTAAAACAATGAAACGTGTTTTGCGCAAGCATGTTGGACCGAGCAATAAGTTTGTGCTCCTGACGCCCACCAAAGCACACATTGTAGGAGAGCAATATGGGCATTGGTTGAATGGGGTTTGGTACTCCAACAACTCCTACAAGGAAACAGTTTATCGTCGTTATTTCTACACTCCCAAGGGAGCATGGAGTTGGGACGATAATGATGAACAGGCTTGTTGCTTCCTTACAGATACCCCAGACTGCATCTATTGCGGGGGGAAGCAAATTGCTCGATACCGAGTCGGTAACATGGAAGACGTTACTCTATGCTGGGAGTGCAAGAAAGAGTATCAGGCAGACATGGAGTTAGCAGGCTGCATAGACTCCAAAAAAGTCTATTGCTCCTTCTGTAAAAGCATGGTAGGCGATGAAATTCCCCATTGGTGTGATTCGATTCTCTCGAATGTATCAGGGGATCACAAACCCCCCATGCAGACTCTTGGAGCTGTCCCCCCTTTGATCCCCCTTGATTAGTTCCCCCTTGGGGGAAGGGGTGAAACCCTTCCCCCTTTCCTCCCCCCCCCCTTGGGAACAGACAAGGGGGGGGGGGGGACCAGGCCAAAAAACCCCTTGACAAACCGTCCCCGAATCGTTTACAATCAATCACACTAACCCCTAACCCCAACTCAAGGAGTCCTCCAATGCCACGCATGGATAAAATCGGCACCCACAAAACCCGCGTTCTGGAATCCACCAACGGCCACTTCTCCATCCACTACCACAACACGGAAGTCTTCCGCCGGGAAGGTGACCATGTCATTCTTCGCACGGGTGGCTGGCGCTCCCTTACCACCAAGACCAGAATGAACCAGGCTGCCCGTGCCCTGAACCTTCCCTTCCAAGTGCGGCAGAGCAAGTGGGAGTGGTTTATTGAAATTCGCCCTCTGGCTTCCCCCGATACCCCTGTGACCCTTCCCTTCCTCCATGATGGGATTAAGTTCAACATCCGCACGGGCGAATTGGCCTAACTGAAAGGAGACGGTGTTAATGCCACTTATTGACAATGAAGGAATCCCACGCTTTACTAACCTTGTGGCGGAAAGGTCCTCCCTCCAGGAAGCCCGCGATGATGCCATGAGTCGCTACATGCGACTGGTGGGAGGGGACTACACCCCCTTGAACAATCTCCTTCGTATGTCGGATAGTCCTCGGCCTGTTCAGGCTCCCCGGAATACCCCTGTTAGTGTTCGAGACGCGATCACAGTCATTCCGGGGAGGGGAGTATGGGACGAAAGCGGTGCCCTTGTTGGCTGTGACTGTGGGTATTGCGAGGAAATCCGAGACCGTTACGCGGCTAGTCAGATGCAACCAGCCAACCCTCCCACTGTTGCCCCCGAATCTTTCCAGAGAGCAGAAAGAGGACTGACTCTTGAAACAGTCCCAGACGACTTGGTCCCCGTACACGAATTGTCTGGTGCAAGGGGTGGATGCGGTGCTGGGGCTGGTTGCTTCTGCGAAAGCTGCTGCAATGTCCGCGCCAGATGGCTTGCTGATACTTTTTTGGTGGAAGAGGAAGCCCCTACAACCGTCCCCACACCACCAGCACCCCGAACCCGTCTCAAGGTGGAAGTAGTCCATGGAGACAGCCTCCAAATCAGTTACAACGAAATAGTCCTCGCCGCCATTGGAGTCCGGGGCTTCTCCTGGGACGCCAAGGACTGCGTCAAGACTTTCCTCCGTGAACAAACAATCCCATCCGACTCTTCCAAGGAAGCTGATAAGATCCGTCAACGCATCGCCAACGAGGCGATTCAAAAAGTCCGGGCACGCTACCTCTAAGAGGGAAACGAACTGGACTAAAACAACTCCCCCTCAAAAGGGGAAAAGGAGACCCAGAAGAATGGCACAGAACAAGCAGACCCAGAAAATCAAGAACGTCCTTGACGGTTTCAAGGTGGCCGAGATTTTCCTCCCCACCAAACCCCGACACATGACCAAAAAGGTCCTCGCCAGCTACACGCAGTCCGAGAAGCAGGGCAAGCGCTCTCATGTCATCCTGACGGCACAGGCCCTCGCACAGGCCGGTCTCGCCATCGGTGACCGGGTAGCCCTCGCCCTCCTCCACAATGGCTCCTGGGCGCTGGTCAAGGACGCTGCCGGTGGCCTCATTGGACCCGTTGGCAAGCAGGGCCATGCCCGTGTGAATGTCTTCGCCGTCACACAGTGGAAGGAAGAAGCCGAATTCCAGCGCGGTCTTTGGGTCTTCCCCCCGGACACCTTCCGCCGTCCCACTCCCCCCGCCAATTCCTAACCAACCCAGCAAGGCAACAGCAATGCCAAACTGGCTCGTCTGGCTCACGGGAGGAGGACCCTTCCTCTTGGTCCTCCTCCTTCCCCTCCTCCCCTTCCTCACAAAAGGAAAGGCTCCCAAGAATGCCCCCAAAACAGAACAGAAAAAGGCGGAAACCACCCCCCTTCCTGATTGCCGTAACCGTCCACCTGACCCCTGACATTCTAGCCCGTTGCCTGGGAGTGGCCCAAAAGGCTCCCCTCCTCCCCAAGGCTTCCCTGCCCCAGATTCTCCAGCAGGCCCTGAACCAACTGACAAAGGACCTCCCCTACCGGGACGAGGAGCAAGCCGTTGGCGAACTCCACACCTATGGGGTACCCTTAAACAAGCTTCTTCCCAAGGGAGTCCTTCGCAGGGCTACACAGTCCAGCCAGGAGCGCCGGGACGCCCTCATGGAGCGGCAACGGTACCTGCTAAGTCTGGAAGGTCCCAGGCCCCAACAGGAATCCAGCAAGACCCCAGAGGAAGTCCTTGAGGAGAACTTCTACAAAGCCCTCTACGGGAGCAACTTCCCCGACCCTGTAACAAGAGAGGAGACTTGACAGAATGCCCATCGACTACATGTACATCTTCGACCTCCGGGAAGCCCTCTGGCTCCTCGGCTCACTCCACCCCAAGCATCGCTGGAACCGGCGAAGCGGCTGCCCCCGGAAGCAGTTGGAACGCTTCCACTACAGCCCCTCCCCCGAGGTCCGGGACCGTGGCTTCCGCGCCCTCACCAGTCAGGGGAAGACCATTTACAAAAAGTGGGCCATCCGTGAAGGCCTCCCCCTCCCGGAACAACCCCGGAAGCAGTCCATCGTGGACCGCTACGGCCCGCCGAGACTCCGATAATGGACTGGATACCCGTGAGAAGGGAGGCGAACTTCCGCCGGAGACTGGTGGCAAAGAGGGACAATGGCCGGTGCCAAATCTGCGGCATCTGCCCCATGCAATGGGAAGTCCATCACATTGTCTCCCAATACCTCTGCCGGAAGGCTGGTCTCTCCCCTGCCCAGACTCACTGTCTCCAGAACTTGGCCACCCTCTGCCCGGACTGTCACAAGATTGCGGACAGGGGGAACTTCCCCAACGTCCAACTCCCCCGCCGACGGAGGGTGGAGCAGTATCTGGAATGGTGGTGGAGGGTCGTCCCTCCCACCCTCGACCACCTGGGACTGGTCCCCGGAGCGGGCGAATTGGAGAAAAAAGTGGTCGTAAACGAATGTGAAAAAAGTCCTTGACAACCGTTGACAAACGTGCTACACTCTCAACAATTCCCCCTCCCCCCGGAGGAAACAGCCCAGAAGGAAACAACCAATGCCACCGAAAAAGAAACCCGGTCCTCGTCCCCTTGGCGTACGCCGTACCCGTTCCACGGCAACCAGTGTCCGCCTTTCCCCGCGGGAAAAGGCCACCCTCATGCGCTACTGCATTGAGAACGACATCAGCGAGTCTCACGCCATCCGGCAGGGCCTTTTCCGAATCCTCCGTGAAGCGTACCCGGATTTTGAAACCGTCGCCCTCCCAGGCGAGTTCGTTTCCAGTTAGTCCCCCTTCCCTCTCAACCAGCAACCAGCAACAGGCAACCTAAAAACAGGAATCCCAAAACAATGAAGTCCCTTACCAAGACCATCACCTTTGGCCGCAAGAATGAACGTTCCATTGAAGTCTCCGTCAATGTCCCGGAGACCATTGAGGAATGGATCTCCGCCCTCAACGAAGAAGGCGTAGAGCGTGTCCTCCGCTCCTTTGGCGAGCAGGAAATCGAAACCGAGGCCAAGCGCATCATGTCCCGCAACCCCGACCTGACCTCCGAGGAAGCCAACAAACACTTCCAGACCATCTTCCAGTTCGGCGCGGACATGGCGGTGGTGGAGCGTGTTGCCCGCCTTAAGACGGAGCTGGCGAACCTCGGGGCGAAGTAACCGATTCCGGGCCGAGGTGCTTGGTATCCACCAACGCATGGAATCTGGCACCTCGTTCCGTTCTTTTCCAAAAAGGGGGAGGAAGTCTCCCTGCAAGGAGTCTACCCTCGGCTCATCCCCAGCTTGCAGGCAGAGGCCTCCTCCCCCGAGAACGCGCCAATGTTCCAAGGTGGCGAGTTGGTCTCCAAAACCGACTGTGCAAGGTTCGATTCCTTGGGTGCGTGCTAAGTTTTGCCCTCGCGCGGCGTGGAAGGACACGCGAAGCGTATGCTGCTGCCAGTGATTAGCGCACAGGAGCACTCAGAAGTAACGAACTGGAAGCCCGTATCAAGCCGGGCCGCGAGGGCATTCAATTTGCTGGCAGTCTGGCACCAGTGACGGTGGATAGGGTGCGCACCCGACAAGCGGGATTGAGATACCGCTTCCACCAGCCAGCTTAACCAAAAGGAGAGAGTGAGATGACACGTACCCAAATCGTGATGCAAACAATGACCCCCGACGAACTAGACGCCCTGATCCGTGACGCCGAAGCCGAGCGCGAGCGCCGCAAGGTGAAGCCGTGCGTGCGGCGGATGGATTCACACAGCGAGAATGGACTGTTTCTGGACGGCCGCGTGATTGCGAGCGTGTGGACTGACACGGCGGCGAAGTTGAACATCGACCACGCCACCACCAAGCGCCAGATCGCGCTGGCGTTCTGTTGGGCGGATTGGGGGACGCGGGCGAATGCGCACGGGCTGTCGCGTATCGAGGTGGGGACGCCGCTTCACGATCAGTTCGTGTGGCTTCTCGCGTGCCTTCATGACATTCCGCCAAGGGAACACACTGTCGAAGCAGCCCGCGCTGCCGGGTGGATTAAGTAGCAACAATCAAAAGAGACTTCAATGCACTCACCAACATCGACCCCTCCCCTCTATCGGATTCGTTTCCGCAAAAGAGGCCGTCTAAACTGGTCCTGGGACGAGAAACTCCCCACCAGCTTCAACCAAGCCCAAAGCGCCCTCGTGGAACTTGCCCGAAACAATTCCGAGGAGTACGAATTCGACCTCGTCACCATCCAAGACTAAAGGAGACAACCCGCGTATGAAAATCCCCCCATTCCTCCCGAGCAATATCGAACCCCATTACACCTGGCACCAAGTGGACAGTAGCAAACTCACCACCTACATGGATTGCCCTCGGGAATTCTTCTTCCGCTACCTCCTTGGCTGGACCATCCCCACGGACTCCATGCACCTGGTTGTCGGGACGGCTTGGCACCTCGCCATGGAATATATCAGCCAGAACTTCACCGCTCCGGACAGGGCCTCCACAGCCTTTTCCCTCTTCCTGGAGGAACTCCGCAAGCACTTCCCCCCGGCCTTCGATGAAAGCCTCGGGGCAAAGGGTCCCGGCAATATTCAAAAGGCCCTTCAACAGTACTCCGAACGGTACGCCAACGACAACGCAGAGTGGGAAACCCTACATGTGGAAATCCCGGCCACCGCAACCATTGGCCCGGACCGTTCCATCAGCGGACGCATGGACCTTGTCCGCCGGTCCCGCCAAGACGGCATGGTCCGCGTCTTCGACCACAAGACAGCCTCACAGGACAGTTTCGGCTGGCGCAACCAGTGGACCCTCTCCCTCCAACTCGGCACCTACATCCACGCCCTCTACTGTGTCTACGAACCGGGCGAAGTCTGGGGTGCCATCATCGACGGTGCCATTCTCCGCCAAGCCCGCACCGAAAGGGGCACCAGCAAGGGGAACGACTTCACCCGCTTGGAAGTCCGCCGCACCCCGGACCAGCAAGCCGCATGGCTCTCCGACGTTAACACCTGGTGGGACCGGATTGAAACCGACCTCGCCCTCTTGTCGGAAGCAAGCAACAACCAAGCCACCCTCAAGGCATTCCCGCGCAACCCCGGCCACTGTGTCCGGTACAACAGCCTCTGCCCTTACCATGCCATCTGTACCCTGCAACCAAACCCCCTGCGCACCCTGGAGCAGTCCCAGGACACTGGCCTGCTCCCCCTGGGCATGGAAACCCGCTTCTGGGACGCTTCCCTGCATGAAAGCGTCTCCGCAGCCGGGAAACCCGTCCAGCCCGGCTACAGCGGCGAAGCCTTAAACGGAGCCAGCTGGCTCACAGGAGGCAACTAATGCATGAACCAACTTGTACAATTTGTAAACAAACCAATAAAGGTTCCTATACTTTCAATCCTGTAACTTTTACCTACACTTGTGACGATTGCAACGAGAGCAACGCAATGAACAGCATCAATTGGAACGACCCAACGGCCAATGTCAGCCCGCATTTCACCGTCCGGGAAGCCCTCCTCCTACCGCGCTGGAACCTCCTCCACAACCCAACCGACAAGGAGAAGGAAGCCATCCGTCGCATGGCGGACAAGATGGAGGAAATCCGCGCTGTCTTGGGCCTTCCGATCTCAGTCCATTGCTGGATTCGTCCGACGAAGGTCAATGCTCCCGACTCTCCACACCATGGAAAGGATTACAACGCCTTTGTGGGCGGGACAAAGGGCAGCATGCACATCAAGGGGCTTGCCGCCGACTTCCATGTCCTCGGGTACGGGGGTTCCGTGCAATGCCATGCCATGCGAGTCCGTCTCGTTCCTCATCTGGAATCCCTGGGGATTCGCCTGGAAGACAAATATGGCCCTTGGCTTCATGTAGACCTGCGCACCGTCCCTGCTGGCGGGAAACGCTTCTTCAAACCATGAGGTCCATTATGAACAGCACACTTCCTGGATATGACAATTGGAAAACCACCCCGCCGCCCACCAGCGAGTGGACGGAAGACGACGACGAGGCGTTCGCGCAGATGTGCGAGGCCGACCCGACCATCGAGCGACTGCTGGGCTACGTGGAGCAGCGCAAGGCGCACCTGCGGGTGCTTTACCGAGAGGAGTGAGGGCTGTGAAGCGCACCATAGACATCATGACCGCCGCCCGCGCTAAGGGCGTGGAGTTGCCGAAAGGCTGGTGGCGCGTCATTGGCGCAAGGTCAGCGTCACCCTCGGAGTTTTACATCGGCCCCGACCTCGAACGCGCCGAGAACATCTATCACGCCTTCACGGTGGCGGATGCGCTGCTGGGTATCACTTCGCTGTCTGGCCCTTGGGCGGATGGTTTTGTGTTGAAGGACGTGTTTGGTACTCGCCTCAGCACCGCCCCCGAGCGCCACCTAGCCCTCATCGCCGCCTGCGAGGCAGCGCTGGGGATTGAGTGCGGGGAGGTGGGGGTATGAGTCTGCACCGCCAATGGGCTGCGTTCTGCGACCACTGCGACGATAACGGCGTGAGTGACTTCATAGACAGTCATTCCACAAAGAGAGACGTAATCATTGCGCTACGCCGCGAAGGCTGGAGAATCGGAAAAACTGTCAAATGCCCTGAGTGCGTAAAAAACAACCCAGTGCTGCGCGATAAGGAACCCACCCCATGACCTGCACCTGCCTCTACAACAACACCGCCGAGGGCGCGAGCAGCATCCACATGCCAGATGCGCGGTGCCCGGAGCATGGAGGGAAACGCATGACCAAACCCAACCTAGAAGCCTTCGCCCGCGAAGTCATGAACACGTTTTGGGCTGACCGCATGTTCCCAGACGAGCCAGACGGCGGCACCCTGCAAGACATCGCAGAGAAGCATGGCGTACTGCTGCCCCACGCCGTCACTGAGCCGTGCGGGGAGCATTGCGCGTGCGCGGAGTACGCGGATTTCCCGACGACCTGCTACCGGATGAACCCCGCGATTGAGAAGGAGAACGCATCATGACCACAGCAGAAGTCTTTTCTAATTACCTCGGCCTCACGCCGGAGAACGCGCCGTGGGCGTTTGGTGTGCGAAAAAGGTGCAGTAAGTGCAACAAATCAGATGATCCCGCCTGGCGTGTGCGCTGCCTTTGGTGTGGATACGAAGGCGAAAAAGGGATGCCGTGGTACACACCACTTGAGCACTATGTCACCGCCACCTCGCCCCTCGCGCCAGAGCCGACGCCGGGGTGGTTGGAGGCGTTGGTGATGAGCGATTGTTTTTCTGGTTTGGGAAAGGGTGGCAAGGGTGGGTTTACATGTATCGGATCGCCAATCCGAAAATACATAAATATGCGTACAAACACCCACCCCACCCACGCCGTTGCCCGGGCACTACTGGCGGCAGATAACACCCTCCTCGCAACGTGCATGCAATGCAAAGATTGGAGCAGTTATGAATCGCAAGGGTCTTGATTTTGAGACGAGGTTCAATATGAACGTCGTCAAGCCAGAGGACCGTGGCGGCTGCTGGGTTTGGATTGGCAGCAAGGCCAACGGATATGGACGGATCTACAAGGACGGGGTCGCTATGCCAGCGCATCGCGCCTCATACGAATTCTACAAGTCCGTCAAGGTTCCCAGAGATCTTGTTGCGTGCCATAAGTGCGACAACAGGTGGTGCGTCAATCCAGACCACATCTTTATCGGCACCCACTCCGATAATCAGATTGACTGTAGGGATAAAGGACGAAGGACGTACTTCTTCTTCAAGGGACACACGCCCCACAACAAAAAGGAAGTTTGCCAAAACGGCCACGCCATGTCTGGCGACAACATCGGCAAGCGCGCAGGCGGAAGGTATTGCCTGCAATGCTCACGAGATAGAGCAAGGGCTAGAAGGAAGAAGGCCAGACAAAAACCCGCAGACCCCACCCTGCGCAAAGCCTGCGAGCGGGCGAGCGACTACAAGAAGGAGACCCACCATGTCTGACCTACTGACCCCCGCCGAACTGACGGCGATTGCGGAGCGCGAAGCGAAGGCTACGAAGGGGCCGTGGATGTTACACCACGACGGATGGACGATACGAGATTCCAAGGGAGAGCGCCAAATCGCGCACACCTACGGTCGAGACGGCTCATTCGTCGAACAGCAAGTGAGTGATGCGGAATTTATCGCGGAGGCCCGCACCGACATCCCCGCCCTCCTGCGCCACATCGCCGCGCTGGAGGCACGCACGCCCGCGCCCGCCACGGACGTAGACGCGCTGCTGGCGGAGGTGGAAATGCTTCTGGCTTGGTCGTGTTCTGATGTGAAGGACAACCCTGGCGCAGTGCTTCAGACCGTCTCCGACCTCGCCGCCGCCCGCGCGGAGCTGGGGGCGCTGGGCGAAGTGGAGTACATCCGGGAAGCTGGACGCAGTTTTGGCGCGAGGAACTTCATTGAAACTGTAAGCGACGACCCGCGATGTGTCGCCATCCGCCGCGTGCTGAAAGGCGGTGCCCAATGATCACTATCCCAATTTGGGTACTCGCCACCATCCTGTTCCTTGCGGGGATCGTCTGGGCCTCAAAGACAAATGGCGATTGGGACTTTAGCCCAATTATAAAGCTGCCGTTGGTTCTTTGTGGCTATCTCTTCTATTGGGTCATTCAACTTGCATGGTGGAACCTATCATGACCAACGAAGACTACGCCCTGCTCCTCGACCCGCGCCGCGAAAAGCCGGGGTGGTGGA
>ERZ869925.1504-NODE-1504-length-10312-cov-3.233207_pt1 | contig 10312 bp, 7 predicted proteins | sample MGYA00579311_ERZ869925 | MGnify/ENA primary metagenome ERZ869925 (study PRJEB32216, sample SAMN09231817) | wastewater metagenome | place: USA: Maryland | collected 2016-07-30 | study: EMG produced TPA metagenomics assembly of the PRJNA472060 data set (Reclaimed...
GCTGAGTTTTGGTTATAGACAACATAATATAGACCAGGTAATAATGTTGGTGTATTACCGCTGAAATATCTTTGTGATGATGCGCCGGAGAAAGTAATAGCACTCCATTGATGTATTTTATTTGCAGGAATTCCATTGGACGAATCGTATAATGCAGCGGTCATATTTGTGTTGGCTGTCAGTGTGGTTGTCCACTCGAATCCAATTTTGTCCCAAACTTGTGGACGAGTGATGACGATGGGTATAGCTCGTAGGACATTGGCTCCTTCGGATTTAGTTGTAGGAGTAGTGACAACGCTCAATGCATTATTATAGAATCGTTCGCCAAGACCTAGCGAAGAGAATGTGCTAGCTGGTATGCGATAGCTTAGATGGTCGTGAGCTGAGTTTATGGTGATGGTGTCACCTGTTGCATTTAAATATACATTTCTAAGAGACGAACCCGAAATGGATTTAAATTGTAATTGTCCATTGGTGTTGCCTGTGTATAATGTTGTGCCATTACCTAAATTGTTGCCACTGGTAACAAATATGTTGGACAATGGTGTTGAACCGGAATAAATTGTTGACGCTGATAACGTATCAGCGGATAATGCACCGGTAATTGTGACAGTAGCATCAGCGAAGGATATTCCCGCATCTAGTCCAGTGTTGGCAATATGAGGTGTAGTGGTGCCATTGGCAAATGTAAAAGGTCTTTGCCATGTATTAATTAGGGATGAAATTGTTAAAGTTAAACCAGTAACAGCCAGTGAATGTAATGTAGCTGCACTTACGTTGATAGATGGATTAGATTCAGTTCCTCCAGTGTATGTATTTAATCCATTTGAAATTCTTGTTGATGAACCGCTGCTTGTTGAACCGGTGTAACTTATTGTTATTATTCCATTATTATTATTTATTGCTACTCCTGTGGAACCTGATAATATACTTCGACCTACTTGCCTTGTCGAAGTATTGATATTTAATAAAAAATTGTTTGAAATTAATGAAGTATTATTGATTTGCAGCTTATCGACAAGAGTAGTATAACTATCAGTTAATGTTAATCCGGAGCCACCGATGATGGAGCCAAAATTTGCATAGATTATATTTTGTTTACCACTTATAAAATTGTATTTAAATAGTCCTGAACCATTGCCTATTCGATTTAAATAGCCAAAAGCTAATGAATGTGAAACTCTATCTAACTTATTGTTATATCCATTAAGAATTGAATTGTATTTAGATTCGTTTATCGATGATGCATTATATATTCGATTTGTGTAACCAGCAAGTATTGCTGAATTTTTGCTGTTGTATAAATAATTTCCTCGACCAGCAACGATGGTGGAATAAACTGAATAATCACGAATATAATTTTCATTTCCTGCTCCGATAAATGCTCCGAATGAATTTTGGGCAATTACATTACCTATCCCACCGATGATAGTTGCATAGGGTGAGCCAGCTCCGATGTTGTTATTTTTTCCTGCAACTGTCGAATAATCCGATGAAGCAGCAAGGTATCCATTATTGACAATGATGCTGCTAGCAGCAGTTCCATTTGTCCATATTTGCGGAGCAGGTGTAGCACCGGTATAACTAATTGTAACTGCACTGGTGGTTGAATTAATGGCGATTCCTGTGCCACCGGATAGCTCTTTAAATCGAAGTGTGTTACCAAATTTACCTGAATATATTGGGTGGGTTAAACCCAAACTTATTCCATCCGAAATAATTAAATTACTCAATAAAGTTGAGCCGGAATAAATTGTTGCAGCGGATAAAGTTGGCGCAAATAAAGCACCGGTCATAGTATCACCGGATTTATTCACTTTGGAATCCAAGCTCGCTTGTAAATTGCTGATTTCACTTATTGAATGTGTATGTGCAGTGTTTGTAATTTGGGCTAACGTATGTGTATGACCGACATGCGAGAATAAGTTATTTATATTTGTTGAACCTGATATGATTGTTCCACCGCTCAATGTTGTAGCTGAAAGAGCAACATATCTAGATGGGGTGGTGCCACTGGCCACAATTGAGTTGATGACAAGATTTGAACCTAAAGTTAAATTCCTGGTCGTACCTGAGCTAGAGACAACGATATTTGCATTGGTGGAATTTAATGATAATATAGTTGGAGATGTTACCAATGTTCCTTTGCGAACATATCCCGAAGAGTCGGCAAATAAAGAATAGGAATAACCTCCAGTGGGTAAAGTAGCAATGCGTAGATTGGGAACCACAACGGTATCCGACTGAGCGCACACCAGGCTACTACCACCGATTATGGCACTGCGAAGAACTGAGACATCGGGACCAATTAAATTTTGGTATCCGCCAATTATGGCGCAATAATTTGAATTGAATGAATTTGTTGTTGCAATTTCATTTTGCCATCCGCCAATTATGGCATTAGAATTAGAAGTGCTATATTTTATTTTATTTTCAAAACCTCCCAAAATAACACTAGCCGCAACTCCTTGATAGATAGAATTAGAATCCCCACCAATTATAGATGAATTAATTCCATAATTATTTATAACATTACGTGAGCCACCGATGATAGACGAATAAGAAGCGTTATTATAAATTGTATTGGTGTTACCAGCAATTATTGCTGACGCAATTGAATAGGCTCCAATATTATTATCGCGACCCGCAACTAGTGAATGGTCACCTAGAGCTGAACCGGCACTGGGTGAACCCTGGTCCGGCCTAATACTATAGGCTGCACCACCATTTTGCCAAATATTCGAGCTTGCTGCAGTATTGGTGATTGTGACATAATTGGTTGAGTAGCCGAGTGAAATTCCTGCTCCAGCTGTCAAAGTCCTAAAGCGAAGTAAATTGCCAAATTTATTATTGAATAAAGGTGTGCCTGTACCTAGATTGGATGCATTGGTAACAATCATGGTACCTAAGTTGGTTGACCCTGAATATATCGTTGATGCGGATAAGGTTGGCGTAAATAAAGCACCGGTCATGGTATCACCGGATAAATCAACTTTAGTATCTAAATTCGATTGCAGGTCTATGACATCACTGATGATATGTGTATGACCGCTCAGTGCATAGCTGCTCGTGTCGATGGTTATATTACCGACTGAACCAGCTATAGGAGTGTTGACAACCGGCGTAAAAACGGTTTTCTCTTTTTTAATAAAAGGCATTTTTTAAATTAATTTTTAAAAATTATGAACCTAATTGTAAAATCCAAAATAATACTTTAGAGTTATCACTTCCTGAAGTTGAATTAATAACCAGTGAACCACCACCGGATGAACCTTCATCTATGTATAATTCACCAAGTGTACCACTTGCGTTTTGGTGAGTAAGGAGAACTGGAGTTGTTGCTGCATTAACGTATGCATCAGTGAATACTGTTACTGTTCCACTGACAAGAGTAGCCACACCATATGCATTACTTGTTGTATTATGGAGTTTGACTGTTCCATTGTAAAGGTGAGCATTCACCATATGGACTCCACTCTCATTGGTTGGTCGGTTGGTCATGCCAAGAATAACAACATTATCCGTTGTACCAGTAACGGAATTACCGGAACCACCAATGATTGCTGAATTATCCGAGCCGGATGCAATGCTGTTATTGGTTCCGGTAACAAATCCTTGGTTACCTGCTGATGAGTTAGTTCCTGAATTAATTATTACGGAGTCAGTGCCAGTTGAACCAGTAAGACGGCTTGTAATTTCACCCAGTGTATCAGCCAAGTCATTATATTTTGTAACAAAATCCGAAATGTCATCGGATGAAATGTTTACTTGTCTATTTCTAATTGCCATAATTTTATTTGTATACTATTATTTATTATTATTTTTATTGCAGTGCGCAATTTGCCAATGATAAGAGTGAGCAATTTGCAATATCATCCAGCACACCAGTCAATAACTGTGAGCATTCACAATCTAAATTACCTGGTTCACCACCGGAGTTAGTGTCGATGTATGAATACACGAAAGATTCAGTAATTGCACGCATCTTATATTTAGTTGTATTAGAGAGTGTAAGTGAATAAGAATTTATATCTTGTGGATTGCTACCGGTTTTACTCTTAAATTCATCAACTCGTAATCCTTTATCTTCACCAAGTATCCACCAATTATCATTTGCATCCTGAAATATTATTATTAAATTATTTGAATCAGTTAATTGATTAAGTGTATCTCTTTTTTCAGTATTTAAACCAATGATTGTCGTGGAAAATTTATGGCTGTAAGATTTTCCAAAAAGTGAAATATTCATTACATCTTCAGCGGATGTTGCTTCTTTATTTACTGAAAATTCATACCAATCAGCAGTGGTTGGGGCCAAAGAAAGTACCGTTGAAAACTCATTATCCGATGCGTCATAATACACATTGGTAATTGTAGCGCGATTGGCAATAAATAATTTATTTACGCCACCGACACTGAATTCAGTGCAGCCATAAATGGTAGAGGATAATAAACAGCTCATTTAATTTGTGATTTAATTATAAAATGTTTAAACAAAATATTGTTTTTAAAATAAAAAAGCCAACACCTTTACAGGCATTGGCTTCAACACACATTTACAAATTATATAGAGATTGAATTATATAAATTACGCTGCAATAGAAGGCAACGAACCAGTGTATAACACTGCGTATTCAGTACATTCATTGCTCATATTTACCTGAAGACCTCCAATATCACCAGCAGCAACACCTGAATTAAGGGCCACAACGCTGGCCTGTAATCCATAGCCAACGCGACCAAGTAAGTACCAGTCACCTGCACGGTCCTGACACAATGCTGCAAATTTACCAAGGGCAAGATTTGATGCCTCATCGAGTACTTCTTGAGATTTAGAGTTAACGTTGAACACGATTCCTTGTGTCACATATTTTTGTCCGTTTGATACTGTTAATTCATTAGTGAATCCACCAGTACCCGGTGCGAAAGTTACTTCATATGCAGTCTTTGCAGTGGTTGTCAAAGTAATTGCTGAATAAGATGCCGATGTTATATCCGCTTTATTAATGAGCAATAAACGAGACAAGCCTCCAACCACAAATTCGCAATCCGCGCCTAAACTTTGAGTTAATAAACAAGCCATTTTATTTTTTTATTATTTTGTTAAGATTTTAAATTGAGCGGGAGTTTCACCCGCTCCTCTTTTTTTATTTAATCAATTGGATTGATTAAGGTTTGTAGAATACGATTTGTGCGCCTACAGCAACTTGGGTACCTGCTTTGAAGTCCGCACGATATCTAAAGTTATAATCAGCAGTTGTATCACGCATATCCACCAATCTAACGGAGTTCATATCCGAGGTTAAATCGGTACCGAAATATAGATTTTTAGGCTCAGCCATTACGATGAAGTTAGAAGGTAAACCAGGAGTAGGAATCAATTCAACGCCCAAGAAATCCATTGGTTTGTCTCCGATGTAGTATCCATGTACTGCACTGTTACCACTTGCAATCGCTTGGTTGTACATTCCTGGAACATCGACTGGAACAAATAACTTAGCATTCAATGCAGGAATTTGACTTACGTTGGAATTCCAAGAATCGTATACACGTCCTAATTCATAAAGAATATTGGATTTAGTTAATGTAGTTGCTGATACACGTTGTGGTGAAGCTTGGTCGATTACACGAAGTAAACCGTCAAATTTCGTATAACCGGAAATAGTTACGCTATTACCTGTCATATTCCCTCTCCACAATTCAAACTCCATAATTTGGGAAGTTTGCTTGCCCATTTGATTAAGGATGTAACTTTGAAGAGTTGGTGATGGTTGTGAGTTACCTGCACCGGCAGTCATTCTTTCAGCATCCCACATAGCTTCGTATGCTTTGATGTCATGCTTGAAATTAACCATGAGGTCAGTTGGGTCCAACGTTCTCTCGGTGTGAGTCAACGTGGAAGTGTCGTTAAATGTAGCCGCGTAAGCTTGCACTAAATCGTTTGAGAAATCAACTTTTTGGATATGAAACTTGTGTTTGATATTTGGGATTATATTAATCAATCCCATTGATAAAGTTTTTCCCTCAAATAATGCAGCTGATATATAATCAGCCGATGCGAAGCCGGCATAATTTGAACTAATAGAAGTAGTACTTGCCATTTTGTTTTAGTATTATTTAGTTATAAAATGTTTTTTTTATTTAATGTTCACACGTTTAATTAATTACGTGCCATTTGCTTTATGTTGTAAGCCATTTTTTGAGCCAGTGTCATCTTTGATAAGTCAGCAACAGTTACAGGTGATAAATCAATTGGATTTGGCTTTTTCAGCTCTTCAATTTGTTTCTTCAACTCTTGAATTTCGGTTGTCAAAGCCAGGTTGGTGTTTGACAATTGAACTAACTTTGAATCTTTTTCGGAAATGCTAACTGTTAGTTTTTCCAATTCAGCTTTAAAATCAACTGTATCATCACTAAGATTATCAGTAGCTGTAGTAGCAAGAGCAGCAGCATTATCATTTGACTGAGATGCAGTAGCAGTAGCATCAGGTGAAGTAACTTTACCATCCTTAATTTCCAGCTCATATTCCTGGCCATCAACAGTAATAGTATACATACCATCAGCAGCAGGTTGACCATCTATTGTAGCTTCCATGGTATCTTCGTTGATTTCAATTACTTTCCCATCAGTTGTTTCGTATGATGCCAATTGTGCAGTTGTATCAGGTGTTGCAGCCGGTGCAACATTATCTTTCTTCTTGAAAAAAGAACTGATTGTTTTTGATAAATTCATTTTATTATTTAATTTAATTTTATTTATTTCTAGATTCTTTATTTCTTCTTCAGTAGCTAGTCTTGCATTACTGAAGTCAAACTCCCCGCTATATGCTAATTTGTTATCGCGTAGAAATTCATACAACTCCTTATTTGGGATATAATATGTGGCGATGAGTGAGCCAGGAGCGTAGGGACCTACACCAAGTGCAACTGTTTTATCAAGTTTGGAATCCGCGATTTGCCATATATCATCGATACGTGGTGCATCCACACCTGTCATTTTGGTGTCTTTGAAATGTTCGACAGTTGTAATTGATAAAGTTTCAGGATGTGCAAACATTTTACGTTTTACGTTCGTAATGTCTTTTTCAGTTAAAAAAGCTAAATACCATTCATTCTTTTTATTTTTTCTTAAAATCGGTTTATTTGGCTGTAATAAAAGACAGGTAACAGTTTGCTGCACGTCATCGGTTTTTAGTTTAATTATTTCCGATGTATCAATTACATTCGATAAATAAATTGGTTCACCACCCATCGCTGGGTCGGAAACAAAAGAATTCGCGAATAAGCAAGGTTTGGATAAGTCGTCATCGACTTCCCATCTTACAACAGGTAAATCGTTAATATTAATTTTCTCCATATCTTATAAAATGGTATGGAGAAAATTTGTTCACAAAAAAGAGGCTGCCTTTTGCGACAGCCTCGATATTGTTTGTTTATAGAAATGTTAATCAATAATAAATAGTCATTATTTTTTTGAATTCTTGCGAGTAGCACAAATACATTTATGACATCTCCATTTAATATTTTTAAGGATTTCGGCTCTTGAAATGGGTTTATCCTTGTAAGACTCTTTATATTTAATAGCAAATTCATCGGTTACATATGCACGTAATTGAGTGGTGTTATTACCACAATTGCTACATGGAGTTCCAATTGGCGGTTTAACAAATTCACCGGCTTTTCTCATGTTCATCAATCTTGTACTGATTACTTGCTTAACCTCAAACAATGGATTATTTTCTTTATGTTTATCTACATACTCATTGTAGTATGATTTCCATTTTTCAGGATGAGATATTGAATAGGGTATGTAATTGCTGCTGAGATAGCCGAATGGATATTTATATTGATATAAATGCTTCCGGGAATCATGATATTTTTTATAGCATACACGGCAGTATGGATGGTGGCCTTGTGGAGTATTTACATGTTGAGGAAATTCATCGGTTGATTTTTCTTCTTTACATATTTTGCAAACTGATTTTCTATCATTTTTCATATATAATTGTGTGTGTATTAAATTTAATATAAATAGTTAAAAAAAAAAACGCCAACACATGTTGACGTTCATTTTGTAAAATAAGATTTATAGAGCATGAATTAGAATAAAATTAGTTTATATAATCATAAAGTAAATAGTTATAATTTACCATAAACATTTAATGTAATACTATCGATTAATTTTTGCTTCCAGGTTTCTTCGTTAAATTCCATGGAAGTTTGATAATTAAATTGGACCATATTGTTTTTGCTTTTTTTGGTCAATCTCCAATCTTTATAGACTTTGTCATTAAATTGTTTTCGCTGAATTATTTCCTTTTCATTTTGGATTTTAACTTTTTCCATTTTCATTTCGTTGGAAACATAGGGTGCAATATTTGGGGAGTTTGCCCAAGATTTATAGCTGGATATCCATAATGATAATGGTCGGGGGAAGTTTATATCATTTTTTATAAGCATAAACTTATACCACCAATCAAAACAGTATATCGGCATTTGCATTTCTTTCTCCATTTCAATTTTCAAAGTATTAGAATTAATTAATGAAATTTGATATTTATGCCTGTCACTGATTCGGGATTTTGCATCCAAAAAAATAAGTAGTTCATTATCAGTAACACCTTCGAATTGGACCCCATCATATGATGGCATAATTGGTTGAATTAAATTCTCTAAGGATGGGCCTTCGTTTTCAGGAAAGATTTCTTTTACAGTTTTTTCTTTTTCCATAATATTTGATTTAGGTATGTAATTTTTAATTGATTTCCAATATGTTTTTACCGTGCGTAATGAAAGGCCGGTTTCTTTGGCCAGTTTAAACTGGGTGTATTTTCCGGGATTTTCATCTAAAAAAGAAAGTAATTTTTTCAAAGATTTATTTTTCTTTTCTTTTAAAGGTAATTTTTCCTTTTCTTTTGGTTGTTTAGGGCTAGTGACAACCATATTATTTGGGTGCAAATCTCTATTTTCCTTTTTAGTGACAACCATAGATAGATTATATATATACTCTATATGGCTGTCACCAACTTTATTTCCGACCGTATTTTGTTTTTTGCACCTTTTCCAGCGGGCCAATTTTTGCTTAGCTGCAACCTCAGTACATTTATATTCAACCGCTATTTTTTTAACCAGCTGGGTAAATTTAAGTCCAGGATAAGAATTAACTATATTTTCAATTTTAGAATTTGATGATTGTGATTTTATTTTGGATATATCACTAATTACACATTCCCTAAATTTAAATACAATATTTTTATTATGTGTTTGAAAATAATCTTTTGTGCGAATTGATTTTTTCATTTGTATATGTGGGGATAATTTATTTGATGTATATAATTTAAATAGATAACTTGACAATTGATTGATTATTGATTTGTTAAGTGAGTTGTTCGATTTTAAATTTAAAATCAATAAAATATTATAAATTTCATTCTTGCTCAAATTAATCTTTTTGGAGTTTAACATTTTTCCAATTATGGATTCCTGGCCAAAAAGAATTATATTCGAAACTATACCGATTAATTTTGCCTCAATATTTGAATTGAAATTATAATTTTCGGTTAAGAAAATTTTAAAGCACGCTACACCCTGATGAATATAAGCAAGTGTTCCTTGTTCATTATGGGGGAATAAATTAATTATATCTTCCGAAAAAAACCTAACCAAATTATGCTTGTCAGGATTGTAAATTAAATCTTTAGAATAAAATACTGGGAGTCCGGAATTTTTTTCCGTTAAAACTAAAGTGGAGTAATAATCGTAGTTTAAATGGAAATATTTTTCTTGAAGAATTGGACATTCAGTTAGTGAAGAGTCAATCTCGATTTTTTTTAAAAAATTGTACTTATCATTCATTGTGGCATTAAATGGTCATGGCGATTATTTTATTTTAAAGTGTTTGGGACAGGTACAACGCCACGTTAACTCCCTGCCCCACCCACTTTTTAAGACCTACCACAGTAGGAATTAAAATAAAAATATTAAACAATTTTCACAATTGGAAATATTTTTTATATAAATAGTAATAAAAAATAAAAAAGAAACCTTTATATAAATATAGGTTTGGCTGCAAATTTTTTTACAAGCTTTTGTGCTTTTGCTTTTTTATCGATTTGCAAATATTTCATAAACTCATCACTTTCAGGATTATGCCCTGAGAATGCGCAACACTCCTGAATAGTTAAATCATAATAATTATATAGCAATGAACAAAAGTTTTTACGGCAGGTCCGAGGCATTAATTTTTTCCAAAATGGCTCCTGAGTTAATTTAATTTCACCATCCGATAGCTCCTCGCGAGTTGTAAACAAAG
>ERZ869925.1505-NODE-1505-length-10300-cov-4.749634_pt1 | contig 10300 bp, 22 predicted proteins | sample MGYA00579311_ERZ869925 | MGnify/ENA primary metagenome ERZ869925 (study PRJEB32216, sample SAMN09231817) | wastewater metagenome | place: USA: Maryland | collected 2016-07-30 | study: EMG produced TPA metagenomics assembly of the PRJNA472060 data set (Reclaimed...
TGATGATGACTGAGCGCATTAAGAATCATCCTTTTAAAGGAAAACGAGTAAGCTCTACAGCAATAACTAAGTGGTTGCGAGAAGAGGCATTACAAGTAGGCATACAACTAGGACACATGAGCGGTGAAAAATATACTGCTGCAACCGCTCTAGCTCATTATATAGATCCTACAGTTATGACAAAACTATTTAAAGAGCTAGATTGTGTAATACCAAAAACATTGGCTCGTTTGTCAGGGGAGGTTGAATAATGACTGACTACGATACTGTGTTAGACCCTAGTATACTGCTCGCCAAACAGAGTTTGGCGGCAGCTAAAATTGCCTTACTAAACACTGTTAGTGAGGCGCAAAAAACGTGTGAGCATAAGATAGTAGGAGTTTGTGATTATACTCGTCTTGAATATTTTCCTTCTCTAAAGCCCTATCGTATATGTTTAACGTGTAGACTAGAAGAAGAAGCGCCTGGAAGCTATTCAAGTATTAAAGGAATATGGGGTCGTGTATTAAGTAAAAAATATGAACTAGACCCTTCTCCTACCAGAATTTATGTAGAAATGTCAAGAAACTCATTAATGGAGTTAAGAATACGATGAATATTAAAGATATGCTGTATAATCCTGATAAGACCAAAAAGAAAGTAGGGTTTAATCGTTATTTCGATGGAAACCTATGGTATCTTACAGAATGCGGTTTTGAGTTTCCTGTTCCTATTTCAGATATTGGAAATGCTACTTTCTACTCGCAAGACGATGCTCCTCTATTTATGAGGTATATCCGTAAACACATAGCTACGTTGTCAAAAAATGAAAATTGAATATCGTAATGGAAATTTGCTAGACACAGATATTAAACATATACTGCACGGCTGCAATGCTAGAGGAGTAATGGGTTCTGGTGTAGCTAAGCTTATTAGGCAAAAATGGCCAAAAGCTTACGAAGATTACTCTATAGTCTACAACAGCGTTGGTCTTCAGCTAGGTTCGTATATTACATCTACACAACCAGATGGTAAGATAGTTATTAACGGAATAACTCAAGAAACCTATGGGAAAACTGGAGTTCATATATCTTATTGGGCGATTGCAAACATAATACGCAATCTAAACTCTGACGGTATTAAGTATATAGCAATGCCTCAAATAGGGGCTGGGCTAGGCGGCGGTGACTGGCGGGTAATCGAAGCAATCATAGAAAATGAATCAAAAAGATTTCAGCCTGTAGTCTATATTCTTTAAATTTTTGTTTGCTATCTGTTTAATTTTATAGTATAGTATTTATATCAAGGGCGCTCGGTCAAGTAGGAGAGTGGCGGCTGGCTGTAACCCAGTTTCGGAAACGATTAATAGGTTCGAATCCTTTAGCGCCCACCAATTAAAAGGTCAAGATGAATGAAAAAGCGTATTGTTATCGACAACTTAGACTTATGTGATGTGTATAACATACTAGATTTATTCACTGATTATATTTATTCTATGGGATTAGAAAAACAAAATAATTTAGTTGTAAATGCTTGTGAATTAGATAGACTTGCAGTAGACGATTGGTATGAAAGCCATATCAACTATATGATTAAGCTTAAGAACAAGGTAAAGATAGAAGAATGCTAATCACTCGCGTGTCTCCTATTACTGGTATTACTAACTCTTGGGAAATTGATGTAACCGATGCACAGCTAGAAGCTTGGCTTAGTGGAACTCTAATTCAAAAGGCTATGCCACATCTAAGTGCTGATGAACGAGAGTTCATTATGAGCGGCATTACTCCTAGCGAATGGGAAGATACTTTTAGCCATGCAGGAGAAGAATAAAAATTATGCTTGCTCATCGCTTATTTTTAGAGTATAAATAATGAGAACAATGAAACAGATTGAAGCTGATATCGAAGCTGCAAAACAATATGCTGGTAGTAATTATTCATTTATTCAGTATATAGCGTTAGCTTGGTTACATAATCTATATACTGAGCGAGCAGAATTAATAGATAAAATGCGCCGGTAGCTCAGAGGCAGAGCAAATCAAATATTAAGTTAACTAATACTTGGACCCTTAGTTGAGTGGTTTAACAAGGGATTTTTAATCCCTGTACCTGGGTTCGATTCCCAGAGGGTTCACCAATATTTTAAACATATTAAGATGAATAAATCAAACGCTGTAATTAAAAAATTAATTGAAAAGAAAGTAATCCCAGAAATTGGTGAATTTATTATTACTGATAGTATAATTGGCGAGTATCAGCAAATATATAAATCACTGTATGAAAAAGTAGGTAAAGAACTAAAAGGCGGCAATAAAAAATATGCTAGAAAACTAGCTGGTATATTTCTAATGAAAGAAAATCAAAATAGAATAGCTAGAATTCAGGAAACTAAAGTAGTAAAGTCTAAGTATAATAGTGAATGTGGAATAGTATACATAATTTCAAATCCGTCTTTTCCAAATTACTATAAGGTTGGAATCACAAAAAACCTGAATAGTAGAATTAAAAGTTATCAGACCTATGACCCTAATAGATCTTTTAAAGTAGAGCACTATAAATTTGTGGAAAACGCTAGGCAAGTGGAAAAAGAAATATTGTCTAAGTTTAAAATCTCCTTAGCTAAAGGAGAATGGGTAGAGGGTGAAGAAGTAAAGGCTCTATTTTTGGAAGAGATAAAAAATTTTTAATCTCAGTCTAAGTACATCTAATTTAGAGAGAGCAATGAAAAAAGCTAGTAAAACTGAAACTGCGGAACTTATTAAGTTTATTGATACATGGATGACAGAACATCCTAGTTTTGATAACAAAAGCACACTAATTCAAATTGCTATTGCAGAGTTTTTGCTCAATAGGCAGAACAAAACCCTATTTGCTTAGGTAGCTCAGTTGGTAGAGCAGCGGACTGAAAATCCGCGTGTCAGCGGTTCAATTCCGCTCCTAAGCACCATTGATTTGGAGATGATATGAAATTATCTGAAGTAGAGATTTACGCACTAAAATTAGCATATGATGAAATCCTTACATCTACTGTTCCTGACGAAAAAGTAAATATTTACGGAGATACTACTCCTAGTAAAAGTACTTTTTCTAAACTAATAAAACTAGGTCTTGTTTTTGAAACTATAGAAGAACCAATAAAATTGGAGAATAATGTTGAATTCTTTTTTACTACCCAGTATTGTTTAACAGATAAAGGGATTAGTATTTTAGCTAAAAGTTAAAGCATACTTGTTACTTTGACGATATACTGTTAACACAACTGCGTTGGAAACGCACGGATGACTATAGCGCTCCCTAGTCCGAATCGGAAATCATCTACAGTATATCTTCTAAGTAATAATTACTGTTCTATAGCACAAGTGGTTAGTGCAGGCGACTGATAATCGTCAGATTCAAGTTCGAGTCTTGATAGAACAACCAATAAAAGGATCAAATAATGAGTAAGTCTCCAGTATTTGGTACAGGCAGAAATAGGAATCATAGACCTTCAAAGTCTCCTTTTCATGCTTCGGCTGCTAACATAAATATGCGTGGAAAGAAAACTAAACGTATGAGTTGTTGGTGTTGTACGGCTATAGACTTAAGAGATAATATTTTACGCAAAATTCATTTAGTAGAAAGTAAACAGAATGACTAAATACTTGGTGTTTCTAGATATTGATGGTGTTTTGACTAGTAGTAGAATACACTATTCTACAGTTAGAAATTACCCTGTTTGGGCTGAATTTGACCCTGTAGCAATAAATTTTTTTAATAAAATTTACGAAAAGTTTCCCGTTAAATTTGTTCTAATGACTAGCTGGAAAAATAATCTACCGAATATCTCAGGTACTACAGATCGTACAGTAGAACACTGGATATTAAGTGCCTTTGCAAACGCAGGATTTAGGGGAGAATTCGCTGAACCTATTAGAACAAACCCAACAGACGACAAAGCTCTAGCAAGGCTAGACCGAGCACATGAAGTTGCTCACTATTTAGAAAATTATGCTGAAGGCATACAAGATTACATATTGTTTGATGATACTAATTATCAATTTGATAAGGTACTACCAAAGAAAAGATTTGTAAGAACAGACCCACAAAATGGGGTACTTCACAAACATATGTTAATTGCTGCATCTATTATGGGAGATTGGCATGAGCGCAGCTGACGATTATGTAGACGATTTATTTGACAGTTATTTTGATGGCGGATTTAAATCAGCCGCAATAAATTATACTACTAAAAAAACCAAATTTGCTATTACAAAGGCTACTATAGAGTCAAAACCTAAATATATTACCACATCACAACCTGAACAAAATACGGAGATTAAAATGGAAAAGCTATATGAAGTAAACGGAAAGAATCGCTATGGAATTTTCATGGCAGAAAACTCTCGCGGAGAGGCTATCTTAGAAATGAAGGATACTGGGCAGTATGAAGCGTTCGCTTATAGTGCCATCTCTAAGGTTATGCCGTATACTTTTGATGTTATGTTTAATGGCAAGGGAACAGTATATTCTTACAAGGGAATTGCTGGTTCTGTAGCAGTAGGAGACCTACTATTAGTTAAGGGTGATGCAGGTCTTAGTGTAGTAGAAGTAGTAGCGGTGGATACTAAGAGCGAAAAGGCTACAAAGAATTTTGTAGGCTATAAGATACATACAAGTCCTCTAAATTAAGCCTCAATAGCTCAGTTGGTAGAGCGCTAACCTAGTAAGTTAGATGTCGGGAGTTCGAATCTCTCTTGAGGCACCAAGCTTTAGTAGCTCAATGGATTAGAGCAACACTCTACGAAAGTGTAGGTTAGGTGTTCGAGTCACCTCTAAAGCTCCAGATAATTGCTGAGTTAGTGTTAGCGGTAAGCACGAGAGGTTGTGTCCCTCTTAGGGTGAGTTCAAATCCCACACTCAGTACCAGATAGGGTAGCTCCTAAATAAGCTCGCGGGGAGCCATGGTTAGCTCCTCATTCTATTTTTTGCTTGCTACATCGTCTATTTTGTAGTATAAAGGAGATATAAAAATGAATGAAGACTTAATTCAAGAATTAAAAGTCTTACTCGCAACCACTTTTAGCTTTGCAATGAAAGCCCAAAATTACCATATCAATGTAATAGGCGATGATTTTGCTCAATATCACGAGTTCTTTGGTGAAATCTATGAAGAAGTTTATCCATGGGCAGATACTATTGGAGAGCTTATTAGAACTCTAGATAGCTTTACTCCATTTTCTTACTCTAGGTTCTCTGAACTCACAAAGATTTCAGATGAGACTACAGTAATTGAGACTGAAGAAATGATTAAGAATTTAATCACTGATAATGAAATACTGCTACAAACTGCGTATTCTGCACACTCAGCTGCTGATGCAGTAAAAAATTGGGGCATCACTAATGCTCTAGAAGATATTATAACCGCTATACAGAAACGTCACTGGATGCTTAAAGCTTTCGCAGCATAAGCTACTAGGATTGTTTCAGCACAGATACTAACCACCAATCCTGAAAGGAAATAAAATGAGCTTCGCTAACGCAGCAAAGAATTACAAGCCTGTTACTAGAACTACTAATGGAATGCGCGCAGAGCAGTCAACTGGCTCTGCTGTACTAGATCTTTTCAATAAGATTGGATCTGCTCGTGGCATGGACATTTCAGATTTATTTATTCGTGCTCTACATGAGAACGAAGACCTAACTATTCGAGTTCTGCTTTGGGCTCGTGATATTCGTGGTGGAGCAGGCGAACGCGAGCAGTTTCGTAAGCTGCTATCCGTACTAGAAACTCGTAACCCTGCGCTTGCTGCTCGTATTCTGCCAAAGATTCCAGAGCTAGGACGTTGGGATGACCTTTTTGCTCTATCTAAAGATGAGACAAAGGCTCTTGCATTCTCTATGATTAGAGAAGCTCTGACTCTAAAGAATGGGCTTGCGGCTAAGTGGATGCCTAGAAAGGGAGTGATTGCCCACCAACTAGCTAGTTTTCTAAACCTTACTCCTAAGCAGTATCGTAAACTAATAGTTGGTCTTACTCAAGTTGTAGAAACCCAAATGTGCCAAAAGCATTGGGATGAGATCAACTTTTCTCAAGTACCGTCTCTAGCCTCTGCTCGATATCAAAAAGCTTTTATGCGAAATGCAGAAGAAAAGTACCGGTGGTATCGAGAACAGCTAAAGAAGCCTGTATCTGAGCGTGACCCTTCAGTAAAGATTAACGCAGGAGCGGTATATCCTTACGACGTGCTTAAGAGCGTTGTAAACGGTAATGCAGATGTAGCGCAAGCTCAGTGGGAAGCGCTGCCTGATTTTCTAAACGGAAACAGTATCTTTCCGATTGTAGATACTTCAGGAAGTATGGGTTATATCCACAGCTCTCATATCGCTCCTATACATATAGCGGTAAGTCTAGGACTATATGTAGCAGAACGCAACTCTGAAGCTTTTAGAGACCTAGCTATGATTTTCTCTGGAACTCCTCAGCTAGTACATCTAAGCGGAAAGCTAAGCAACAGAATGCGTCAAATGCGGGAAATCGTATCTGCTAACACTAATCTTAAAGCAGCTTTTACTATGCTACTAGATATAGCGGTAAAAGGTAAGGTTAGACAAGAGGATATGCCTAAGAACCTGCTAATTCTTAGCGATATGCAATTCGATGAGTGCATCATATATGACGATAGCGCTATTGAAATGATACGTCGCAAGTATCAATCAGCAGGGTACGAAGTGCCACGGATAGTATTTTGGAACCTAAATTCTAATTATGATAATGTTCCTGTGCAGATGACTGAAACAGGTACTGCACTGGTAAGTGGATTTAGTCCTGCAATTCTACGTGCGGTTCTATCTAACGATCTAGAAGATTTTACGCCTTACAATGTAATGCTAAAAACTATCATGGTTGATAGATATGCTGTATAACTGGTTGTGTAGTAAGCTACAACAATACCGAATGTCTACGCCCCCTTTTGGGCGTAGACGCCCTCAAGTTAATACAAACTTAGCAATATCTCGTTTTTTATTGAAACTACTTAAACAGGAGTAATTATGGCAAAAGGTAAGAAGAGTTCCGGAAAGACTTATGTTTCCGCAGGTAGTAATAGTAATGTAAACCGCTCAGTGCTCCGTCATGTTCGAGCAGCCAAGATTGCTAGTGGAGATAGAGTTATTAACCAGCTAAAGGCTTTTCGCGCCGGTAAGCGAGTGATGGTGACTATTGAAAATCCAGATAAGAACGATACTAGCCGTAGATTTATTCGGGTAAACGCAGACACTGTCTGGAAGAACCGTAGTGGTGAGGGATACGTAATGACAGGAAGTTAACGCGCTAGCGCGTTAACTTTTATTTATTTAGGAGATATAATTGACACAATTACTTTTTTACAAAACTAACGCAAAAGCGCACACACCGAAGTTTGCTACTGCCGGTAGCGCTTGTTTTGATTTAAGTGCTAGCCTAATTCCAGATTCAGAGGTAACAGTTTACTCTTATGAAGAAGGAAAGACTATTCAACTAGTGAATAAGTTTTCAGCTCTAACTATAGCACCATTTGATAGAGTGCTTATTCCAACAAATCTTATACTAGATATTCCAGATGGGTTCAGTGTTAGGCTGCATCCTAGAAGCGGCTTAGCTCTTAAGAACGGACTAACTCTAGCTAACTCAGAAGGTGTAATAGATAGCGACTATGTAGACCCACTATTTGTAATGCTATACAATATTTCTGGTACTGCTCAACAAGTAAGTGATGGCGATAGGATTTGTCAAGCAGAACTAGTAAAGAACGAGACGTTTGAAATTCGCTTTATTACAGAGCCGCCAAAGTCAAAGAGCCTACGTACAGGTGGATTTGGCTCAACTGGAGTACAATGAGACTACTAGTGTGTGGAGGTAGGAAATATGGCGTAGACTACCAAGGTAATGAAATTACGCTGCTTACTTGGCCTCTATACGATATTCTACAAGAATACCTAGATAAAAATCCTGATTTAACCATCATACATGGCGGTGCACGAGGTGCTGACTACTGGGCTAAACTTTGGGCACTCCACGCAGGAGTGTCTCAGTTAGAATTTCCTGCTGAGTGGGACAAATATGGCAGAGGCGCGGGAGTAATTAGAAATACTAGAATGATAGTTGAAGGCCATCCTGATTTAATTTTAGCCTTCCCAGGAGGTTCCGGAACTGCTAATATGGTTTCACAAGGAAAAAAATATAATATCAACACAAGACAGGTTTTACTAGATGAGATTCTCCGTAGGTGATAAAATTTATGAAGTGTATACTAGGCATGCTACTAATAAAGTATATAAAGAACACTCTGATGGGTATACTTGGTATCGCTATATTGATACGCCCACAACAGAAATTAACTGTATTACGGTAGTTGGAATTGTTTCTGGGGTAGTTCAGGGTAGGACAGTTAGAACTAGCGATGTTAATAACTATGAGCTAGGAGAAGCTGTATTCTATCATCTAGAGTACGATAATGGTAAGGTAGATATCGTAGATTCAATAGACTTAGAGCGTTGGGTAAACGCTGAGTATAACTATTTTTCTTCACTAGAAACAGCACTTAGTAAAAATCCAGGAGCTAAATATGAAGGTTAATATCGGTCCTTATAAACGATGGTTTGGTCCTTATCAGCTAGCAGAACTGCTATGCTTTTGGGTTCCTGAAGTAAAAGATGAATATGGTATGCGAGTCAAGCCTGACTGGGTTCACAATTTTGGCGAATGGCTCGCACACGGTAGCATTGAGCCTGATCCTGTTCCCGGAGAAGTGCACTCTTTTCGTAGAACTCGCAATATTACTTTGCTATATCGTTTTCTTAGCTGGGTGGATTCAAAAAAGAAGCGTAAGATCAAAGTAAAGATTCATGATTACGACGTTTGGAGTATGGATGAAACTCTAGCTCATATTATTACTCCTATGCTGCGTAAACTTCGTGAAGTTAAAGTAGGAGCTCCTTATGTAGATGATGAAGATGTGCCGGAGCACCTTCGTACCACTGCTGCCCCTCCTCTAACTGAAGAACAAAAAAACGTACATGATGTAGATGACAATCATTTTGCACGCTGGTACTGGGTTCTAGATGAAATGATTTTTGCTTTTGAATCTGTTCTGGATAAAGATTGGGAAGAGCAGTTTAGTACCGGGGAAATTGATTTTGCCTTTAAGTATAAAGAAAATGGGATGGGTCAACTAATTAGAGGCACTAATCATACTAGAGTAACTGATTGGGAAGCTAAGAGGGAATACGAAAAACGTATTAATAACGGATTTCGTCTATTTGGCAAATACTATCAAGCACTGTGGTGGTAAATGGAACCTATTTGTAATTACTGTGGAGCTACTGATAAGCTTAGATGTAAAAGCCTAATACAGGCCAGTAAATGTTCATCCTTCTCTTTTACTAATATCGAAGAAAAATCTCAGACAGAAGAGAATGAATATGAAGGGCTAACTGATTTTGATTGGATTCAATATGAGTTAGCCACTATTTTTTATGATTACAGAGTGTCTACTGAAGCACAAAGCGCAATAATTAGATGTATAAGGAATTATTTACATGAGTAAAGATATATGGGTAGTATCAGATACGCACATTAATCATACTAACATACTAAAATTTACTGATAGCGAAGGCAATCTCATACGTGGTTCAAAGTTTTCTAACACTCAAGAAATGGATGAATATATGCTTGAGCGTTGGAATAGTGTAGTAAAGCCCGGAGATAAAGTATATCATCTAGGCGATGTAATGTTTGGCGATACAAATTACTTTGCGAGATTTTGGCCTCGTTTTAATGGTAGCAAGCGTCTTATCGTAGGAAACCACGATGATATTAAATACCTAGCTAGCGGAGGATTTTTTTCCAAAATCCAAATGTGGAGAATGTTTCCAGAATTTGGACTGCTACTTACTCATGTCCCTGTACATCCTAGCAATCTAAAGATTTTTGCAGCAGAAGGAGAGTATGTGGAAGGTGATGTTGGGTCAGTACAAAAAACTTTTCTAAATATTCATGGACATATTCATCAGAACGCTAGTCCCGCAGGGCCTTATCGTAATGTAAGCGTAGAAGCGATTGACTACACGCCTGTAAATATTGAGGAGCTAAGAATTAAATGACATTACAACTTATAGGGGTGCTAGTAGCATCTGGAGTATTTGCGGTAGGCATTTTCCACATTGGAAAAGCATTCAAAGAAGTTTTAACACTTTCACGAAAGGAAGATAATAATGATTAAGCAGACAGTTGGAGTAGTTACTATGGCAGTTGCAGGACTAGCAGTAATCTCTGTTCTAGGAGGCAGCTGGTATACAGATCGGAA
>ERZ869925.1506-NODE-1506-length-10298-cov-4.526701_pt1 | contig 10298 bp, 16 predicted proteins | sample MGYA00579311_ERZ869925 | MGnify/ENA primary metagenome ERZ869925 (study PRJEB32216, sample SAMN09231817) | wastewater metagenome | place: USA: Maryland | collected 2016-07-30 | study: EMG produced TPA metagenomics assembly of the PRJNA472060 data set (Reclaimed...
TGCGCCAGCGGCTGCAGGTCGCCAACGGGAACATGACGGCGGCGGCAGATGCGCGGGCCGCGAAGAGCGAGCCGCACACGGACGCGGCCGCGGATGACCCGTCGAACGACCAGGCGCAGTCACAGCCAGCCGCGTAACTGGAGGCTCCCATGAAGAAGAAGCACGCCGACGCGAAGAGCGACAAGGGCAAGAAGGACATCCACACCGGGAAGAAGCGGGTCTAGACCTGTGGCGGAGAAGCGCGGCACCGCACCAGCCATCCTTGCGGCTGCTGAGTCAGCGGCCAAGGCGGCGGACCGTCTCGGCGAGGCGTTCGCCCGCGAGCTGCGGCAGGTGCTGCGCCGGACCGAGCGGGCGTTGCCGGACATCCTCGCGGCCAACCGACTCGACCTGCTCGGTGAGGGCGACGTCGCCTCGCGGGCGTTGTGGCGCGCGGCGAGCCGCTACCAGATCCGCCAGGCGCTGCGGCGGGCGGGCTTCGACGCGCTGGCGGAGGGCGCCTACGGTCCAGCCCTGGACCCTGTCGTCCGGAAGGTGCTCGCGCTGCGGCGGGCGTCTGGCTTCACCGACGCGCAGTTGACGCCGAACCAGGCGCTGCAGCTGGAGGCCTTCGGCGCGATCTACCGGCTGGACCTGCTCGGCGAGGGCGACGTCGCCACGCGTGCATTGTGGCGTGCGGCGGTGCGCGGCGTGTTCGGCGGCTCGAACGTCCGCGTCATCCTCGACGAGCTGGCCAAGATTCTCGACCGCACCGAGCCCCAGATCCGGACGCTCTACGACACCTCGGTCTCGGTCCTCGGTCGGCAGGTGGAATCCCTGCAGGCAAGCGACGACCCGACCACGCTCTTCGCGTTCGTCGGGCCAGTCGACTCAGTCACGCGCCCGTGGTGCTTGGAGCACGTCGGCCGGGTCTACACGCGGGCCGAGATTGATGCCCTCAACAACGGGCAGATTTCCCCGGTGTTCCTGACCGGTGGCGGCTACGCGTGCCGTCATGTATTCATCGAGCTGTCGCGTGCGTCTGAACTTCGCGATCTGCACGGCACAGACGAGAGGATCCCGGAGGTTCAGGTCGAACTTAAGGCGTTGAAGGGAGCCGCGTAGCATGCTGAATCGCCGTTGCGAACGGCTCGCCGAGTCTGACGAACCGGTAGTGAAGGGAGTTGTAGTTGACTCCTGCCAGTCGAGCCGCCTGCTGCAGCGTCATGCGCTCATCGTTGAACATGACCAGGCGGTTCCTTCGCGTGTTGTTGGCCTGCACGTCCCAGGTCGCCCATCGACAGTTACCCGGCTCGTAGTTGCCGGTAGAGTCGATGCGGTCGATGGACAGCCCTTCGGCGGCTGGTCCCATATCGGCAAGGAAGGCTGCGAAATCGTGGCGCCATCGGTCGCACACGACGATCCCTCGCGCTCCGTACTGGGCGTAGGAGTTCGAACTGGGCGTGTGGCACCGGCTCTTCATCGCTCGCCACGCGCAGTACTCCTTTCGGTGCTGGCGCGCGAGCAGGCTCCCGTACTTCGCGTTGCCTCTGGCGCGCATCGTCTTCTGCTCGCAGCCACAACTGGTCGTGTCGCCACAGAGAAGGTACTTGCCGTTCTTCACGGCGACCGTGCCGCAGTCGCAGGAGCACACCCAGTGCGCGCGCTTGTTGCCTGCCTTCGTCTCGCGGCGAAGCACGGTAAGTCGGCCAAATCGCTGGCCTGTAAGGTCCTTGGCAGTCGTCATCGGCATATGCAGTTAGACGCGGCGGTGGCTCCATGTGTTTCATCGTTGGTAACCGCGTGAACCCGCTGGAGCTGCTCATTCTGGTCGCGGTCTCACAGATCCGCGACGGCCGACACGAGGAGGCCTGATGTTCTCCGCGCTGACACGGATCGCCACAGCCCTGGAGCAGCTCGTGCTGTTGAAGACGCAGGAAGTCGCGCTGCTGCGGTCCAACGAAAGCCTGCGCGAGCAGACGGCGCAACTCGTCACCGCCTGCAACAGCATGGTGGAGGCCGGGAATACCCGGGCGACGTGGTACCACCAGGAGTCGGCCAAGCTCCAGCAGCAGGTGGCGCATCTGCAGGCTAAGGTCCAGCGGTTGGAGGTGTTCCAGTGACGGGATTCCTGCACCTCGGCTTCGCCGGATAGCCACATGGCGCGCCACCGCGGCCACACGCCCGAGTTTGCGCCCGAGCAGTTCCAACACGGCTGCCGCGGCAAGGTGCGGCACACCTCGAAGCGCCTGGCTGCCGGCGTCCTGCGCGTGATGCAGCGGGCGCCGGAGACGGTCGAGGGGCATCGGTTGCAGGTCTACCACTGCGGGTTGTGCCGCTACTGGCACGTCGGGAAGGCGAGGATCGCGTGAACTGGACCTACACCGAAGCAGACCCCGCGATGATGCTGTTCACGGCGGCCCGCGAGCGCTTCGGGCTGGCGCTTCCTGACGGCGCGCGCGTCCTCGAGCTCGGGTGCGCTGAGACGGACTTCCTCGAGCGGCTGCAGCGGCAGAACCCAACCTTTGATCTCGTCGGCGCTGATGTGCGACGGGATCGGGACGCAAACGGTTGGACCTTCCTGCAGGTGGACGCGTCGATGTCAGGCTTCGACATATTCTCTTCTGGCTATCACGGGATGACCGAACGGGCGCCGTGGGAGTTCGACGCGGTCATCATGCTGGGCGCGCTCGAACACTTCGGCCTGGGCTACTACGGCGACCCGGTCAAGGACGACGGCGACACGCTGACCATGCAGAACGTGGTGCGCTGGCTGAAGCCGGGCGGGTGGGTGTACTTCGACGTGCCTTACCAACCGCAGGGCTTCCGCGTGGCCGAGAACCGGCACTTCCGGATGTACGACGACCGCGCCGTGAGCGAGCGGCTGGTCGTGCCTGGGCTGCGCGAACTCGGGCGCGCCTACTCGGAGCCTGAACCGAGCGCTGGCACTTGGGTTGAGCGGCCGACCTGCGACAAGGTGCCGTACTGGTTCGTGGCTGTGCACGCGGTGAAGGCATGATGCGGTCGCGCGGTGCGCCGTTGCGGGGCTTGCGGTTCGCGGCCGTGCATATGGGCGTGTTCGACTTCAGCGTGCACGTCGTGGTCGGGGATCTGACGCGAGCGCTGGGGTATGCGCGGTGGCTCTATGGCGACCCTGACATCCGCCTGGCGGACGACCACCACCCGCCGCGCGGGCTCTGCTTCCACCGTCCCGGCTACTGTCCCATCGTCTGGATTCCCAGCCGGCCGCGAACGCCACGTCAGTTCTCGACCGTCGCGCACGAGGCGCACCATGCCGTCAGCTACGCCATGCGCTGGGCCGGTATCGAGCACACAGCTGAGACCGAGGAGGTCTTCGCGCACAGTCTCGGCTTCCTCGTCACACGGATCCTTGAGATCGCGCGTGGTTGAGCGCCGCGCGCAGGACGAGCCGGTGTCAATGGAGCGCCGCAGGGGCCGCCCTCGGGCTGAAGACCCCACCGAGACGTTCACCATCCGCATCACGAGGACGCAGCGGCTGAAGCTCACCGCGGTCGCGTCGATGAACGGCCTGAGTCTCTCCGCGTTCGTCCGCGAAGCCATCGACGAAGCCGCGTCTGATTGCTCCGACGACGGCATCTTCCGCTAATTCCCGTCCTACAGAAATTCGACACGGCTCGACACTGCATGGTGACTCCATGGGTGTCACCGTCACCGCGAATTTTCAGATCGGCGACGTGCAGTTCTCGAACCCCGAGATCATGCGCGAACTCGGCCTGTTGGCCCGCGAGACCATCCGCCGTCGCACGCAGCGCGGCATCAGCGCGGACGGCACGCCCTTCGCGCCGTACTCACTCGGCTACATCAAGCAGAAGGCTAAGGCTCTCGGCAAGGCCTCGCCGGTCGACCTGACCGCCTCGGGCGGCATGTTGAACGGCTTGCAGATCGTGGAGGTCACGCCCAACCGCGTGACGCTCGGGTTCGTGTAGTGGCGAAACGACGGCTGAAGACGGTGGCCCGCACGTTCATCCAGCGCGGCCGCAACGTCTCCGCCGAGAAGAAGGCGCTGGTCCACCAGGTGCTCGGAGCCGGACGCGCCGGCACCCTGCGCTCCTTCGTCGGGTTGACCGCACCCGAGGAAGCCGAGATCGAGAAGCGGTTACAGGCGTTGATCGACAGCGAGTTATCCAAGCGTTCGTAAGACAAGGCGGAGACCGAACACCATGCCAGCACTGAGTATCGAAATCGGAGACGACGGTCGCATCGTCGGCGATCTGCCCGACGCCCTCAAGGGGATGCTCGAAGCGCAGAAGGCTGAAGCGCTGAAGACCGCGAAGGCGGAGATTCACCAGAACGCCTTCAACGAAGGTTTCGCCAAGGGCAACGCCAAGAAGGCGGACGAACTGCGTCCCCTCATCGCGGACCCGGCGGAGAAGGAGCGCCTCAAGGCGCTCGAGCAGGAAAACGAGAAGCTGAAGATCGCGGAGCTGGAGCGCCAGAAGAACTACGAGGAGGCGAACCGCCTCCGCGAGGAGCGCTACCAGCGCGAGCTGCGGGAGAAGGACGAGGCCATCGGCAAGCGACAGTCGCGCCTGAAAGACGGCGCCATCGCGAAGATCGAAGCCGCGGCGACCAAGCTGGGCGCGCGCGACGAGAGCCTCGGGGAACTCTCCCTGATTCTGGGCGGCGAGATCGACTTCGACGAGAACCTGGAGCCCTACGTGAAGGGCCGCGACGGGAAGCCCGCCGTTGACGCCAAAGGCCAGGCCATCACCATCGAAGGGCGTGTTCGGCAGTACCTGGACGCCAATCGTCATCACCTCAAGGGGCCTGGCGGCTCGGGCGGTGGCGCGAAGGGTGGGGCCAGTTTCGATTCACTGTCCGACGCAGTGACAACCGCGCAGGCCCGTGTGGACGAGGCCAAGAAGCAGCTCCAGCAGAACCCCGGCGACAACGCCGCGGTCCTCGAGCTGCGCAACGCGCAGGTCGCACTGACGGCGGCCAAAGCCAAAGGATAGCGAACCATGCCCTTTACGGGTCTCAGCACGAACCGCCTCTTCACGCCGAACGCCATCGGTGAGGACATCTCGCCGATCATCGCCACGCTCGCCCCCATCGAGGCCCCGTTCCTCGACTGGCTGGGCGATTCCGGCGCCGTCGCCCTGTCCACGAAGCACGAGTACTTCATGGACTACATGCGGCCGAACTACGTGATCGCCTCGACGGCCATCGCGTCGGCCACGGCTGCCACCGCGTTCCAGGTCAACGGCCTCGGTGAAGCGCTGGTCGTCGGCTCCCTGCTCGAGAACGAAACCTCGGCGGAGATCCTGCAGGTCGCGTCGATCGTCGGCCCGAACTCGATCGCCGTCACCCGCAACTACGACGGCTCGGGCGTCGGCTCGCTCGCGGCTGGCGGTCAGCTGTACGTGCGCGGTCCGGCCGGTGTCGAAGGTCAGGACCACAGCGGACAGCACACCGCGCGGCCCGGCTCGCGTCAGGCCAACACGGTCGGCCTGTTCAACATCCCGATCGCGGTCTCCGGCACCCAGCTGGCCATCGCCCGCAACACCCTCGGCCTGGAGTCGTACGACGACTCGCTCGCCAAGGCCTTCCGGCAGGTCCCGAGCGACCTCGAGAAGGAAGTGATCCGCGGCGTGCTGAACAACACCAACTCGCTGGGCACCTCGAGCGCCACGCGCACGATGAAGGGCATCCGCTCGTTCATCACCGCGGTCAACTCGCAGGTGGCGGCGACGTCGTTCGCGGCGAACCCCCACAAGTACATCGGGGACACCTGGGAGCAGGCGTACCAGAACGGGGCGTCGGACGCGGAGACCTGGGCGATCGTCGCCGGTCGGACGTTCTTCCGGAACATCTCCGACCTGAACGACACCAAGGTGACGGACACCAACGCGAGCGAGCAGTTCAAGCGCGTCATCCGGAACTACGAGGGGCCGTTCGGCCGCTGCACCGTGTTCCTCTCGCGCGTCCTGCCGGCCACCGAGCTGATGATCATCCCGCGCGAGCGCGTCAAGGTCGTCCCGCTCACCGGCCGTTCGTTCGCCTACCAGGAGCTCGGCCTGAGCGGCGACAACAAGAAGGGCCAGGTCATCGGCGAGTACACCACCGAGGTGCACCACGCCGACGCGATGGCGCGCCTGCGCGTCTGACGACTGAGTGAGCAGGGCGGGCGGCTCGTGAGGGTCGCCCGCCTGTTCGCGTCTTTCAACACCATGGCCAGCCACAAGTTGAACAGCCTCAAGTCGCAGCGCGCGACCACCCCACTGGGGGATCTCGCGAAGCGAGCCAACGTGTCCGACCTCACGCTTCGGCGGTTGGAGGCGGGCGGGAATGCCAGCGTCGTCGAGACCCAGCGCATCGCGGATGCCCTCGGCGTCTCGCTCGCGACGCTCGGGAAGACCGAGTTCTAACGGCGCTCCGACCGACTCGGAGCAAGGCGCGCACTACCAGCGACGAACGAAAGGCGGCGACAGCGATGGATTCGATCATTGAGGAAATGGGCCGAGACGTGCTTGATCTGCGGAACACCGCACCACACCGGAACACGCTGCGCCGCTGGGCGACGCATCTCCGGGAAGTGGTCCAGCCTCAGCTCGACGAGCTGGAGCAGCTGAAGGCCTCGGCCGCGGCGGCGCCTGCCGCGTCGGCGAAGCCTGCCCGCAAGGCGGTGTCCGCGTGACCTACGCCTTCCTCATCGATTCCGTCCAGTTCTCCAAGGCCACTGTGGCTGGTGAGACGTCGCTCGGCGGCTCGGAGTCCGCCTGTGTCGGCCTGGCGCGCGCCCTCGCGGCCCGCGGGCACGACGTGCACATCTACGCCACGCGCCTCGACGCCGACGCGGCCGGCCCGGATGCGGGCGGAGTGACCTGGCATCCTGCCAACGAGTTCCGTCAGACCAACAGCTGGATCGAGTGGGACGTGGTCGTCGCGCTGCGCCAGTGTGCGTGGTTCGGCGAACCGGTCATGGCCCGGCTGCGGCTGCTCTGGAATCAGGACCTGCTGATGCCCGGCGTGGGCTCCAGCATCATGTCCGTCGCGTGGCAGATCGACCGCCTGGTCTACGTCTCCGACTACCACCAGCGGCAGTGGGAAGACGAACAGCCGGAGCTGAAGGGCATCGGCTGGGCGACGAAGAACGGATTCGACGCCAGCCTTGTGCCGACTGATGCGGTGAAGTATCCGAACCGGATCATCCACATCTCACGGCCCGAGCGCGGGCTGGAGCCGATTCTCGCGATGTGGCCCGCGCTGAAGGCGCAGCGGCCCGACGCCGAGCTGCACATCTGCCGCTACCAGTCCATGTACGACTCGGAAGGGTCGAACGTGAAGGCCGCCTGCGAGCACTTCGACCGCGAGGTGGCGCGCGTCAATCAGGCGGTCGGCGGGATCACCTGGCTGGGCTCGCTCGGGAAGCGTGACCTGTACCGCGCGATCGCCGAGTCGGCGGTCATGTGGTACCCAGGCATCGACAGCTTCGCGGAGACCTCCTGCATCGCCGCCATTGAGGCCCAGGCTAACGGCACGCCGTTCGTCGGCTCGTGGAAGGGCGCGCTGCCGGAGACGGTGCCGAGCGGGGTACTGGTGCCGGGCGATGCGATGACGCCAGCGTATCAGGAGCGGTCGGTCGCGGCCGTGCTCGCGGCGCTGGACGGCTGCGCGTCGCAGGGCTTCGCGTACCGCAAGCAGCAGATTGCCGGCCGCGCGCACGTCAAGGGCTACACCTACGACGCCATCGCGGCCGAGTGGGACGCCCAGGTCGACGCGTGGTTTGCCCAGCGCTACGAGGCGCACAAGCCCGCCATCCTCGAGCAGCTGCTGCAGGAAGACGACCACTGCGCGGCCAAGTTGGTGGCGCGTGAGATGCTGCAGGCGCATCAGACCACCAGCCTCACGGTGGCGGACGACTACACAGACGAGCGCCGCGACCGAGCCATTGCCGCAATGGCCATCGAGCACGAGCGTCAGCGCGTGGTGGCGTCGCGAGCCTACAAGTTCTGCGACCGCGTGATCGCGGGTCTCGAGCAGGGCGCCGACGACTACGCCGCGCACGCGATTCAGGACCCGCTGGCCGAGCTCGACCTGTCGGGCCGGTTCAAGGCCGTGATTCCGCGCTTCGCCGCGTGCGGATCTATCCTCGACGCGGCCTGCGGCAACGGCGCGTTCGCCATCGGGCTGGCCCTCGCGCATCCGACCATCCACGTCCACGGCCTCGACTACGCCCAGGGGAACATCGACCTCGCGCGCAAGACAGCCGAGCGCGCCGGCGTCGCGGATCGGGTGACGTTCGAGCGCCGCACGATCTACGACTTCGACGCGCAGGCCATACACCACGACTGGTCCGAATTTGCCGCCGCACATGCGCGGGAGTTCGATGGCCTGTTCGTCGGGGAGTTCGTCGAGCATGTGGCCGACACCCCGATGCTGGTGGACGCGCTCGAGGCGACGCTCGCGGACGGCGCGCTGGTGGTCTACACCTGCCCGCACGGGCCGTTCGGTGAACTCGTGAAGCGCGGCCAGCCGATTCAGCGCGGGCACGTCCACTGCTTCAAGCACGACGACATCAAGGCGGTCTGGGGGACCAAGCGCGAGGCCAAGGCGGACTTCTTCGAGATCGGTCTCACGCCGCGCGGCAACCCGATCGGGCACTGGATCGTGCACTACCGGTCCGAAGCGGGTCGGACCGCGAGCGCGCGCGACCTCGTGACCAGAGCCCGCCGGACCAGGCCGAAGCAGCGGCTGTCGGTCGGCCTCATCACGAAGAACGCGGCGCTCGACGTCGCCCGCTGCCTGACCTCGGTCTGGCACATCGCGGACGAGATCGTGGTGGGCGATACCGGCTCCACCGATGACACCGTGGCCATCGCGCATCAGTTCGGCGCCACGGTGCTGGAACTGGACCCGATCGAGGCGCAGCCGGAAGGCTTCGCCGGCGCGCGGAACGAGGTCCTGCGCGCGTGCACGGGCGACTGGTTCCTGTGGATCGACGCGGACGAGCAGCTGACTGAGCCCTACCGGCTTCGGTGGTATCTCGAGTCGCCACTCTTCCAGGGCTACGTGATCCACCAGAAGCACCTGTTCCAGGACCAGGCCCCGACCTACGACATCCCGGTGCGGCTGTTCCGCCGGCGCGAGGACATCCAGTTCTACGGCTGCGTGCATGAGCAGCCCCAGATGGGCGACTGCAACGGGGACATCCACCCGTCGCTCGAGCCCGGGGACATCGAGCTGTTGCACACCGGCTACCTGACGCAGCGGATCCGCGAGCACAAGCGGACCGAGCGGAATCTGCCGCTGATCGTGCAGGACCAGCAGGTGTTCCCCAAGCGCGAGCTCGGGAAGGTCATCCTGCTGCGGGAGATGGTGCTGCAGACGGATGCGCGCCGCGCGGCGTACGGCGGGCGTCTCGTGCCGCCGGTCGTGCAGGGCTACCAGCAGGCCATCGACCTGTTCGTCGCCCACTTCGATGACCCGGGCCACAAGTTCGCCCCGCTCGCCCGCCCGTGGTACGAGGGCGCGTTGCGCGGACTCGGCATGGGCTTCGAGATGGAGCTGGCTCTGGCCGGAAAGCCGACGGCGGCTGGCGGGCTGAAGCAGGCGCAGGCGCGCGCGGATCGCGTGGTCGTGCGGGACGCAGCGGAGTTCCAGCGTCTGGTGGCGTTCCAGGCCTCGCGCATCGGCGAGCAGATGACACCCACGCGGTGGGTCAAGACGAACCCGGACCTGCGGCCGTATGCGCCGCCGGCGGACCCTGTGCGTCAGCCGGAGGTGGAGGCCGTGCCGGTATGACGGGCATCGAACTCGCGGCGTTGACCTATGTCTCACCGCATGCGCCGTTCCCGGACGGCGGCGGCGCTGAAGTCTCGTTGCGTCCAGTGCCTCCGGTCATGAGCGGCAGCGATACCAGGTCGCACATTCGGCTGCGCGTGACGACGGCGCTGGGGTCCATTGCTGAAGTGCGTGTGGACGCCCACGAACTGCGGGCGGCCGCTGATGCGGCATGCCGCTTAGCTGAGGCGAATATTCGATGAGCTTCCATCCGCTGGATCTCGTCTCCGACGTCGACCTACGCGCGTACGAGGGACAGCTCCTCTCACGCTTCGGGGCGGTGTTCGACGACAAGCGGACCAAGGCGCTCGAAGACTGGCTGTTCCCGATCCTGACGGCGAACGGGTTCGACCCGTACCGCCTGGTGACGCGGGCCGAGGTCACCACGGCCTTCGGCTACACCGGCAGCGTCTACACGGACCGCACGACCGCGTGCCAGGACACGACAGACGACGACCTGAACCTCGCGACAGTGTTCGCCACGGTCGGAGATC
>ERZ869925.1507-NODE-1507-length-10293-cov-3.331901_pt1 | contig 10293 bp, 13 predicted proteins | sample MGYA00579311_ERZ869925 | MGnify/ENA primary metagenome ERZ869925 (study PRJEB32216, sample SAMN09231817) | wastewater metagenome | place: USA: Maryland | collected 2016-07-30 | study: EMG produced TPA metagenomics assembly of the PRJNA472060 data set (Reclaimed...
GATTCACTTGCTAGTAGCAAATAGTGTTGAATCAGATGCTGCGCTAGCAAGTGAATCCCAATCATTACCTGTACCATTACCTGTATAAAGGTTTTGAGCCAAAAGTGTCATCAAAGACTGTGCTTGTGAATCAAATTCTGTATCTAATAGATCAACAATTTGTTCATCACCCATGTTAGCTGTAGTTTCAGCAATTGCTACTACTACAGGTTTATTAGCCATTTTAAGGTTAAATTCTGCTTGGACACGAACGTTTTGTCGATCTGTATCTAATTTATCTGCTATACCAGCATTACCACCATTAGTAGTATCTGTGTATTTAATAGCAAATTTATAAGTTGTACCAGATTTCCATTCTGCTGGCTTTTGTAGAAAAGTCATAAGACCTGGAGTTCCAGTTGTAACTTGATCAAACACCTTTTTCAAGATGAATTCACGAGTTGTTGTTGTAACTGCTGTGTTAAAAATCATGTTTATTTAAGACTTCGCATATATTCCACTGCGTTACTGAATTGAGATGGATCTGGTCTTTGTCCTGTTGCACCTGGAGTGATTGATACTGGATCATTTCGTTTTGCTATATTATCAGCAGTAGTCTTTTGGACACTTTTTACGATTTGATTCATATCTTTCATATTCTGATATGCAACGGATAAATCTCGGAAACCATATTTATTAGCATGTATGAATAAAGCATTTTCATTGACGTTCGGATCAAGTTTCTTTACTTCTTCAAGTTGTGATACAACTTGATTTTCAATAGCTTGCTGTTCTTCAATCTTTGCTAATTCTTTAGCTTCAATAGCTTTTATAGCTCTTTCTTCAGCGACCCGTAATATTTCCTCATATGATTGTGGGACATATTCTGGGTCTGCGTATGGGTTTTGCGAAGGTTCATTATTGTTTATAATATCTCCTTTTTTAGCTAAAGCTAATTCTTGAGACTTTTTTGTATAGTCTGTTAGAAGACTTTTATATTCTTCTACAACTACACGTGGTTCAACCTTTCTACCATCAGGGAGTTCCAGTAATTCTGGTTCTGTTGGTGCAACTGGTTCAGTTGGTACACTTTCAGTGGGTACGACTGGTTCTGTTGGTTGTTCATTTGGTGTTTCTATTGGCACATTACCATTTTCTTCACTAGGAACGACCTCTATACTTTCATCCATAATTATTTAGACTGCATATCTCTTAACTTGGTCTTTCGACTGAAAATAAATAGCTTGGTCTTATTATGTTTATAATTGTGGGTTTATAGACATCACTGGTCATAATATTTTATTGTGTTGCTGATGGTGTTTGTGGAACTTCCATTGTTGGAGCTAATCCAGCTTCCATCATTTGTGCTTGTTGATCTGGCTGTAGTTCTCCAGGTACTCCTGGCATAGGCATTTCTTCTGGGTCAATTCCTACCGCGACTGCTGGATTCTGCTTGTAAAGTACAGCGTTCTTAGCAAGTTCTTTAGAATTGTCGTATTGAGCTATTTCTAGGTAATCTACAGGGGAGATAAAGCCATTTAATACGTCATTTTGAGCCTGTTCGAACTTAAATTCATCGTCTTTTGGAAGTGTTTTACCTGCAATAATGGTAACTTCACTACCTGTTTCAAAGTCATCTTGGATAAGTTCAATGACCTCTCTTGCACCCTCTTTGCCCATCCATTTAGCGTAGTGGTACTCTGTGTAACGTGTTTTAGCTAATTGCATGCCCCATTCGAACATTTCCTTGTATGTATAATCTACAACTTGGACCAATTCGTTTAGACGTAGGTAAGATTGCTGAATAAGTGCCAAACGTCCTGCTTTTGTTTCTTGACCTTGTCTTTCTCCTTTAAAAGCTGAAGTTGCCGCCATAATATTATCAATTTCAGAACGACTATCGTTCATATCATCAAAAACCATAGCTGGTAATGGTGTACCTGTTTCACGTGTAACACCATCTTTAACACCTTTACCCCAAATAATTCCTTTAGTTTCCCATCTAATACGTTGTGCATCAGATTTACCCATAACAGTACTATCGATTTTTACAATTCCATTTACGAGTTCACAGTTTTCATCAATATCCATCTTTCTTTTATCAATACCCTTTTGTAGTGATGCAGAAAGAGTAATCATATCAGTACGTCCGATAGGAGTATTCTCGTTGTTAAATATAGTTGCAAAAATATATGGCTTTCTAGGTTTATCAAAATAATTGAAGTAGAAAGGCTTATATGTTCCTTCTTGTCCTTCAATCATTTCTCCTTCTTGTGTATCTTCTGTATTTACAGGTGATACCATTGCTTGCTTTCGTGTATCTTGTTCAAGTTTTATGTCTTGTAGTTTTTGTCTACGAGTTTCACCTTCTAAAGTTCCAAGCTCTTTCTCTTCTTCTTCTGTAATAAGAATACCATCCCAATCCCAGTAAGGGTTTTTAATAGTATCAAGAATAATATTATCTAATTTAAAGATAACATAATCACCAATCCAAGCTTCCTTATATTTAACATCCGGATTTTTAATATATAACTCTTCTTCTTTTAGAATCCCATATTTCTTCATTAATTCTTCTTTCTTGTTTGGGAAACGAGAAATAACAGAACAAAGATTGTCGTCAATTTCTTCAATAGAAAATTCACTGTCTTGTTCTTTAGTAGCATATTTAGCTACTCTTATTTTTCTAGGATCTATAGATCTAAAATCAAAATCATTTAATACTGGATTCCAAAAAGGTTTTATAACAAGGAAACGCCCAAAATAAAGGTTTCTTAACCCTTTACGCAATGTTTCTTTAGTATTTAAGTCTGTAAACTTCTTTCTTAAGAAAGATTCTAGTTTTCGTGCAAAGTCTTGTGCTTGTTCACCATCACGACTAGGTAAAATATTTATTCCAGGTGGATTAGCAATTAAAGAGTTAATTACTGCTTCCATATTTACGAATATTCTGTTAGATTGAACAGTATATATCTGTCTTTTTTGAGGTATAGAAGACAACCAATCTGCTCTATTTTCGTAAATGGCAGTATTTTGTTTATAGATACGATCAATAATATCCCATACTTCAGATGAAGAACTCCACCTTGAATCTACAAGTCTTGCTTTATTGTTATCGTCAAATTGGCTTATGTCGTATTTCATTTAACAAAAAAAGGCGAATACTCCCATTTGGGAATACTCGCCTTATGTAAAAAGGGTTGAGCTATTAAATTACTATATACAAGTATAGCAAATACTAATCTACTTTGTCAAGTCTTCTCATATATAATATATCCCCACGTTCAATAGTTTGTAGTGTCCCAAACTTATCAAAGTGTAAGACTACATTTCCATTAGTTACATTGAATACTCCTTTCTCTAACAATAGATTGAATGTGGCATAATTCTTTTGCCATTCTATATACTTTTTTGCTTCTTCTTCACTTAGAAAAATTGTTACTTTATCCATTGTTTTCACTAAATAAAACTGATACATCGTAAACATTGTCTGCGTTGATAACACTAGGTTTATCACTTTCTAAAGCTTCCCCATAAAATACACCTGCGCCATTACCCTCCATAGCTAAATAAGCATAAAGAGTACTAAAGACATAGTGGTCTTCGCCTGTTGTACTACCCCAGATATATCTTTCTATCCCTTTATTATTTACTACTTTTTCACGTCTTAATGTTTCAAAGTGTTTAATAAATAACTGAAATTCTTTATCTGTTTGTAACCCAATCAAGAACTTTGCTTCGATCATATCAGTTAACATACGATCAAGTATTCTATCTCTATGAGAATAAACTATCCCTTTCTTATCTCCTTCACCCCACCATACGATCATTTGTGGATTATTAGCATTTTCCATAAAGAAAGACATTTGCATCCATGGATATTTGTCCACATAGTGTTTAGAAGCAGTGTTATCTGGCATAGCGTCTATAACCCCTGCTGTAGGCTTCCAAAACTTGATTATATCGTCCAATTCACTCCAATTGGTGAATCTACCAATCTTTAATAAACCTTTCTCTGAACGTATTGTGTAGTGTTTAATGTTACCTACGTCAATACCAATAAATACATTACGAGTAGTCAAGTCTTTTGGTGTCCAAAGGTCAAGAATAGTTGTCTTAGATACAGATAAATCTCCAGGACTATAAGCTTTACCAAGTACAAAGTTATTAAAATATGCTGGGTCTCCTTGTGAATCATCAATAACTTCTTCTGCACTAATCCATGGACACATAAGATGAGAGATGTGATAACCAGATATTTTACTTCCTGGCATTTGTGCTACCCATTTACCTTGTCTTCTAACTTTATCTTCTATTGGCTCTTTACATGCTCTACAAATATAACATTTTTTATCCATGTCAATACTTTCCGGCCATTGTAGGAAATGTTCATCTTTACAATGTGGGCAGGTTATAGTCCATTCCTTTTGGTCTGATTTATTCCAAGCTAGATCAAGTTCATCTCTCTCATTACCTGGGTTAGAAAATAACCATCTTCCTTTATATTGACTAGCTTTAGTACGAGATTTATATGTTTCAATAGCATTTTGGTCTGAACGTGAAATCTCATCATGAATAAGTAAATCAGCAGTAGTAGAAATAGCTGCAGTCTTTGAATTTGTACCTTTAAAGAATATAAATCTATCATTAAACTCTTTACGTTCTACATTATCAGTTGCCATGCCTTTAAATTCATGAATATTAGACTGTACAATCTTATTAAACTTAGAAGATACAAACTCATTAACATCACTATCACTTGACATAGTGTAGATGATGTTGAAATGTAGATATTTAACAGCAAATAAAGATTTAAGAGAGAAACAAACAGATTTACCAACCTGCGCACATGCGGTTACAGCTATGTTTGGATTGAAATCACATAGAATATCAAGTAGAAATGGTCTATCTCTAAAATCAAAAGCATCACCTTTCTCGGAAACAATACCCTCGGTAGTAATCCACTCGAGGATTGAATAGTATTGTTTAGTTTGTGTTGGTTTTGCCATCTTCTAATTCATCTACAATTACAACTTCAGTTGATACTAATGATATTGCTATAGCAGTTGCTGATTCAAGTGCAAGACGTGTAACTTTGAAAGGATCAATGATACCGGCATCAAATGCATTTACTGTTTCTTTTGTCTTAAAGTTCATACAAAAGAATGGAGGTTGTTTATCTATTGGTAATTCTGATGAGCCTGTTCCTGACCAACCAAACTGATGCCAAAATGGTGCTTCAAGTTCAACACCCGCATTTTTTGTCATTTGTTCAAAAGGAGCAAGCAACATTGAAGTAAACATTCTTTCTTTTACAGAACCAACAACCGATAATAATGCTACTCCTCCCCCTGGTAATATTCCTTCTTGCAATGCTGCCTGTGTTGCATTAATAGCATTATCAAACTTATATTTCTTAGCATTAAATTCTGAATCAGTATAAGCACCAACTCTAACAACTCCAATTCCACCAGTTAGTTGTGCTAGTCTTTCTTCAAGCATAAGCTTTGAATACTCACTTGTTGTGCCTTCAATCTCTTCTTGAATAGATTTTACTCTAGCATTTAATACTTCATCATTACTTTGTCCACCAATAATAGTTGTATTGTCTCGTGTTACTATTACTTTTTCAGCTCTACCACATAAAGACTTATCTGCTAAATCTAAACGCATACCAGTCTCTTCACTAATGATAGTTGCACCAGTTAATGAAGCAATATCTAAAAGAAACTCTCTAGCTCGTGAAGCAGAATAAGGGTTTTGTACACATGCAATATTAGCAATCTTATTTACTGCATTTTGAGCAAGTGTTCCTAATGCTACAGAACGGACATCATCAGCAACAATAAGAATATCTTGACCTGTACCAATAGAATTAAGTAATGATAAAATATGTTCATTAGTTGAAATAACTCTATCTACTAGTACAATGTATGGTTCATTTAATACTACACTTTGAGTTGATGGTTCATTAATAAAGTATGGAGTAATCCAACCTTTATCAAATCTTGCACCTTTTACAACTTCTTTAGAATAACCAAGCTTTGATCCTTTCTCTACAGTTACAACACCATTAATTCCTACTTCTTTGATTATATCAGCTATAATCTTAGCAATCTCTGGGTCAAGTGATGAAATAGTTGCAATACGCTCTATGTCTTCCTCTTTTACTTCACGCTTGATTTTTAAGAGTTCTGTAAGAGTTTCTTGTAATCCTTTTTCAAGTCTTTCTCTAACTTCTCTAATTTTAGAGCTGTCGTTTGCAATTTCTTTAAATGCTTCGGCAACCAAAGCCTGTGTAAGGACTGTTGTTGTTGCTGTTCCATCACCTCCCTCAACACTAGTGCGAACCCCAGCTTTCCTAAGCTTCTGTAATCCAATTTGTTCATATGGGTCTTTAAAATCTAAATTTTTTAATATTGTTACACCATCATCACAGTCTATAGGATCAAGTCCTTTGTATTCAATAGTAGCTGACATACCAACAGCACCCAAAGTACTAGCAACCGCTCTAGCGGCTTTATCAATCCCAGCCTTTATTCTCATTCTAGCCTCATTTCCGTATAATATTTCTTTTGACATTTTATATAACTTCTAATATATCATCTAATAATATGTATTTTAACTCTTTTCCATCACGTTGTATTAAATGTGTACTCGGTGAGTATTTAGCAAATACAATTTTATCACCAAGATTTAACTGACGATTACCAATATAGACTGGAATTTCAGGTAAAGCATGAACTATTCCCATATATGTAGATGCGTCTTCAACTTCTACAACTTTAAATCCTTCTTTCTTTTTTTCTTCTAGTTTTGTAACTATTAAATATTTGTTACTTATAGCCATACAATGTTTTATATCCTATTTGATCAGGTTGCATTATGTCTAACATATGATTTGCCCGATCTTTTGCTAATAATTTTGACTTAAAAAAGAAAGGGTCTTTATTCCTATCAGTTATTAGTCTTATGTTCCAGTGTCCTTGTTCACATTTAGTTTTATAAAATGCTATCCGTTGTTTGGGGTTAGACCAATCAGTTTCTATTTGTCTAATTGATTGAGCTTTAAAATCTTTACCACATTTTACACAGTAGAAATCAGTTATAGTTATTAATTTACTATCAGTAATATAATCTTCTCTATCTTGTAAATCTTTCTGTTTCTGCCTGTGATAATTCCGGTCAGCAGTTTTCTTTTCTTGTCCTTCAATTAATTCACGAATGTGATAATGCTCTTCAATTAAAGGTCTTGGAATTTCTTCGTATTTACTCATATATCAAATATTCTTTTAACACCAAACTTCTCTTCATTTTGAAACTCTTTATATTCTTCTTCTGTTCCTTGCCCAATAAAGAAAGCTTTTTCGTCTTCATTTGGAAGTGAATCAATTTGTTCATCCAACAAATCCTCGATAGCTTTACTATCTTTCTTAGATAACTTCCAAAGTCTTTTAATTCTCTGATATATCTTCATTGTTTATAAGTTTAGCTTTAATAATTTCGTTTATCTCTTGAACTGATTTTTGGGTTTCAGAATTAAATATAAAGTTATAAGTTGAGTTTTGTTTATTCCCTTCTTCATCATATTTAATTCCATAAATATTGGTTGCATGCTTTAATCCTTTATCAATTAAATTCCCATCACCGGAATCTAAAAGCTCATCAACTTTCAAAGCAATTTTATCTTCGGTAATTCCCCTTTCAATTAAAGCTTCTTTTAAGCTCTTCCTCTTGACTTCTATAGCTTGTATGACGTTAGGCTTTGTTAAGTTTTCACTACCAATTACACGTGCTGTCAAATCGTTCTGAACATTATAATTATTTTTAACAGCGAGAGAGGCAATACCGGTTTCCACATAATCATTCACGAATCCTATTTGCTTTTTAGTCAGCTTTTGGAGCTTCTTCGGTTGTGTTTGGTTCTTCTCCATCTTGATATGGTGAGGGTGTGTCCTCGTTAGCTGGTACACGTTTTAGTATTTGGATTGATGATACTACTCCTAATTCAGCACCATGTTTTTCCAATAATGCAATCATCTCTGTTGATAAAGCATCACCTTCTTCTTTAGTTAATTCTCTTGTTGTGTAGTCCATATTATATTTTAGCTAGGATCTCATCAATAATATCTGCTTCACCAACCTTTAGTTTGTATTCAGACTTCTCTAAAATAGCTTTTGAAATAGCATAAGTATTTATTTCAACTTCTTCATTAGCTAAGATATTCAATTCTTTATTAATTTGCTCTAAGTCTTCAGGTGAAAACTCATATTTATCTCCATCAATAAGCGCTGGTGTACCATCCTCATTCTTTAAACAGAACTCTTTATAGATTTTTTCTCGATCTTCAAAAAAAGACTGAGTTAATTCAGCTAGTGGTTTTATAAATATATCCCTAGCACGAGCTTCTGATAATGAGAGCTGTCCTTCAGTTCCTTTAACAAAATTAAAGAAAACCTCTAGATTTATTTTTTTTGTTTGCATTGTGTTTCAATGGTTAAACTAATATATATATATTATACCACACCACATAAAAACTGTGCAAGTATCTAATCTTTATATTCCACTATTCCTATTTAGTCCTGATAGAAATAGTGGATATAAATACTAGAAGTCGTCTAAACTAACCTCTTTTGTTTTAAATGTTTCATTAACAATGTTCTGTAAAAATTCAAGTTGTGCAGTATCATCCCAAGTATCAACTCCTTTTACCTTTAGTAATACCATCTCTGGCATACCATTAGGATTTTCACGAGTAAAAGCGTGTTTCACTACTTGTCCACCTTGGTTCACGAATAAAGAAGTTTTTTCTTTACCATCAACCATCTTCTTAGATGGAGATAGAGTAAACTCTTCCTCTAAATTAATGTTCGGCAACATCTTTAGTAAAGCTTTCGCTAAACCATTAGAATAACCTAATGTTAGAGTATATGTTTCATCATCAGATGAAAGTATAAACTCCCAGCTCTTCCCATAATCAGCACTTTCCTTAGTCTTAATATCAACAAGTTTTCCAGTAAAAGAATCGTAATACATTTCTGTAACTTCTTTACCTAATTTGTTAACTCTACTAATAGCACCTTCTGTACCTGCTGGTACTTTTTGTGTAAATTTACCATCATAGATGGTTATGAATTTACCCCCTGTTCGGTTGTTTAATCCCATAATAATATTAGTGGTCTACCACAATTATTTAATAATTTACTGACCTCGATTAATCAGTACTTTTATTATACAAAAATCACAAAAATATAGCAAATTGGGGATAACCCAACTCATACTACTCATACATCTTTAGTAGCGTTTCTATATATACTCCTATTTACTTTTACTTCTCTTGTATTATATAGTAGAGTTAATTTAGTTGTATGAGTAGTATGAGTTTGTGTTAAAAAACCCTTATGTTATATAGAGTGCTATATTATACAATAATAAAAAATAAAATCAATAGTAAAAAAACTCAAAAACTTATACAACTAATAGTTATCCACAGTTGTATGAGATTGATTGTTAAAGTATAATAAATATATTACAAATAATTAACACAAAAATGAGCCTAATTAATAAATTTAGAGGTCAAAAAAGATGGGTAAACTGGCAATATAAAACTGTTGATGGTAAGCAGACAAAAATGCCAATTGGTAAATCAAATGACCCTACAACATGGTCTACTTATGATGAGTTAAAAGACAAAAAAAATGTCGGTATAATGTTTGGTTTAGATAAAAAATTTCTCGGAATAGACATTGATCATTGTGTAGAAAATGGGAAGATTGTACATGAGTATCGTGATGAAATAGTTAATTTTATAAAACAATCTAATACCTATGTTGAACTCTCCCCAAGTAAAACTGGTATACATTTGTACTTTGAATTAACTGAACCATTAGAGTTAATAACTAATAAAAAAGCTCCATATGAAGTATATTCATCATTACGTTTCTTCACAGTAACTGGAGATAAATTAGGACAAGATAGAGAAGTTCGAACCATTACTCCAGATGAAGCAAATAGTCTTTTAAGTCTAATTAGATACCCTTGGGGAAAAGATAAAAAAGAAGAATTAAATTTAACCCAGAATGTTGAAAGTTTAGATGATACTGAACTTTTAAAAAAGATGTTTAATTCAAAGACAGGTAAAAAACTAGAAGCATTATATAATGGTGATATATCTGATTATGATAATGATGATTCCAATGCCGATATGGCATTGTGTTTATCTTTAGCTTTTTGGACTAGAAAGGATAGTAATCAAATGGAAAGAATATGGTTATCATCTCCACTAGGACAAAGAGAGAAGACACAGAATAGATTAG
>ERZ869925.1508-NODE-1508-length-10274-cov-9.715628_pt1 | contig 10274 bp, 9 predicted proteins | sample MGYA00579311_ERZ869925 | MGnify/ENA primary metagenome ERZ869925 (study PRJEB32216, sample SAMN09231817) | wastewater metagenome | place: USA: Maryland | collected 2016-07-30 | study: EMG produced TPA metagenomics assembly of the PRJNA472060 data set (Reclaimed...
ACGGGTGCGCCCGGCTCGTGATGGGCACCACCCCGCCCGACGAACGCGCCAACACACTCCGCGACTACCGCGACGGCGTGTTCCCGATTCTCGTGAACGTGGGTGTGTTCACCGAGGGCTTCGACGACCCCTCCATTGAAGTAATCGCAATGGCCCGCGCCACCAAGAGCCGGAGCCTGTACGCCCAGATAGTCGGCCGCGGCACCCGTGCCCTGCCCGGCGTGGTGGACGGCATCGACTCCGCCGACGACCGCCGCGCTGCCATCGCCTCTAGCCGCAAGCCGACGTGCGAGGTGCTCGACTTTGAGGGTAACGCGGGCACGCACAAACTCGTACACGTCGCCGACATCCTGGGTGGCAACTACACCGAGGCCGAGGTGGAGTTGGCCGAGAAGAAGGTGCGAGCGGCAGGTGGCGCGGTGGACGTGCAGGTGTCGCTTGAGGACGCACGCGATGAGATCAGGCGGCGTGCCGACTTCGACCGCATGAAGCGTGCGGCGATCAAGGGCAAGGCCCAATACTCGCTTACGCAGGTGGACCCGTTCGAGTCGCTCAACATCTATCGGCCCGTCACACGCGGGTGGGACAAGGCGGAACCAGCCAGCGAGAAGCAGGCGAAGTTGCTCACCCGCTACAAGCTCTACCGCCCCGGCCTCACCAAGCGCGAGGCGGGCACCTTGATCGGCAAGTTGGCGAACAATGGGTGGAAGAAGCCCGCAGGATTGGTGTCCGCATGAGCATCCCCGCAGGCTACATCCGCGTCGCCAAATCCCGCCCGTGCCCCATCTGCGGCAAGCCCGACTACTGCCTTGTCCACAAGGACGGCGGCACCGCCCTGTGCCCACGCACACCGGGCGAGCACCAGTGGGGCGAGTGTGGGTTCTATCACGTCGTTGACGAGAACGCCCGTGCCGCACGCGGACCCGTGATCGAGAAGCGGCCCGCACCGTCGTTGCTCATCAACCCCGAGGCGATGATCGAGAAGTACGAACGGAACCTCACGCTGGAGCAGCTCGATGCACTATCCCTATCCCTTGGCGTTTCTGGACAGTCTCTTGCCGGGCTGCGTGTAGGCTGGAGCCACCAGCACAACGCCTACACGTTCCCGATGCAGGACCGACCCGGCAACGTCATCGGCATCCGGGTCCGCAACACCACCGGCGACAAGTGGGCCGTCGCAGGCTCCCGCAATGGGCTGTTCATCCCCTCCCTCACACCCGAGCAGTTCGACGGCATCGACGAGTGGCACATCGTCGAGGGACCGACCGACACCGCCGCCGCCCTAGACCTGGGCTTGTGGACGATCGGCAGGCCGTCGTGCAGCGCGGGCGTGGACATGCTCTGTGCCCTCATGCGAGGGAAGAAGGTGTACATCGTGAGCAACTACGACCCCACCAAGCAGCGGCTTGACGGCTCGACGTTCCACCCCGGCCAAGACGGGGCGGCGGTACTTGCCGACCAGATGGAGCGGGTGGCGGAGCGGGTGTGCGTGATCTACCCCCGGCGTGGGGCGAAGGACGTGCGTGAGTGGGTAGCCAAGGGCGGCACGCGCGAGGAGATCGACATGGTGAAGGCGAACGCGGCGGCGTGGACGAGGAGGGTGGCGTGATGGAAACCTTCACCCTCACCATCAACCCGCCCGACAAGCGGCTCAATCCTAACAACGCACGCGGCAACTCTCAGTGGGCGGCAATCGCACGCGACAAGAAGAAGAAGCAGGCCCGCTTCGCATCCGAGATGGTGACGCTCTCGGAGATGCAGCACCAGCGGGTTAAGGGCGGGTGGAAAGGTGCAACGGTGCGCGTGACGTGGTACTCTCCGACCAAGCGGTTCCTTGACCGCGACAACGCCCGCGCCATGCTCAAGAGCACGCTTGACGGGTTGACCCGCGCTGGCCTCTGGACCGACGACAACGACGTGGACATCGTGAGCGTGGACAGGCAGAAGGACGCCAAGCACCCGCGGGTGGTGTTGGTGTGTACTCAGACGAAATAGGGAGCCAACATGATTCGCAAGGACGCGACGACCTCACTCCTGCAAGAGGGCTTGCTCAACAACCCCGAATCGCCCTTCGCCAAGGAACTCGCTCACGAGCAGGGTGCCATCGAGCGCGGCCGCTCCGACCGGCGACGCAAGGCAGACAAGGCCATCAACAAGGGCCGTGCCGCCACCCTCGCGCCCGTCCAGTCGTTCAGCCGAGCGTGGCACGCCGACATGGTGGAGAACCTTCGCGCCCTCCGCCGTGGCGAGCCGACCGAACCCGACAAGAAACTGATGGTGATGATCGCCCGGTCGCTCAAGCCCGACCAACTCTCGCAGATCGTTCTCACCAACATCCTCTCCCAGATCGTCAAGCACCCCGGCGGCGTGTCGGTTGGGCACGTCGGCAAGCACATCGGCAACGACATCGAGGCGGTGCTCAAGGGCCGCGTCATCGGCACCACACTCCGCAAGGTGGCGAAGAACCACCCGTGCCCGTGCAAGAAGTGCAACCCCGACATGCCACCCACCGGCTACCGCGGCGTGTGCGAGAAGCTCAAGCGGATGCGGGGCGTGCGGCGGTTGCTCGGCTCACAGGAAACCAACCGCATCCTCAAGATCGCACGCCAGAAGGCCGACATGCTGCCCGAGGAGTTGGCGTGGATCAACCGCCGAATGTTCAGCACGGTGGGCATCGGGCTTATCGAGTGGACCAAGCACATCCTCTACATCGAGGGCCGCGACCAGCAGAAGAAGAAGGTGCGGCTCCGTGCGTTCAACATCGACGTGGTGAACAAGGGCGAGAGGTCCAACCCGCGCGTCATCATCCCCATCCGCACCCTCATCAACCGCATCAACGAGTCGGTGGACAAGTGGACGATGCGCCGCCCCCACTACCCGCCCTCCCTCACCCCGCCTCCGGCGTGGGCCGACCCGGAGGCAGGCGGATACATCATCATCCGCAAGGGGTTCATCGCCAATGGCACCAGGGCTCAGTACGCCGAGCTGGAAGGACGCGACCTCTCCCGCGTGTTCGACGGGTGCGACGCGACGGGCCAAGTCGCGTGGCAGGAGGTGCCCAAGGTCGCCGAGACGCTCAAGGCCATCTCCCAGAACAAGGTGAAGGGGTTGCTCGCAGGCCGCTACGACAAGGCGGGCCGGTGGGTGAGCGGCGTAGACGGCATCCCGCCCAGCGACAACCCGCCCGACATCCGCCACCCCTTGCTCAAGTCGGGCCGGTTCACCGAGCCACCCGAGATCGGCCAGTTCTACCGCACCGACGACGGCAAGGAGTGGAAGAAGTCAGAGGAGGGCCGAAAGTGGGCGTACTCCGCCAGCCGCCACTACGAGGAGATCGACCAGCTCCACAGCATCCGCCAGTTGTTCAGCCTCCAGATGGAGGAGATGCAGCGGCACGCCGCGATCGAGCGGTTCTACTTCGGCCACCACGTTGACTTCCGCGGTCGCGCCCAGCCGATGATGCTCTACTTCTCTCACCACGGACCCGACTTCATCCGCGGCTCGCTCCGGTTCGCCAACGCCGAAGCACCCACCAGCGACTCCGACTACTGGCTCCGCGTCAACCTCGCCAACCAGTACGGCAACGGGTGGGACAAGAAGCCGTTTGAGGAGCGGGCGAAGTTCGCCGACGAGTTCAACACCCTTGTCGCCGACGTGGCACGCGACCCACTCAAGTGTCTGGAGTGGCTCAAGGCCGACGCGCCGTTCCAGTTCCTATCGGCGTGCCTATCCCTGCATGACCCCTACCACGCACGCCGCCAACCCGTGTGGCAGGACGCCAGCGCGAACGGCCTCCAGCACTTCGCCGCGGCGGGCCGCGACCCGCTCGGTGCCGCGCTTGTGAACCTTGTGGACGGGCCGGTGCGGTCCAACGCATACCGGATCGTGTGGCATGAGGGTCGCAAGATACTCGCGTCCTGCGCCGACCACACCAACGACTACCTCGTGCCGCGCTTACTCGCCGACACCGACGAGGACGTGATTAAGCAGCCCGTGCTCTCCACCCCCTACAACGTGAGCGACCAGGGGATGCGGGACCAGATGATCGGCAAACTCCGCAAGAAGGGTTGGCGTGACGACGACGCCTACGCCGGCGTGCGGGTGCTCTCCAAGATGGTCGCCAAGACGATGCGGGTGGTATCACCCGGCGCAATGGCGATCCTCGACTGGATCAAGGAATGCACCCGCATCATCGTCAAGCCCAGCGACCACTACCCCCGTGGCCGCACCCTCCGGTTCACCTCGCCCAGCGGCCTGCCCGTCCGCCAGCCGTACCACAACGAGGCAAGCGTGAAGGTGTGGATCGACGGTCACTCCTACTCGCTGGCACGGTCGGACGAGACGATGCCAGTGAACGTAACGCGGCAGGTGAACGGGTCCAGCCCCAACATCGTGCATTCTTGGGACGCCGCCCATGCCGCGGACGTGGCGGTTCGGTGCCGCGCGATGGGGGTGGAGGTGCCGACCATCTTCGACTGCTTCGGCTCACACGCGGGCAACGTCGCCACCACGCGCCGGGTATTCATGGAGAGCTTCGTTGACCTCCACGAGCGGAACCTCTTGGCCGACCTCCACCGCCAATGGGAAGCCCTCTACCCCGACGTGGACATCCCAGCACCACCGCCCCAGGGCAAGTTTGATCTCCGCCACGTCCTCAACTCCACCTACGCCCTGTCATAGATATTTTTTATGCGGTGGCACGGAGCCATAACCCTCCCATGTACGCAGCGGACCAACGTTTACACCTGTTTTTCGTGCGGCACCGCGCCCCTTGGTGGCGACCAGACGCCGCCCTTGTTCACCTGCTAGTAGGGTGTCCGAACCACGTCAACACGGCGATCGGCGGCACGGTCTACATCGTGCAGCCGGGGCGTGGAAACTGCCTCCAGTTGCCGCTCGACGCCTATCTCGCCAACGTCCACATCGGCGTCGCTCACCTATCAGCAGAAGTGATGGACCCGGCCCGTGCTATCACCGCAGCCGAGTTGTTCGCGGTCGGACCCATGACGCGCCGGCGGTCGGTGCTCCGTGGCATCTTCGGCCGCGCCAGCATCCACGACATCGACTGCGTGAGTGCGGCGGTGCTCGTGACCAACGCCGCCGGCCACTGGTGCCCGTGCCCCCGCACACCCAAAGGACTACTCGCATGGCTCAGCAGCCACCCACAGTTCACCAGCAGATTGCAGCCCTCACCGCCAAGTTTCCGATGGGCACAAGCGATAAGGACGCGGCTATCGAGTTGGCTCTCCGCAACGTTGACCCGTCCATCATCGCCGCGGTAGCCGACGCCCTGGATATCGCCATCCCCGTACACGCATGGAAGGCCAGCGACGCCATCTACCCCGAACTGGTGGCCGAGCACGCCGTCGAGCAGGGCCGCTACATGGTCGTCACCACCCTCAAAGAGATCGTCGCCAAGAGAACCAAACAGCCTGAATGACCACCGAGATCGGCCGGCCCGACACCAGCAACACGCTGGCGGCAGGTCCGATCAGCAAGGCGTTTGACGAGGCGTACGAGACAAAGCGCAAGACCCGCGACCGCATCAACCAGATCGTTAAGCAGGTCCACCCCGGCCTGTGGTGGCGTGAGGACGGCCAGCAGCCCGATCAGGACTTGGGGCAGGTCAAGCAGGTTGTGGGCATGTACGGCCTCGCCAGCATCCGCGGCAAGATTCTCGACTCCACCCTCCCCACCGGCCAGAACCCAATCCGGTTCGATCTTTGCTGCCCGCCCGACAACGACTACCCCAAGGAGCAGCTCGACGCTGCCGCCGCCTACCTCGACGCGCAGGCGTACAAGGTCTGGGACATCATGCAGTCGGCACGCGCCACCGAGCGGGCGTTCCCCTCTGGCCGCGGCTTCATGGCATCGGCAGGCACCGCCACCGACTTCTCACTCTGCCACGGCGACACCTGTGTCTGGGGCCAGAAAGACTTGCTCTTTGAGGTGATGCGGCCCGAGCAATGGGCCAGTGTCCGCGACGGTCAGGGCAACGAACTCGGCATCTACCTCCGTCGCCAGTTTGACCCCGCGACGCTCGGCGAGCAGGCTCTCGCCAAGATCATGCTCCCGCCCGGCTGGATGGAGAAGCCCACGTTTCAGCGGATGGTGTGGATTTACACCCGCTACGAGTGGCAGTCTGGCAAGTGGAAGCAGACCGACGAGTGCAACGGCAACACGATCTTTGAGGACATCCACGAGGAGGCGCGTATCTACACGCTCCCGTGGTACTTCATCCCCGGCGACCAGTACGGCCGTCCGTTCTTTGAGACGATCTACGGCAAGTTGGTCGAGCTGGCCCACATCAACGGCTGCCTCACCGACATCACGAACCAAATGGGTGATCTCAAGATCATCCTCGATCAGAACTCCACCATCCGCCCCGCCCGCATGGTCGGACCAGCGGGTTCGATCATCACCGGCGGCAACGTCCGTGACGGCAAGGCACAGGACGTTGGCGTAATCAGCGTCAGCAAGCACCAGGACTTCGTAGCCCTCAGCAACCGGGCCGAGGTGCTGGAGCGCGACATCTCCAAGGCTCTCGGGCTTGAACTCGAACTCATGCCCAACAAGGAGCGGACCACCAGCCGTCACGTTGACGAGGTGGTGAGCCGCCTGAACGCCATGACCGGCGGGCAGGTGCTCTCGTTCTCCGAGTCGTTCACCAACAAGAGCATCCGCTGCGCCGTCGATATCGCCATCACCGAGAAACTCTTTGACCCCATCCCTGATGGTCTGGAGGAGATCGTGAAGTGGATGAACGTCCGCCTCACCGCCGGCCCTGCGGCAATGGCACGGGTCCGCAACGTCCAGAACACCGTTGCGTGGGCACAGGTGGCACAGACCATCGGCACCGCGACGCTGCCCGAGGACGTGGACAAGACCGGCATCATGTTCGGCCTCGCCGACGACATGGGCCTCAACCTCCACAAGTACCGCTACACGCCCGCACAGGTCGAGGCGATGAAGCAGCGCGAGGTGAACCGTCAGGTGCAGGCACAGTCAGCAGTAGATGCGTCAAAGGCTCTGTCCGAAGCTGCCGCTCCCGGCATCGTCGGCGCGCCACAGTAAAGGAGTTTGCGTCATGCCAGAAGGAAGTATCGGGGGGAAGTACAAGACCATCGAGGATGCCGACAAGGGCATCGCCGAGTTGGAGGCCAAACTCGCCACGCTCCAGAGTGAGCGCGACAAGGCCAACAACGAGATCGTCGAACTCAAGAAGCCCAAGCCGCCCGCGTTCGCAGACGAGAAGGGGTTTGAGCAGCACTTCAACGGCAAGATCGACCTCGCCGGCATCGCCCAGCGTGCGATGAGCAAGAAGGAGTTTGACCCGAAGGACATGGCCGCGATCGGCGAGTTGCTCAAAGAGGGCGACCCGGCGTTCATCGGCAAGGTGTTCACCGAACTCCGCGTCGGCCACGAGGTCGGCGTCATCGCCAAGGCCCAGCAGTCGGCGATGGCAAAGCTCGGCGGCGAGAAGCAGGTCAACGAGATGATGGAGTGGCACAAGAAGCACGCTCCCGACCAGCACGAGAACCTCCTCAAACAGTGGAACACCGCCGCCGCTGCCGAGGACGCGGCAAAGAAGTTGTTTGCCGACTACACCCTCTCCAAGTCGCCGCGATCACCGAGCGAGACGGCCAACACGTTCAACGGCACTCCGCCGGGTGGATTCACGTCCGCCGCCGAGATCAAGGCCGCGCGTGCAGCGTCGCAGCAGGCGCACGGCTTCGACTACTACAAACGCGACACCGCATTCCTCAACCGCCTGTCCGCCACGCCCGACGCGATCAAGAACGCCCCGCTCTGAGAAAGGGACCAATGTACACAGAGAACGAAGCACTCAACATCCTCCTGTCGTCCAAGTGCTCAATGAAGCCCGTGACCGTTGACGGCAAGAACATCGTCCGCCTGTTCGATCAGGACGGCAACATGATCCACGAGACGAAGGGCGATGCGTCCGACGTTTCGGCCCTCAAGTGGCTCGTGGACAACAAGGGCGCGAAGTCCCGCGTCATCGGTGACGACGAGGCCAAGGACATCCGCTTGACCGAAGTGGAGTCGCAACTCGCGGCCACCAACGCACGGCTTGAGGCGATCGTCACCGCCAGCCAGCCGGCCGTCGAGCCGGAGGTCAAGACGCAGAAGCGTGGCAAACGCGCGGCCGAACCGGACCCGGTTCTCAACCCGGCAGACTGACCACTCACCAGAACAATCGGCGACGGCACACACAACTTACCACCGTCCGCCGTATCACGCGCCTGTCCCAACGGACACGCCGTGGTTTTCGCTCTCCCGCCCTTGCTCCGCACACGCGGACCCGGTGGCGGCTGAGCACACACGCAGTTCGCCGTGCCCTTCCAGTGGAAGGGGACCGCGCGCGACACGCGCCCGCTCCCAATCACCACCACCGAAGGAAATCACTCATGTTTTTAGTTCTTCAGAACACGCAGGCCGCTACCGCTTCCGGCTCCAGCCCCACTACGACCATGCAGGAGCAGTTCCGCGAGCAGGTCATCCAGGCTTACGACAACGTGGCCGTTCTCTCCAAGATGAACGGCCTCTTTTACAGCGAGCAGGCCCAGCAGGGCAAGAACAGCGTCGTCTACACCATCCGCGGCCGTTCGAGCACCAGCCGAGCGGTTAAGGCCGGCGGCGCGCTGCCCGTGCAGGGCGTGGCCGACAGCCTCAACCTCACCTTGACGTACGACGCGGCCGAGTACCTCGACCAGCCGTACGACAAGAACGAGATGGGCGACGCCCGCTACTCGCTGGCCGCACAGGACGCCTCCAACGAGGTGATCCGCGCTGTCAACGACGAGGAGACGCGCATCATGCACGCTCTCCACAAGACCGCGCTTCTCTCGGCCGCGACCGGCTACATGCCCGCCCCGGTTCTCCAAACCGTGTCGGCCAGCGTGTCGGGCGACGACGTGAACCAGGCCAACGCCTTCCCGCTCACCAACACCGGCGCGGAGCGTGCGTTCGAGTACATCACGAAGATCAAGACGCAGACCCGCTACGGCACCTACCTCTCGGCGACCGCGGCCAACCGCGACAACGCCAAGGGTTCGGGCTGGGTGTGGGTGTTCCGTCCTGAGCTGTGGGACTGCCTCAAGTTCGGCACCCGCACGTCCAGCCTCGACTACAACGCTGGTTCGGGCATGCTGCGCGGCATGACGAAGATGATCGACGGCGACCCCATCATCGTTTCCCCCGCTCAGTTCTGGGCCAAGACCAACTACACGGACCAGTCGTTCAGCCGCTACAACGTCAACGGCATCGTCACCAGCACGAACGGCATGCCCGTCGCGTACTACCTCAACTATGGCAACGGCATCAGCCCGATCGCCCAGACGCTCCCGCCCAGCGAGGGCGGCATCACCGTCAAGATGCTCGATGAGCCGTTCCGTGAGGCGATGATCGTTCGCGTCAAGAGCCGCTACTCGTACGACAGCTACCGCCGCGACGCGATCGGTTGCCTCACCATCAAGCAGTAATCCACTCAACCTCACACACAAGGAACAACACACATGGCACGCGGTACAGCAGACATCATCAACCACGCACTCAAGATCACCGACTCGGGTTCGGCAGCGACCGAAGGCGCAACCGGCGTCGTCGATCGCACCAAGTCGATGAACCTTGAGGTTCTCATCAACAAGGACTCCGGCACCGCCGGCGTCGGCATCTGCACGGTTCGCCCCAACAAGGGTTCCGCGCAGGTGATGACCGCCAGCGCCGTCGTCTGGTGGATTCTCAAGCTCGGCCACGAGACGAACAAGGGCGGCTTCCTCATGAAGACCGATGGCACATCGTTCGCAAACTCGGACCTCCCCACAGCAGCGGCCCTCTACGCCAACTGCATCGCGTTCTGCTCCGACGGCGCGTATATGTGCAAGAACGACGGCTCCTCGTGGGTTGTCGTTGGCTCATACGCCCTCACCTAATCCCTCCCCGGCTGTCATTTCACACGCACATCCAGCCGGGTTACTCGCTTGCACGTACCTCAGTCACAGAGGCCCGACACGACTTCGCTCGCGTCGGCAGTCGTTGGTGAGATTCCAACCGCGCAGGCCCGCACAACTCAACACCCCGCCATCTCGAAAGAGGCGGCGGGGTGTTTCTCTGCTCCCTCCCTTAGCCCCTCGCCGCCTGACGCTGCGGCGGGGGGCTTTACCAATCAAGGAGTTCCCATGCCAAGCATCACTCAGGTTGTAGACGACGCGAAGGCCAAGTGGTCCGTGGCGGGCACGGTCAAGCGTCGCTGG
>ERZ869925.1509-NODE-1509-length-10272-cov-3.374180_pt1 | contig 10272 bp, 13 predicted proteins | sample MGYA00579311_ERZ869925 | MGnify/ENA primary metagenome ERZ869925 (study PRJEB32216, sample SAMN09231817) | wastewater metagenome | place: USA: Maryland | collected 2016-07-30 | study: EMG produced TPA metagenomics assembly of the PRJNA472060 data set (Reclaimed...
CAAGTTCTGTTACATGGGAAGTTGAAGTATATTTTGTTAATTTTACATTATGAATGACGAAATAACAGAAATACCGACTTTAAAAGAGGCTGAATTAAATGAAGTACCTGGATTTTATAAAAGTTTAGCGAATAATCCAGTAGCGGATATGGTTAAGAATCATATTCCGGGAACAAATTTCTTTAATTTAATTCAGAGAAAGGAAATTACAACAACAATTCCGGCAGGCTCAGTTGTTGGACCTTTTGTTTTAGCAGGTCAGAAAGAAGAAGTAGTAACACATAGATTTAAGAATAGTATCTTTCCGTTTGTTTATACACCGGTATTAGATACATTGGTTTTTGTAAGAGGTGCTAGAGCTGAAGAAAACAAAGTTTATGTAGATATACTAAACGGGAGTTTGGTCGATAAAACAGTTACTTTTACATTATATTTGTACAAATTTATACAAAAACGATAATTATTAAATATTTTTTATGGATCCGAACAAAAGTTGGCAAGATTATTTAGATGCATCTGGGGAGTTATCAACACTCTCTAATACCTTTACTCCGGGATATACCGAAGCAAAGAAAAAAGTTAAAGATACGATGGGTTATGATGAATTGCAAAAGAGCATTACACCTCTTAGACAGTCAATTGCAGATACAGAAGGTACTTTGGAAAATCTAGGTACTAACTTAAAAAATAGAACTGCAGGGCGTCTTGTAACTAATGCTCAATTAAGTAGATTAAAAAGTGCTGAATCTGATCCGATTATTCAACAGTTATCCACATTGAATAGAGGATTAGGTGTTAAACAACAAGGTGTTTCTGATATTGAAAGGGCAGCAGATACTGCAGGAACTGATTTTATTACAGGATATAGAAATAATTACGATACAGTTTTGAATAAACAAGGTGGAGCATGGAATAAATACCAGAGTGATTGGCAAGGTACACAAAATGATATGAATAGAAAGTTGCAGGAAATGCAAATAAATTCACAAAATGCAGCTGCACAAAGACAAAAAGAAATACAACAAATGATGATTGACTGGGAAAAGGAAAAATATAATACTGATAATGCGAGAGCTGATAAAGCTGCAGGAGGTAATCCTGATTTAACAATAAATACAGATGTAAGTCCGTATTTGGTAGATAAGGTAATGAATACACCAAATGGACAAATGAGTAATGATATATCGAATTTTTTTGGTATTAATTTACAACCAGGACAAATGAGTGGAGCAGAATACGCTTTACAGAGCATATTTAATCCACAATATGTTACAGACTTCTATAACAAAAGAGCTAGAGGTGGATCAGGTGGCGGGGCGTATTAATTATTAATTAAATTATTATGGCAACATTAAAAGGAGAAGAAGCTTTAAAGTGGATTCAAGCCAATAAAGGTAAAGGATATACTGAGCTTGATAATAGTGGAAAAGTAAAAACCTGGCATGATATGGATCGTGGTGTATTGGGGAACTTAGGAACTTCCTTATTACAACCATTTTCAAATTTAACTAAATTAACAGCTGCAGGTGTAGATTCTGTTGCAAATCAAGGTAAACCAACAAGTTACTTAACTGAAGATGAGCGAAACAATACAGGAAGATTGCTTTTGCAGACATTAGCTGGGATAGGTTCTTATGCTTTACCTGTTGGAGCGGGTGGATCATTAGTTAAAAATATAGGATTAGGGGCTGGTTCTGGAGCTTTAAGTTCTTTTGGTTCGTCTGATATCACTAAAGACATTGACCCAGGTCAAATTGCACTAGGGGCTGGAATTGGAGGTGCTGTGCCTTTGGTAACAAAAGGAATTAGTGGAATTTTAGGAAAAATGAGAGGTAAGGCTGTTCCGGCAATTACAAATAGTGCTGACGAAGTAGCTAATGCTACAAAACCTGAATATGGATTTTTAGGAAAATCCAAAGCAGATATGGCAGCTAGTGCGGCTAATAATGTTGATGAGGTTGCGAAAGTAGATCCGAAAGCTACCTTCTTACAAGGTGGTGGATACGCATCTCAAAAACCTATGAACATAAGTATTGAAACGGCAAGTGCAATTAAAGATCCTGTCGCTCGAACTAAAGCGTTTGAAGAAATTTTAAGAACTGGAGATATACATGACGAATTATTCGGAGCTGCACAAAAAATGGCAAAATTAAACGGTGTTTCTGATGAGGTTATTAATAAAGCATTTAATGATAATCTTGATAATTTTATAGCTGAAGGAGTAAAGAAAAATCCTCAATTACAAAAATATTTAGATGAGCTTATACCAGAACCTACAAGTGGATTGAATACTTTAATGCCTGATGAGATTGCTTATAATAACGAGCTTAAAAACTGGGTTGCAGATACAATTAGAGCACAGGAAAGTACAGCTACAAGAAAATTAGGTGAAGAGGCTACAGCTTCTGCAGCTGAACAATCACGGTTAGCATCTATCAAGAATGCACCACCTACACAAACAAAATTAGCTGGAGTTAAAACAGTCTTTGATGAGGTAACGCCTGAACAGTACACAAAAATGGCTGGAATAAATCCTAAGAAAATGGAAATGTCTGCAATTATTAATGATTATAAGAAGGCAGGTTTTCAGATTACAGGAAGTGGTCCAAATTCATTTGATGATTTTGTGAACGATATTAATATTACTGAAAAATATAGAATTGCTAATGATTTACCAAGAACACCGGAAGGAATTAAAGAAGCATTTAAGATTTCTGGTCAAGATATCGGTAATCTAAGAAAAGCAGCTCAAGGAACAGTAAATATTAATAATTTAGTAGATGATGCCTCTAATTTTGGAGCTACTAAGTTCCCTAGAACTGCAGATAAGTTAAAGCTCTCAGAAGCTTTACAGAATGATATACAGGGGGTTTATGGAACTATAACAGATAATCCTAACCTAACTGCTGAAGGACTTGGAGAAGTAAAAAAGGCTTTACAAAAATATAAAACAATTTGGAATCAAACATCAGGTGTAGATAGAATGAAGTTAATGACAAATCCAGAATTTATGACCAGGTTAAGGCTTGCGGATACTGTAGATGATGAATTAACCAGAATAGTTGGAACTTCTTCGGGAGCACAAGAGGCAGGGCAAATGTATAGAGTGGGAATGCAACAGGGAGAAAATATTGATAGGGTAATGAATAAAATTGATCCTAATACTAATTTACCTACAACTCATTATCAAGTGTTAAATGAAGCTGGTAATTTTATAGGAAATAAAGGAAATGCAGTTAAAGAAGGAGTTGGAAAGCTTTTGCAAGGTAAAAATCCACTTGGAAGTGGAGGAACTCCCGGAGTGCTTTCTCGAATGAGAGCATCAAGTATTAATGTACCTCAACCTATAGTTAATGCAATAACTAGTCCTGCAGCTCAAACTGTAGGGGCAAGTTTATTATCAAGACAGGGAACTCCTGCAACACCGGAATTACCAACAGATAATAGTCAGGGAGAAGAACAAGATATAGAAAAAGCTGATAGAGAAAAATTATTTGCATTATGGCAACAGATGATTAATGCTGGAGCTACACCTGATGAGGTTACAAAATTATTAGGACCAGAATTATCTAAATATGGTATTGGTGGTGGAAGTTCTAAAATGAGTGCAAAACAACAAACTCAGGCTGCACAGATAACAAATGCTAGAAATATTTTAAATTCTATGTCTGCTATGATGGATAAAATAGGATCTTCAGATAGTGGAGTTTTGGCAAGGTTATCCGGAGGAATAAGAAAAGCAGCAGCAAGTGCTGGTTTAGATCCAGATTTAAAGAATTATGAAGATTTGAAGAGGGCCTTAATTACTCCATTGGCTCGAGCGATGGGAGAAACTGGAATTATTACTGATAAGGATTTGGAAAGATATGGAACCTTAATACCTGATCCGGGAGAGTCTAAATCTGAATGGAAGAATAAAATGAAGCAAATCTTTGAAAATTTAGACTTTCAAGAACAAACTTTAGGGGTATCCTAGAGTAATTTTTAATTTTTTGATACTATAAGATGAAAAATATTAACTCAAAATCAAATGAAATCAGGACGAGCTTCGTTATACAGCTCTTTACGGGTATTAAAGAAAATTTTAAAAATCGCCTTGCTAGTTCTATTGTTATTGTTACTACCGCCGTTATTAGCATTGCTATTACGTATGTGGGGGGTGCTCTCGCATTCCAATATCGAGCTGCTGACGAAATATTCTCAATAAAAGCAGAGGTACAGGATGTTAAACAAGAACAAAAGAGAGTAGCGGACAATTTAGTAGTAGAATTAGGAAGTAATACTGATACCTTAAAAGAGTTAAAAATTAATAACGATAATTTAGAAAAGAGAATTGACAGAATGGAGACTAAGATTGACCAATTATTACTTAGATAATTTTTATATTAAAAAATATGAGTAAAGGACCCGATATATCTACTTATCAAGGTGATGTAGATTTTGATGTGCTAAAAAATAATGTAGATTTTGTAATGATTCGAGCGAGTTATGGTTGTGGATTTAAACAATCAAATATAAATAATTATAGAGATTCAAAATTTGATAGGAATAGAAGTGAAGCTCGAAGAGTAGGTTTAGCTAGAGGTTTCTATCATTATGCATACCCTCAATATAATAGCCCCGAAGAAGAAGCTGATTACTTTAAGTGGATATTAGGAGACTTAGAACCTGGAGAAGTAATAGCGTTGGATTTTGAAGAAGATTTCTTTGGAGATAAAGTAGATTGGTGTTTAAGATTTTTAACAAAAATGGAATCTTATTATGGATTTAAACCTTTGTTGTATATTAGTTTGTCCACTTCCATCAGCAATAATTGGAAGCCTGTTATAGAGAAAGATTTTGGACTTTGGGTGGCAGTTTGGGATGGGAATGACGAATTTCCTCAGACTCCTTGGCCAGTTGTTGCAATGAAGCAATATACGAATAGTCAAGATGTTAATGGAATAAATAGTCTTTGTGATTTTAATATTTTTAATGGAGATGTAGAAGTTTTTAAAAAGTATGGATTTAAAAAACCAATACCAGTACCAGATAATATTATATATATTGTTAAAATTAATGATAAAGAATCTACTTTTGCAAATCAGAAAGATGCTCAATTATTTATAGATATAACAGTATTGTCTCAAGGTGATACAATTTCATTAATTGAAAGAAATGTAACACAAAATACAGAAAAAATTATTAATTCTTATACAAAACCAATGGACCCAATAACGCCAATACCAGTACCTCCAACAGTAGATCCTGGTACTTACATTAATACTGGAAAAGATCTCGCAAATGCTCTTGGTTACTCAGTTCCATCTGCTATTTTAGCATTAGCGTTAGTAGATATATTAATTACTAGAGATCCCTCTTGGGCATCGCTAAGAACGCAGTTATCAATGATTGCTGTTCCAACAATTAATGTATTTCTAGTTGTTGCTAAGAAGATATTCCAGTTGTTTATGTCAAAATTGCCTCAATAATGGTATAATGCATTTACTTCTCGAAACGTGGTAATAAATAAATAAAAAGGCAGGAAAGGCACTCTAAACGGTGCTTTTTCTGTATCTATAACCCTTGACAGAATCATTAAAAAATATTCCTTGACTTCTATATTAAAAAGCCTTATATTGGCGGTATGAAATCGGCAATAAATTTTTCAATAACATTTAAAATCTAAAACCAGGAGGTTAACTTCTGCCGATTTTTGCCTCCTGGTTTTAGGCTTTGTTTCTATATATATGCAAGGTTATATAAAGTTATATCGACAACTTCAAGATCATCCTTTTTGGAAAGAGAAGCGAAAGTTTTCTAGAGCTGAGGCATGGATTGATCTACTAATGCTTGCTAATCACAGCGATTCAAAAATCATAGTACGTGGCATTATCCTTGATTTAGCCCCTGGCGACTTATTTTGGAGTCAGGAGGAAATGGCTATCAGATGGCACTGGAGCAAGACTAAAGTAAACTCCTTCTTAAAAATGCTCGAAAATCAAGAACAAATTTCTTATAAAGTGGGATACAGGATCGGCATAACCAGTATAGTTAATTGGCATAAATTTCAACAAAGTGATACCACAAACCAGGATACAAACCAGGATACAGAAAGGGTACAGAAAAGCTACAAACCAGGATCTAACAAGAATGTAAAGAAGGAAAAGAATGTTAATAATGTAAAGTATGCATTCAAAGATTTAGAAAAATTTAAAGAAAACAAAAAAGAGGTTATTACTAAAATTGAAAGTTTAGGATATTTCGATGTTGAGAATTATTTTAATAAAGTTGTTAATTATTGTGAGATTAGTAAGAATGCTAAAAATTATTTAGATTTAGAGAAAGTAGTGATTAACTGGTTAGGTAGAGATAATAAAATTAGAAGGGTTGCTAGTTCTGAAGCACCTAAAGAAGATTTACAACTTAAAAGGCAAAAAGAAGTAGATTTAATGTATAGTCGATTTTGTACTGAATACATGAATAAAAAGTTTGTAAAATGGAATTTTCTTAAAGATTTTGTGCAGAATCAAGAAAATAAACAGGAAGCCTGGAATGAATTTAGAAAACTTCATCCTGTAGAATTTGAAGAATTGAAGAAATTTAAAAATAACCCTTGACAAAATAAAGTAAAAGTTGTTTAATAATCGTAGCCTTTTATTTATTAACTATTGAATTGTGAGGAGTAAAAAATCTTTATCAAATTGGAAAAGAAAACGTAAGATTCAGAAATATCGAATGCTAGGGCATAAGTATTTAAATTTAGGTTTAAAAGCTTGTGTAGTAGGTATTGTAATGATGATTTTTATTGGAAGTGCTCAAACTTATATTTTCGGAAAGGGATTTAAAAGCGATTCTAGCCCCCTTGGAGGTTCTTTAGGTGACATATCTCAGGTTGAAGTAAAAACTACTGAGATAGAGCCTTTAAACTCTGAAATTGAGGCAATAAAAATTGAGGAGTCTAAGTCAGAAATTTGTGATTTAACATTTTGGAGTAATAAAGAGGGTGGGTATTGGGAAGTTCCACCACAGAATTTTGTAGATAGAATTAAAGATTATGATTGTAATTCTCAAAAGTGGTTAAGTAGATTAGCACATTATGAAAGTCAGTATAATCCAGATGCTAAAAACGGAGCTTTTGAAGGTCTTTATCAGATTGGTAATGGTGATACTAGAGATTTTTGTATAAACAACGGGAGAAACTCTAGTGATGAGGATTGTGCTTTGTATTTAGTTGGTTGGTTAGACGAAATGCCTTTAATGTTTGAAAGTCATTTTAGGAACTTAAATAGTTTTTCAGATTTATTTATTTTTTAATTTTTTTGTATGTTAAATTCTATAATAGTTATATGTTGTTTGGTAATGATTGTATCTAGTGTAGTAAAAGCTATATTGTTTTTTAAAAGTAAGAAGTATGAAACTGCATATGCCTACTTTTTACTTGTTATAGCTTGGGTGATAATTTTTAGTAGAGTTACAAAATGAAGGAATTCAAGATTAAATTTAAAGGAAAGAAGTATATACTGGTTGGCTCTAAATTAGAAGGAGCGATTGCTACTGAAAGGGCATTTAAAAATTGTTTACCATCTTATGCTCATTTAATTGTGAATGGAGAAGTACTTAGATATGGAAAAGCGATAGGTAGGTATGAAGATATTGAATTCTTAGAAGATTAAGATGCATATTTATAATAAAAAACTTAATGGTGAAATTCACGAATGTGAAGTTTGTGGATTTCCTGGGGAGTTAATTCAACATCATGTAGGAGGTAAAAGATATGATGATAGAGCAATTTGGGTACATGATTTATGTCATAAAAAAATACATAATCCAACTGCTTATGGATATCCGGGGAATTGGGCTTATGATAATAATTATTTATTAAGGAGATCAAATAATATGGTTAAGGAGAAAAAAACTAAAACTTGCGATCATAATAAAACTTATAACGATTTTTCGAGTGGTGTATTAAAAATTATGTGTAATTATTGTGGTAAGTCAGTTAATGAACCAAAGTTTGGAAGTCATAAGAAAAATGTGGTTGTAAAAACACCAGGGATGGGCTGGACAGATTTGAAAATAAAAATGGGTCATGAATTTCAAGATCCTAGAATTAAACAGGCTGAGGGTTTAAAAAGAGAGTTAGCAGGAATAAAGATTAATCTAAAGAAATATGCTTATGATAAGCAAAAGTACGAGTATTGGAATAATGAAAAGGCTCGAGTAAATCATGAAATGAAAAAACTACAAAAAAGCTTTGAAGATTAATAAATTGATCCCAAAATCTGGTGAGTGTAATAAGAAAAATTTTCTTTACAAACTGGATTTTTGGACTAGTTTATTTATTAAAAAACTTATATGACTAATTGCGTAAGATTATGTAATAGAAAGATATCTAAAAAGTATCATTTTCACTTCAAAAAGAAGCAGGGAGTAGATCCTTTAGTTTGTAAAATTTGCCAAAAAGAATTAGATGTAATTAACGGAAAACGTAAAGAACGGGCTTGTGACCACACTAAGCGCAAATACTTCAAAGCTCATAATATACAAATAACTCCAAATATAGGAATTTTAGAAAAAGTCCAATAAAACCCTTGACAAAAATAATAAAAAGTAATAAGATTAATTTATCTTATTTATTAGTTTACTTATATGGATATAAAAGAGAGGTTGAGGGAATTAGCAAAAAAAGCTGATACGCTTGAGGCTAATATTTTATCTTTGAAAGTTACTCGACTTTAGGGACTAGAAGGTAAAGTTCATGAGCTTAATTCTGAAATGAGTTTATTAACTGCAGCAATAGAAACCTTATTGTCAGAACTGGGAGAAGAAGAACCTGAAGAAGGAATTTTGGCGTAAAACTTTTTATTATTTATTATTACTTTAGTATGAAAATTCAATTATCAATACCTGTTTTAGAGTCAGGAGAAATTAAAAATAAGTTAGTAGAGGTTACTCCAGAAATATTAGAAACTATTAAAATCTCTGGTTTTAATACTCAAGTGAATGGAAATGTTGTTTCTGTAAATTGGGATTGTACTTATATTATGACCGAAGACGTTAGAACTTATGAGAAGGGTTATAAGGCTCATCAGACTTTACAATCTCTTTTACATATCGATTTATGACAACTAAGGAATTAATAACTGAGCTTGAATTAAATAAAGAATTTTTAGACGATCATACTCAGAAATTTGTTGAAAGTGTAGCAGAGCAGTTTTATAAAACTGGATCTGTGAGTGAGAAACAAAAAGAGTGGTTAGAAATTTATTATAAGAAGCTCAAAAGAGAGCAAAATGTTGACGAGTCCTGGCTAATGAATGATTTTGATTAATATTTTTTATTATTTATAAAATGGATATATTAGCTTTATTGGAATATGCTAATCATATAGAGGCAAATTCTTTTGTAATTAATTGGATTAAGACTACAGTGATAAATTTTACGCAAAAAGAGTCGGTTTCAACTGAAGAGGTAGAGCATATACTTGATTATTTAGTTTCAGAAGATGCTCCAAAACGGATTAGCAGAATTTCTTATCCTCAAGCTAAAGAGCAGGCTGAAAAATGGGTTGAAAGAATGAATAAAAAGGGCTCTGAGGTTAAAGAGACCAGTGAAGACACAAAAATAGTATTAGATTTCGGTGATGGATTTAAAGTAGTTCAACTAATTGGTCAAAATGCGTATAAGAGAGAAGGATATTTGATGCGAAATTGTGTGGCTTCTTATTTTGGTAATAGTTCTAAGATTTATTCTTTGAGAGATAGTAATAATCTACCTCATTGTACTATGGAGGAAAATCGCCAAGTTAAAGGTAAGGGAAATGGGGATATACATCCAAAGTATGTAAATTATGTGGTTAAATTTCTTGAATTTATAGGAATGACTGTAGGGGATAGTGAAATGTTGCATTTAGGGTATATTCCAGTAGGCAAGTTAGAAAAAGAGCTTGGGAAAGAAACTAAATCAAAGTTATTTAATAAGAAGTATTTGTATAAAAATGAGAAGTTAATTGATAAGGAGGGTAAGGAATTTAGTAGTTTTGATTTACTAGATCAAGTACCTCTTATTTCAGAAACTCGATTTGGTTTAAAAATTAATTTTGAATTACCAGTGTATTTAAGACTTTCAATTGATTTTTTGCTGAAAAAGGTTAAGGGGAATATTTTAAAAAATACTGCTAAAAGATATGCAAAGATTGGAAGTTCCGGAGACTATGCACAGATTGGAAGTTCCGGATACTATGCACAGATTGGAAGTTCCGGATACTATGCAAAGATTGGAAGTTCCGGA
>ERZ869925.1510-NODE-1510-length-10262-cov-3.783972_pt1 | contig 10262 bp, 15 predicted proteins | sample MGYA00579311_ERZ869925 | MGnify/ENA primary metagenome ERZ869925 (study PRJEB32216, sample SAMN09231817) | wastewater metagenome | place: USA: Maryland | collected 2016-07-30 | study: EMG produced TPA metagenomics assembly of the PRJNA472060 data set (Reclaimed...
AATGCCGGTACGCATGAACGCGCCCATCTGCGTCGTGCTTGTCCGAAATGTGGCTGCGCTCAAACAGCCTGTTCTCGAAAAATACAAAGCGCGGAGGCATGGCGAGTTCATCGTCAATCGCGGGCACCGTGCGGTAATCTTCGATACCGCTGGGGCGGAATAGAACGGCGCGGCGGTTCCACTTTTCTGCGGCCATGCTGTCATCCGAGGACGCTTTGCAAACGTCGCATGAAACGAACGTGCCGCCGGGGCAGGCATGCTCCGTCGCGTTCCCGCCACAGAACGGGCACGGCAGAATCGCCACCCGCTCAACATCTTCCTCCGTGTAATTCATGGTCAGACAAACCTTATGTGGACGACGCACCACGCGATAAGGTCAACGACCTTCCAGAGCGCCAAACCGAGGACGGTAATTACAAACATGATCCCGAGTTCATCGCTCATGGTGTGGCCTTTGTGAGAGCGGCTGTGAACTTGTCCGCGATACTGATTATGCGCTGAAGCTGGTCGTATTCCGCTTGCCATAAACCCGCGCACTTCTGGCCGCTTTTGTCGGTATAGGTTATGTCGCTGTGAAGGCCAGTTTTGTTGCGCTCGTACCGGTGAGCCTCAAGCGCGACAGCGGACAGTGTTGCTGCAGTGCGAATATCTTTCACCATTTCATCATCCACCCTCACGCTGGGGGAGCGGGATAGGGCGTCATCCACCACAGGCTTGGAGAGGCGGCGCATGGCTGCGATAATCACGCCGTATGGAATGATGACATTTTTGCCTTCACGGAAGCCTTCCAAGCCCCCGCCCGATTGCGGGACTTTGTAGTAGCGTTCCCACTCTTGGGCGATAATCGCCCGCAATTCTTCCTCGCCCGTAACAGGCTTGGAGAGGCGTTCTAGGGCGTCGGCGGCGCGGCGCATTACGTCGATCTCTGGCGGCAATGTAGAGCGTTCAAACATGTGGTCTTCGAGCGCGTCCGCCTTCGCCCGCAACTCCCCCACCAACGCGCTAACATCGTCCTGTCGGGTCATGGTTTTTTCTTTCCTGACAACGCGGCGATTTGCGGTTGGGCGGCAGTGTGCAGCGTCAGGCGCACCCAGGATGAGAATGTAAGGCCGACTGCGGCGGCAGCTGCACCAAACGCAGCGCGCTCTTTGTCAGTGATACGAAACTTTGCTGTGACAAGGCGATTTGTTTTCATGCCCCATTTGTGGCCCAGCCGTGGCCGCGCGTCAAGAGCGATTACGCCACTTCTCTAAACCTTTTTTCGCAAGCCTTGCTGTGAATAGGTGGCTGGCCCATTTTTCCGGGGATTGGTAGCCACGCTTTTTTCCTATCTCTATCAACTCGCCCAGCGTCTTTGCCTTGTTCTGCTCTTGCAACCGTTCATACTTCTCAGCCCTGCGCACCGCCTCCAGGTCAATCTCCTCCAGCGTACCGTCCACCTCGTCCACCTGCCGCGCCTTGGCCTCATAAGACCAGCCGCAAGCTGGGCAAGTCGGCGCCGGCCGATGGCAATGATAGCAGCGCGGGCACTGGCGGACGGGAGGCGCCGTGTCACCAGCAGACTTGCGGCGCTCCTCGCGCCCGTCCAGGGACCATTCTCTATCCGCGCACGGCAAGCCATGTCTGGCCACATTTCCGGCATGATCGAGGATCAGAGCCACCTTGCCATCCATCGGCCTAAGCACGCGCCCCCAGCCCTGCATTGCCTTGCGAAGCGACTTGGTGGGCGACTGGTCTATGAAAACGGACACGTCAGCAACGTCCACCCCCTCGTCGAACAGATCCACGTTCGTCAGCCCGGTCAGGTCACCAGACTTGAGAGCCGCCATTGCCTGCATGCGCTCACCGCGCGGCGTCGTGCCATCGACATGCCAGCACGGGACGCCAGATGCCCGGAATTGCTCGGCCACATGTTTTGAGTGCTCAACGCTTACACATCGGGAGATGAATTTCTTACCGCGCGCCAGCTTCAAATAATGGCTGATGGCATCCCCAACAATGGCAGGCTTGTCCATGATCTCCGCAGCTTCGGCCTTGATATAATCCCCCATGCGCGAATGAACGCCAGACATGTCTGGGCCAGGTGGTGCGAAAGCGCGGTAATTGGATAGAAACCCGTGCTCTATAAGTTCCGCAATAGACGGCCCCAAAACCATTGACTGAAACTCATCGCGCAGCCCCTTGCCATCTGTGCGGCATGGAGTAGCCGAGAGGCCAACAACTTTGACACCAGAAAAATGCCTTTTCACATTGCTCCACGTCGCTGCAACGGTGTGATGCGCTTCGTCTATAACCAATAAATCCGGCCTTGGGACGGCTCGTGCGCTGTTAAGCCGGTATCGCAGCGTGTCGATGCTGGCGATCTGTATCGGTGCCAAAAGAAACGGCGCAAATCCGGCCGAGATGATGCCGTGCTTGATTTGAAACTTGGAGAATGTCGCACTCGCCTGCTGCAGTATCTCAACTCGATGCGTCAGCATCATGCCGCGCTTTCCCTTGTTGGCGCAGGCTTGCAACATGGTGGCAGCCATTACCGTCTTGCCGCTTCCGGTGGGGCATTGAAGCATAACGCTATCGTTTGTGCGCAGTTCGGCGCGCACGCGGTCGATCATGTCAACTTGGTATGGACGTAGTGTCATTTTGCAGGATACGGCGTGACAATAGCCTTCTCCGGTGACCAGCCCAATTCGCTTATTCTCCGGCGAATTACTCGATGCGGGATGCCGCGCTCATCGGCCCAGTCTATCGCCCGCTTACGAACGCCGTCATAGGTAAGCCAAACAGTGTTTCTCGTATTGCCGTTCTGCGCTGCCTTCGTCACCCATGTGCAATTCTCTGGGCAATAGTTTCCGTCTACATCCCTTCTCTCCAAAGTCAAGCCAGGCTCATAGCCATTGGCCATGGCCCATACGCAAAACTCTTTGGCGTCGTTGAGCCACGCATCGCAGACCCTTATTCCGCGCCCACCATAGTCAGAATAATTCCATGTTTTGGTGTGATAGCATCGAGATCGCATACCAACCCAAGCCCTATAAAGGCGCGTATATGACAAGCCGTGTGTCACCGAATGATTTATGCATCCACAGCTAATATATTTTCCGCCACGGCGAGCGGCATTCGCCCTAACATGTCCCGCTTGACGATCAACGAGGTTGCCGCAGTCACACTTAAATCTCCACGTCAGGACTGACGTATCGTTCTTGAGGGGATGCATCGCGGTCAACATTCCGAACCGCTGCCCAGATATGTCTACGGCTTTGCCCATCAGCAATTCACCAAATCCCGCGCCGTCACCCGCTTGCGGTGCTTTTTCGCCAGCGCAAAGATAGCCCTGTGGTGCTTGCTCGGTATCGTCCCGTCGTACACGCACTGCCAGGTCCGCACCGTGCTCTCAGCCACGCCCAGCAAACGGGCAAAGGGCGCCATGCCGCCGAACTTGTCAGCCACGCGCTCGACGGCGGTGCCTTTATTTTTCCTTACCGGGGCCATTTATCTCTCCAAATCAATGCACCGAGACCATGCCACAGGCCCCGCTTGACAGCAAGCCGATAGTCGGCATATACAACGTACATCGAAACCGTCCAGAGATTGAGGACAATATGGCTCACGTCAGCATCAACATCCACAATACCATCACCGGCATCACCCAGAATGGCAAAATTCCGGGTCATGTTTCCATCGAATTTCACAACAAAAGCGACAGCTACTCCTCGGTGGATTTTTTCACTGATGACCAACTCCTGAGCAACATGCTTGTGGCAGCTTTCAAATCTTATGAGGCGGCAGTAAAAGCCGCCGACATTGCCGACCGCGAGCGCGACAACATCGCCAACGGCCAGGACATTGATGTTCGAGAAGATGACAACGAGCCGGAGTTTTAGCCCATGAAAACCGGTATCCACACCCTTAGCATAGAAGATTACCACGGCGGCGAAGGCGTCAGCAAATCCGGCCTGCACACCATCCTGACCAAGACGCCGTTCCACTACCGCTTTGGCGACCGGACGCCCAGCAATGCGCAGGCGTTCGGCAACGCGGCGCACACGGCGATTTTGGAACCAAACCTTTTCGAGCCCCGCTACATGCGCGGCCCGGATGACCGACGCGGCAACAAGTGGGGCGCGGCCCAGGAGATGGCGGCAGCGGCCGGCAAGGAATGCCTGACAAGCGGCGACTATGACGACGCCATGCGCCTGCGTGACATCCTGCACCGCGATCCGATGCTGCGGCGCCTGACCAGCGGCGCACCAGCCATTGAGCAGTCCGCCTATGCCGTGGACGACGAGACCGGCGAACTGGTGCGCGTGCGGCCCGACCTGTTCAACCACGACATGCGCGTGATGATGGACCTCAAGGCTGGCACGCTGGACCAGTACACCATGCTGCGCAATTTCGTGAATTTTGGCTACAACCTGCAGGCCGAGATGTATCCCAGCATTTGGACCAAGGCCGGTGGCGGCGACGTGGATGCGTTCATTTTCCTGTGCGTCGAGAAAGATGTGCCGCACGCCTACCGCTGGGTGGAGTTGCCGCCTGGCGCGCTGGAGGAAGGCGCGGCCATGTACCGCAAGGCCATGGGGATTTATCACGACTGCATGGAGGCTGAGAGGGCGCTGCTGCAGCAGCACGCCAGTTCGCAGCTAGACGGCCCCGACATGGACGCCTATCTGGCGCAAGCCTGGCCCATGTACGGCAGCGAGGTGCAGACCCTCGAATGGCCGGCCTATGCCTACAAGCTGACGCAGCGGGAGGTAGAGTAATGCTCCATCTGCGCCCCCTCACCAACAAGCCAGAGCCACATCGGAACATCTACGAGGACTGGCTGCAAACCCTGACCGAGCACCAATTCCACGAGCATGTCGCTGGCCGCTTGCACGGTCCAGAAGTCGGCGCCCGTCGGCCAGGTGCCTTGTCTCGCGTGTTGACATGGGGCACCATCGCCCTGGCCGCAGCCATCGTCTATATCGGATGCTTCCGTTGACCACCGACCTTGACCGCAACCGTTCCGGCCAGCTTGTCACCAGCGCAATCCTGGCCGTCGCTGCCATACTGCTGGGCTATCTATACGCGCCCATGATGGCACAGTTTATCATCAACCACTTTTTCACAGCGAAGGAATAACCATGACCACACCCGCCACCGGAACCGCAGTCGCAGCGCCCAAGAAAGCCAATCCAGTCGCCATCCTGCTTTCATCCGTCCAGTCCCGCGAGGCCGAATTTGCCCGCGCCCTGCCGCCCCATGTGCCGGCCGCCAAGTTCGTGCGCGCCCTGCAGACGGCGATCACAAGTAGCAAGGACATCGGCCAGTGCAGCGAGCGGTCCGTGATCCTGGAATGCATGAAGGCCGCCAGCGACGGCCTGGTCATCGACAACCGCGAAGCCACGCTGGTCAAGATGAACTGCAACGTCGGCACCCGCGAAAATCCCAAGTGGGAGAACCAGGCCAAGTACATCCCCATGTACCAAGGTCTGATGAAGATGGCCCGCAACAGCGGCGAGATTTCCTCCATCGCCGCCGTGCTGGTCCACAAGAACGACCTGTTCCGATATCACCCGGCCGTGGACGACAAGCCGCTGCATGAGCCCGACTGGTTCGGTGACCGCGGCGAGCCTATCGGCGGCTACTGCGTGGCCATGCTCAAGGACGGCTGCACCATCGTGGAAGTCATGAGCCGCGCGCAGATCCTGAAAATCGGTAACGCCACCAAGAACGCCAAGCAGTATGACCCGGAGAAGGGCGACAGCTGGGGCGAATGGTGGCGCAAGACCTTGGTGCGCCGCATCAGCAAGTGGATGCCGCGCAGCACCGACAAGGAAGGCGGCGACTTTTTCGAAGCGGTCCAGCGTGATGATGACCTGTACGAGCCGGAGGACGTGCCGGAGCAGCCCAAGCCGCCCCGGAAGAAGCGTGGCGCCGGCGCCGCTGCCATGGCCCAGGCTGCCACGCAGGAAGCGCCCAAGGACCCGCTGGACCTGCCGGAGAGCCTGCGCCGCCAGCCGGAGACTGAGACGGTGGAAGGCGAGTTCACCGAGCAGCAGGAAGGCGAAGAAGGCGGCGAGCAGGAGGATATTATCTGATGGCAGTCGCACCCTGTGGCGTCACCACCGGCCACGGCATGGCCTGCGGTGGCAATGATCCAGCATGGTGGTGCGCCTCCTGTCAGGAGGTGCATCGCCTGCGGTCAGCGCGCCAACCAACCACCGTCACCCTACCGCGCATGATCCAGGCCGCCGAGCGGGAGGTGACGATGCGGCGCAAGGCTTACCCTCACATGGTGGCCAAGAAACGCATGACAGCCGAGGATGCGGCAGAGGAGATAAACGCCATGCAGGCTATCGTTGAGGTGCTGCGCGTGATGCAGTCAGCGGGGGTGGAGTGATGCTAAGCGACATCGTGATTTTTGAAACCAATTTCGCCGTCGAATGGGAATATAATATCATATCTCATGGCAACGGCGGCAGCGCACCGTCTTGGAACCATCCTGGCGACCCGCCAGAGCCATGCGAATATGACATTGAGGTTATCGCTCTCTACAAAGAGCACGACAAAAAGGAACTTGATTTCCCCGCGTGGCTAAAAGACTTGGTGACAGAGCACCTATATAACCGTGACGACATCAACGATCTTGTACAGCAAGCTGACATGGACCGTGGTGATGACCGCGACTATGATTACTAAGGACACCCCTGCAGACGATACTGCCGACCGCTGACACGCTCGTAGGTATCCAGCGTGCCCTGCAACTGCTGGCGATAAGACGCCTCGGCATCAAGATTTCCAGCCTTGTGCGCGGCGCACACACGGTTGTTCAATTCGAACACCTGGCCGCCGACGACTATTTCCATGGTCTGGTTGTTGCTAGCGACAATTTGCTGCGCAAGCTGCTTCTGCTGCGCCTTGAGTTCTGACACCTCACTGGCTTGTGCAAAGCCATTGAAGCCGAACAGGGAAACGATCCCACATGCCAGTAAGATATGCGCTGTCACGACACCTCCCAAGAATAACATCGCGGCGAACATACTGTTCCGCCAGCCATAAAAAGGCCCAGTTTCAAATGGTTCCCGATGCGGGACTAAATGCGCAATAACCGACCGTGCCAAACTCAATTCGTCAGACATAACAGCCCCTCTATTTGCTGCCCCAACCACACAGCGTCACCCCGACACTGTTGAGTTCCTTGGCCTGCTCGATGGTGCTGGCCGTGTCATCCTTGCTCCAATAGATAGGCGACGCCACCGAGCAAAAGCTGGCGTGCCCGTCAGTCGCGCCGGAACCCGTCGGTGTCTCGCACCCGCTCAGGGTGGAGAACAGCATCAGACTTGACAGCAGCACGAGCCGCATTCGCAGCTTGGATCTCATCAAGTGCCCCCTTGGCATAGCGTGAGAAAATCTCCGCCGCCGCCGCGTCCATAGCCTGCTTCTTTTGCAGGTAATCGACAGCGGCAGCGACGGCCTTGAAGATGGCCGCAATGATGGCCACCCAACTCATGTCAGACCTTCGCCGCAGACGATGGTGTGACCGTGGTGGTGCCGAAGGTCTTGAGCGCCCACGTCACCACGGCGACAATCGCCTGGATGCCGGCCACGATTTCCACCTGCGTCGATGCCGGTACGTCCAGACCGAAAACCGCCGCGATACTAGCGACCACGCCGATGGCCTGCGCCCAGTTGATCTTGGAAAGCCACGCTGATTTCACGTCCACTGTTACTGCGTCTGCCATGTCAAACTCCTCTTGCTGCCGGTTCCCCCGGTCGGGTTAAAACTGACTAATCACGTCCCAAGTGCTGCCATTCGAGAACAGCACCACCGTGTTGTATTGCTGCGCCAGCGTGTAGGACGCCGCCCCGTCAATCGTGGCATCGCCAGAGAATGTCGCCCCGTTGTTGCTGCTGTCGATCTTTTTCAGGAACAGCATGTGACCGGCTACCGTCGCCACTGCCGGCAGCGTGTTGGACTGGTTGCCAGTGGAGCAGTTGCAGCGCAGCACCACGTCCGTTGCCACCATGGCGGTCGAAGATGTCACCGTGCGATAGTTGTATTCCGGCACGCCCGGCGTCCCGCCGCCGCTGGAGATGCCGTAGAGCGTCAGCGCACCATCGGCGTCAAAGCCCAACAGCGTCGATGCGCGCGCCTTGGCCCCAGGCAGCGGCTCCGGTGGCAGCGTATCAGTCAGCGGGAATTTGATGGAATATGTGACCTGCGTGAGCAGCTGCTGCACCAGCATGGTCAGATAGTCCAGCGCGGCCTCAAGCACCTTGGGATAGAACGCCGACTGGTTCGGAATGCTGGTGTCCTGCACATACGGCGCCGTGCGCTCGATGGTGATGCTGACACCTGGCGCTATAGGCGTGCCACCGCCCAGCGGATATGTGACGTTGCCACCGACGTTGCTGCCCACGCCAGTGATGGAGAACAGATTGTCAGTCAGCACCGTGGTCAGCGGCGGCGACTGGGTGGTGTCATAAAGCGTGACGGTGACGTTGGTTTGATCCGATGGCGTAGCGCCTGGGATTTCAAACGCATAAGGCCACAGGATGGTGACGCCATTGCCCTGCTGGGTGACTTTGGATGCCGTTGTTGGGATCGTCATTAGTGATATTCCCTCTGAGAGCCAGTGGTCACGCCGCGCAGAACGTCTTTAGCATTTTCCGGTGTCTGGTATCCAGTAGCCACGTCAACACCATATCCAGCAGCCTTGCCGACTTGGCCAAGCGGCAGGTGGGTCACCAAGCCAAGCGCTGTGAAGGCATCCCTAACAGCGGGGCCGGGAGCAGACTGGCCAGTCACCGCGCCATAAACTTCGCTAGGCAGGCGAACCGTACGCTTCACGACGGACGCAGTAGGAGATGAACCGATACGGTCACCGGACGATTTGTCGAATACCGCAACTACAGGTGCCCCAATCACAGGCGTCATGCCAGCCGAGTATTTCCCGACGGTGCCAAGATAATACATAGCATTGCCCCAGAGAGTGGCCTGATCTTCATCATCATCGGAACCGCTGTTGCCAGTTACGCCGTTGTAAATCATATCGTTGACAATAGCTGGGATGATGATGCCATAGAGAGCGATGGCTGCACGGCGCTTCGCTGCTTCCATGCCTCCCATGTTCCGCGTCAAACCGAACTCCGTGGCGAGCATGTTGTTCTGCGATCCCCAGTAGGAATAGAAATTGGAAACCAGAAGCTTGTGCATAGCGCTTCCAGTCTCAAACTTCGACAAATCCTCCGGCCCAAATCCGCCCTGCGTTGAGCGCACGACCTCATCAGCGTGGTGGATGGCATCGGCCTCGGACATATTGGAGCGCGCGGCATGGTCATGCGCCGCGTTCCATGTCGTGATATCCACAATGTTCTGGAACATATGCTGGAAGATAGAGCCGTTGCGCTGGCCCCACTCCGCCATATTTCCCATTACGGTGTCGCTGTTGATGGCGTGCTCGATTTCCGTCATCAGATCAGCGGCTTTGTTTTTCATGCGGCGGTCCATATAAGGGGACTTTTCCGCAATCGCATCGGCCGTCTTGCCTGGGTTCATCACATAGTTCATCAGCGAGCGAGCCATGGCACCCTTCGACGTGCGAAGGATTGCGGGGGATAGGCCAACAAGCTGCTGCACGGAATTGCTCACATTGAACGCCAGCACCTGCATGCTGCTGCGCCGCCGTGCGCTATTGAGCAGTTTCGCCCACGCGCGACCAATGGGCGTCGTGGCCGGGATGGTCAGCGTCTGCGTCGCCGTGCGCTGCAAATACGGCAGCAGCATCTCGTCAATCGCATGCGGGTTAATCTCGCCCATCAGGTCACGGAACCCACGCTTGAGCATCAGCCGCCCAACGTCGCGGATAACAGGCTGGAGATGCGTGAACTTCAACACGCTATCAATATGCGACGGTATGCGGGACAGGTTCAGTTCCAGCGGCTTGGTGTAATTATCCACGCGAGTTTTCGTGAAGCCGCGACCGGTGGAAGGAAACATGCCGCCAGTCTGCTGCTCACGCAACGCATCCACATCATACTTCTGGGTTTTGTCGCGGACGATAAAGCGGTCAACGATGGCCGGCATATAGCCACCTTCCAGGTCACCAAACGGTGTCCATGTTGGGCGCCGCGAGATTTCATCGAAGCGCACACCGTAAATGTCTTTGTGAGCCTGCTGTGCGGCGGGCTTCAATTCCTCCAGCAAGTCCCAAAGCGCCTGCACTGCGTCGAAGTCGGCTTTCTTCAACGTGCCGTTGTCGGATAGGCGCTGTATCAAA
>ERZ869925.1511-NODE-1511-length-10259-cov-15.772442_pt1 | contig 10259 bp, 13 predicted proteins | sample MGYA00579311_ERZ869925 | MGnify/ENA primary metagenome ERZ869925 (study PRJEB32216, sample SAMN09231817) | wastewater metagenome | place: USA: Maryland | collected 2016-07-30 | study: EMG produced TPA metagenomics assembly of the PRJNA472060 data set (Reclaimed...
GGTTAAAAATTATTGACTTTTCAGAAGTGGTCAAAAAATATCGACTTTTCAACTTGGGTCAAAAATTATTGACTTTTCAGAAGTGGCTCACTTCTTCCTCCTCATCACCTTATTCACCAAACCCAACCCCTTCACCTTCAGCCGCAAACCCAGCCCCGCCTTCTTCCCGCGTGCCTGAAATTGATCACAAGTACCAACCCCAAGCACACGCAAGCGGAACTTCTTCGACTGCGAATTTGAACACCAATGCCCATGCCCAGGGATCCCCGCATCCATCTGCCCAGGCTCTCGAAAGTATTTGCAGTTCTCACAGATCTGTTTCACGCTTTTATTTTACTCCCACCGCTCCACCTTGCCACACGCTCGCCGGGCTCGAGCCATCCCAAGCCAAGAAAATCCAGGAATTCCTGCTCAGTCTTAAAGCCGATTTTATTATGTGTTTCATCTTCACGCGCACCTTCCCACACTGCACCATCCTGCACACGAAAGCCATCTGGCATAGCCCCACCGATCTTGCGTCTCGTCACACACCAGTGACTGAAATCCGCAGGACCCGTGCGGATTACAGACAACACGCCCCACGTCGCTGGCGGAGTGACCAGGAATAGATCGATCATGATGCCACCGTCATTCATCCAATAGATCTTCTTGAACTTTTTGCCATCCTTATGGCGTTGAATCAACTTCTCAGCCGCCATCACATCCAAAACAACATCCAGCTTCGTCTCACGGATCTTCGGAATCGGTTTTCCAAACTCCAACCGCGGAGCTGGTGGGGGAGTGAGGTCAGGAATGGCAAGGATCTCAATATCTTTTACCTCAGCACTCCCACGGCAGATCGACCCCTTCACCTCAATACGCTCACAAGCTGGTGCAATAAACGAAATCATTTTCTCTGCGATCATCAAAGCCTTATCGCGCTTCATAATGCACCACCTTTTTCATCAGGATTAAATCGCCAAGGACCTATAGTTTTTATGTTTCTATTCATTCCATCCATAAAATTTTGACGAAACATATTTTCAAAAGCCTTCCGTGCTTCATCGCTAAAACTTTCATCCTTCATAGGATCATCCATAATAATAAAATCAGCATGTAAGCCATTTATTTCAGAACCAACATTCCAAGGGGTCAAATACATCACAGGCTGATACCCCAACACCCACACCCACGGATTTGAATCCCAACCAAAGCCACGCTCCAAGTTGATGTGGTCAAACAAAACTTGATATGTCCCGATGGCACTATTTGAGCTTATAGACTTGGCAGCATGATCTTCCGGCAATGCGATTGTGTAATAACCATCGGCATTCTTGACAACGCCCTCAGCCATCGCATCCTTCTCCGAAATATCCTGCACCTGCTCCACCCGAATGGATTCATATCGAAAAAGAGACCGCGCCGCTTCCTTCGGCATAAAAATACTTGTCAGCACATCCTTCTTCCAACGCCAGGTGATCGGCTCGCCCTTCAAGAAGTCACGCACCATCACGCGATCATCTTTGTAATATGCCACATCACCATCGCCACGTACTAAAGGCTCACGCATGTAGCAAAAATCACCAGCCTTGCCATAGGGGCAAAAAGCCAAAAGTTCTCTTCGTGGATTCCAAATACTTGCATGAATCTTTTTATCCCAATATGCATCCTCAACCTGCGGAACAATCACCCGCCGCGTCTGACTCTTCAACCCATCCCGGTTCGCCTTCCGCATCTCAGGCTTGAATACCGGCATCGCCCGCATCGCATCAAAAATATCACTTTGAATTCGCATCACCCACCTCCAAATTAGATTTCCAATACATATATTTGTAATTCTCATCATTACAAATATCGCAATCAAACCCATTGTCACAAACCGCCCCATGCTCTATGGCAATACGATGCAGATCCTTTGCCCATAACTCTTTGAGATCACGATGGCTTTGTATATCTATAACCATCATTTCATTACTGGCAAAAAATTCATCTGTTTCATCACATGGCAGACAAGCATATTCCTTATAAGGAAATGCAAAAGTAAAAACCATGCCTTTCCCACACTTCGGACATTTTGGAACTCTCAAAGAGTTCGCCATCACGCACCGCCTTCTTCATCGAAGCCACATCCCAATGGATGATCTCAAAATCATTTAGTTCGGTTTTGTCATAAGTCTTGCGAAAGAAATCAAAGAACAATTCGGCATCCTGAAAGCCGTCCGCCTTTGCAAGCGCCTCAATCTCGTTCTCTTCCATCAAAACACCATTCTTCCGAATATGTCCAATGAACGGATAGATGATCACCGGCTCCACCAATGTGCAAAGAGCATTCGCAATCAACTCACTGTTTTTCGTGCGCATCCCCGTATAAAGAAACAACCGATCTCCAGCCACCGTAGGGCGGCGCACACGTCGCTTGCGGATCGTATGCGGTTTCTGACCGTCAATAATCATCGGCACAAACTGTTTTTGAAAGTTATACGCTGGCATTACACACCTTCCTCCTCAACAACCTTTACGATCTTCCGACAAGTAATGCAATACGGATGACCGCCAGCACGTTTACACTCGCTGCAGCTGCGATAATCATCCGGCTCATACCAAAGCGGATCCTCCTCCATCAGCTCATCGCCGCCCCAGCCACCCTCACCACCGCAATTCCAGCACGGCAACCAACTCGTAGAGTCACCGCATTCAGCACACGGCAACCCCATGCCAATGTTCTCAAGATCTTCAGGAATCCGGCGCTCTTCTTTCATCTCTTCAGCCATCACGAACCACCTTTCAGAAGTTTCCTGATTTTCGTCTCAATGACTTTAGCCTTTGTTTTTTCGCCGCGCTTTTTAACTACCTTAAGCGCAGCTTGTAAAACATTGAGGTCTTTATATTCATACGCCCACATACCGCTCTGCATATCCTGCACAGAAGTGTTTGCAAGATTATTCACTCGATACGATATTGGGTTGCTCAATTTCATCTTCAAACGACGAAATTCTTTCTGATCGATTTCGATCCAGCGCCATGATTCTTTTGGCATGCCAGGAATAGCCTTGCTTCGATTGCCGCTGCTAGTGCTGCAAACATCATGCCCATCAGTTGATTTGAAATAACGGGTAGCCATCACGCACCTACCTTTCCAATCGCCAAGTCATAAGCCTTCTTCAACTGGTCAAAAATAGTTGCGTCACCTGTCTCTTGATTATCAGGATGATATTTTTTTGCCAAAACCCAAAAGGCACTTTTGATCTCATCATTGCTCGCAGCCGGAGACACATGCAGCACATCCCACCAATCGCGCTGATTCGGATCCGGCAATTGCATATAACCGGCAAATGCCTGGTCAAGGGACCCCACACCCCAGCGTTCCTGTCCGCGCAGCGCTTCAATATGCTTCACGATCGCCCACAAGTTATCTTCAACAGTTGTCCACTTGTCGCAGGCAAAAACCAGATCACGTTTATTCCACTTGAAATACACAGCCACGCCAGGATCATCCGGCTGGCGTTGACCAGAATACGGCAGACCATTTGCCTTCACCCGCAGGTTCGAAGAGATGATCATGTCCTTGCCACCCATGCGCCGAATCTCCAACTCCAGCTCACGCGCACTCTCATGCACCGAATGCTTGCGCGATGCACCATATCCACCACGCAAACGGCTAACAAATCGAGCTTCCTTGCGATCACCATCCTTCGTCCTTGGTTGATTCACCGGATACGAAAGCGGGAATGTAGTCACATCATCATTGCTCATTTTTGCTCCCTTTCTGCAAATCTCTTCTTCAACCAATCCAGCGCCTCATCGTTGGGATTCCAATCCCGAACACATCCGCAGCCTGGCACCGAACAACGCCAGCTGAAGCCCAGCAGCATCCGTCCAAAGATCGTTCCAGCTGCATCAACATCCACAAGCGGATCAGATTCCATATTGATCGCCTGCCGAAAGATGATCAGCTTCACAGAGCGGTACCGCACTGATTGCATATCGATCTTCGTCTCAACATGCGTGCTTTCATACACACCCATCACATGCCCCTTCTGGCACTTCCATTGTTTCATTTCAGCTAGGCGTTTACCGTCCAAAATACCGTCCATTCAACCTCCGATCAAAAGACCATCACAAACTGCCTTGGCACATCCGCGCATTCCACCAAAGCCACCACACCGCCATCGATCTCAACATCCACATCCAACCCCATAGATTCAGGGTACTCATGCACCGCCGCAAAATTAGGGCGCCTGCCAAAATTATTCCAAAAAGCCCGCGCCGCATCTTTAATGCACACACTTACTCGTTCACCGCGCAAAGCCCAAATGGTGATCTGCCGCTCAATCCGATCAGCACCGCGCATCGTCCCAGAGAACGAAGAACGCACCGCCCAGCTTGCCCGCACATGCCACACACCTGTTTCTTTTGCAATTGTAGGTTTCACGCCAGAAGGCAAATCAACCTCAGCATATTCATGGTTGCTCATCAAATGCACATGCCGTATCCACTTTTCATCAATGTAATTCTCAACCTCGATCACATCGTCCATAATGACCTCTTTATTCTTGACGGTTACTAATCGTCGTCATCCACCACGAAGGCACCAACGATCTGTGCCGCCGCCTCACGCGCCTTTTCCATATCGCTGTCCTCAACTGCCTGTTGCATCACCGGTCCCAGTTCACCGTTCAATGCTGCAGTAACAAGGTCCCAGACAAATGCAAAACGTTTTTTATTTGGGATAGAGTCCAGCCATTCAAAGGTCTTATCATCCCTGGCGCTAACACCGCGTTTTCGCAACCCCTCGATGCGAATACGCACACTAGGAATCGCATCATGGGGTCGTCCTTTTCGAATAGTGGTTTCTTCGCTCATTTTTCCATCACGCTCAACTTCCATAATCCACGTGCGATCGATAGCACCGGCAAATTGGGTAAATAAGCCTTCAACCCAAATTGTGTGGTCAGTGCATCCTTCAGCAACAGCGCACCGCCGCCTACAATGATCACCTTCACAAAGCGCTTGAAACTCTGCCCCCAACGTCGCTCGATCTCACCATTCACCTCACGCGCCCAGATAGGCAGCGCCTGTTTAATTTCCTCGCGCATACGTCCGGCACGCACCTTCTCATCAAGCTCGCCCAGGCTCCATAAGCCATCCCTGTTCAACAGCTCCAAAAGGCGACGTACCCCCAGCGTGTTGCCAGCAGTGAAACGTTCGACCGCACCACGGTCCTTCACCACCAGGAGTTCAACTGTATTGAATCCGACACTGATCACACCAACTTCGTCCAACATCGCATCGGCACGATCCGGAACAATGCGACCGTTATCGTCCAACACAAAATCGAACAATGCTCCAACAGGCTGACTCGTCAGCTTTACCTGACCAACCTCAACAGTCATCGTCTCACCATCAGCCGTGAATTGGTGCGTTCCCTTCAGCCAATTCTTCACCCCAGCCTGGTACGTCTTCGCATCTGCACCCATCATCATCTGTAGCGGCAAGCCAACCATCAGCGACAGTGGTCGATCAAACTTGCCATATGTCCGCTGGAACTGTGCCAGGCTGCCATACAACAAAGCTCGCATCTCCGGAGCGCCGGTCAATCGTTCAAAGTCCAAATTCTCAACCGGTCTCCCATGCTCATGCGCACCTTCACCAACATAGAACGAACCATAATCAGATGCGATCTCCATGGGTCTTCGCTTCGCTTTCAAACCCAACATGCCTTCATAATGACCACGTCCATTCGCAGACACCTGGCTCACAACCTGCAAGCCTCCGCCTGCGATCTTCTTCAGTTCGTTTTTCCTATCACCAGGCACAGTCCAACCGCCGCTGAACATCTTATTGGCACCCATGCCTAGGTCTTCGCCGATGTAAATAAATTCGTTGTTCATTTTGATCTCCTATAGTTTTTGAAAATAGTTTTTGACGGTTAAATATCGAACAATAGTTTTTGACGGTTAATAATTCATCACCCTCCCCCACCTACAGCATCATGAGCAACAGCATCATGACTCATGTTCAAAGGTGCGCCGTCATCAACAGGGACAAACGAATACGAATGGGGGAGTGCGTTGCTCTCCAACCAATCCCGTAAAAATGTCAAGCCCGCATCATTCAGTGCCACCCTGCCAGCCCCGGAACTCACAGCCAACTTATTCACTACAAAAAAATTCCGCATCCGCAATATCACCGCACGTGTCAGCAAAGACTTCTCACCCTCCCAACGATTCACGCCCAGCGTCTCATTCTTGTTGATCACACGATCAGCCAGCTCGCTCAGTTGCTCGTGCGAGCACGGGATCTTGTAAAGCAAATCCTTCCCCCAGCCCTGCCCATTATTCGTTGTGTACTTAACAACAGTCCCCTGCTGTTTCAGCGGAATAAGATCCGGGTCTTTCTGCGCCGGTGCTACAGGCTGCTTCACAGGCTTCCCCATACCCATTGGCTTATTGAACAACGCAAAGATCCCAACACCAAACAGAAACACACCCAGCCCAGCCAACACAAACAATCGGATAATAAAATCAAGCGCCCCATACTCTTCATAATTCTGCGCATCGATCATCGCCACCACCTGAGTCGGAGCGTGCTCGGTCGCAGTCATTTGATTCGATGTCAGCGTCATGTACGCAGAGGTTGCGGTCATATTCTCAACTCGCGCCGTGCTCGTCAACGGCACCGAAGTCCCATACGCCGTCGCCGTCGCCTGGTTAGATTGCGCCGTCCACAGATCCGCCTGCGCAGTCCAACCAAGTTGCACCTGCACCCGCTCCTTCTCCGCAGCCGTCGAAGCCGTATCGATTCGCATCGCCTCATCTGCCGTCGCCTGCGCCGCAACCGCAGTTGCCTGCCAGCCAACAGTAGGTGTAGGAGAAACCGTCGCCGTCGCCGTGGCAGCAGGTGTCAAACTCCGCTGCACCGCAGGCGTACCAGCCTCAGCAGCCTGCACCACAGGAGCCCCACAGCCGGTCAAGACCAACATCGCCAGAATGAGATAGATCAAGTTTCTTTTCATACCAACCTCTTCATACTTCTTCATGTTTGCTTCATGTTTTTGGGAGGGTGAACCCCTCCATATAAAGCAAGGCAAATAAATTCCTTTAATAAACCTTGCTTCATATATCTTCATAACCTTCATGTTTTTAGATAACCAAGCAAGAAATGTATGGACGAATTCTGAAAACATGAAGCAAATGAAGGGATATGAAGCTTTTTCGCGGTTTCCAGCCCCTAAAGTATTTGTTTTGTTGAGCCAAATTCCCACAAAACAAATACTTTCCGCCGTACGCTCCAAGTGCTTCATAGTCTTCATAGTCTTCATGGTTTCAATTCCATCTGTTTTGGTTCAGGTTCTTCAAGATCCACCATCCCAAAGCGGAACTTGCCCGCCTCGATCTTTTCCCTATCCAATACCACCGCATTCCCGCCACCCTTCGAACCTGATCGTTCAACTGGCATGCGGAACAAGTCTCGGCAAATGCTCGTGATTGTCTGTGCAGTGATAGCTTCATCTTTTTTCTTCTTATTCGGGTCCGCATAGTTCTCAGCATCTGCCATCTGATTCGCAACATTCGCCAGGTCTTTTGCCAGCACGTAGCGCACCTTCGGGTGTTTAGGCAGCTTGCCAAATTGAACATATTGCTTGAACTCATCGTCCTCATCCACAGCTACCACCGCGCGGAAGATCAACGCCTCGAACGATGACTGACTCTTCTTGATTTCTTCTTCAAAGTTGATCTGGGCCACCATATTCAGATCAGCCATCAATTCCTTATCGCCCTGTAGGTACGCCAATACCTTCAGTGGTCGCATAATCTGATTCATGCGGGCGCTCACTCGTGCATCTGTAAGTTTCACTTTGCTATCAATCTCAATGCGTGGCAGCCACGTCTCCATCCTGAAGCGCAGCAAGTCATTTGTCAAAAGCAATGCCTCATCTTCTTGTTCCGGAGGGATGACACCAGGCTCGATCGGTGGGTTGTGGTTGAGTAATTCCTGCACGTTACGTTTGTAAAGGTCGAAGCTCAGGCACCGGCTTTCAGTCGCCGGATCCTTGAATGCGCCATACATGGTCAGCAACGTGGGTCCAAACACAAAAGTAGTAGTAGGTCGGAAAGTGTGTGTTCCATCTTGCTTCAGCACATCCATCATCGTTACGATACGAGCCTGTTCTTTCATCGCTCGTACGTTCAACAGCGCCCGCAACTCGCCACGGTCTTCTTTGCTGTTGGTTGCCAATGAGTCCACCTCATCGATCATCAACGTGCCTTTGTACAAATGCGCCATACCTTTGAAACCCGCAATACTGGTCAAACCTGCCGTGGTCATCATGCGATAACAGACCTTCCCTACCAGCAGCATCAACTCCGACTTTCCAGCCCCGGGTGCCCCACGTGCCCGCAGATAAGGCAGATATGGAAAGCAGTCGTATACCCAGGTAAACAACCCATAAAGTGATGACTGAATGATGTGGATGTCTACATCAAGAAGAAAATATCGCGTGATGAATAAACGCAATTCAGCCAGCAGCTGCCGAATCGATTTTTTCGTTCCAAGTTCGCTTGGCAACCGCACCGTCCCAAAGCGGATGTTGTCGTCGATCATGGGTACATATCGCTTCCCATTGATGTCGATAAAATCCGCCGTGGCAATTTCTCGCTTCGACTGCACCGTTACCGATCCATCATTGACCTTCAGCCATATGTGCGCATATGCAAATTTAGCCTTGCCATTGCGTTTGTCGTAGCACATCTCCAGCAGATAACCTTCGCTGCCATCATCACTAACCGGATACCAGCCGCCAATCGTCTCCTCAATCTCAACAGGTTTGTCATCCTTCTCGTCTTTGATCTTGCCGGTGAGCTTTTCGAAGGGTCGCAGTGGAGCGCCTTTATATTCGGGAAAGAGATCTTCTGGAAACAATGCCTTTGCCAGTTTCAATCGCATATCATTACGCGTGTGCAAAGGCATGCGCGCGATCAACGGCAAGACAAAATCAAGCAGCTTCTGGCGTTCCGCTCCCTGTTTACGACCGGCATATTGAGCAGCCAGCAGCACGATCGGCTCAGCCTTGGCAAAAACATTGGCAACATTTTCTTCCTGCAGTTTTTTCTCGATCTTTTCATCGAGGTGATACATCGCCATATCATTGGCATCTTTGGCAATTACTTCATGCCCATCAGGTCTCGACCACTTGAATTTTGACCATCGTGCAATCCACAACATAGGACCAAAAGCAGTAGTCAGCGGGAATTTTCCCTCGTCTTGTTTCGTGCCAGTGACGATTGCTTCACCAGGTGTGTCTGCATCTGTTGCAAAGTAAACAGTTTCATATGCCGGTTCGCCGTTGCCGTCTTTCCTGGTCAACATATCGATGTATTCATCAAGGTTTTTCCAGGCAGACCCGCAAAGCGCCATTGCAGGAATACCCCACATACCCAGTGTGATGGCATCTGCCTGACCTTCAACGATCACGATTCGAGATCGATCTCGTTTGTGCATATGATTGAAGTAGGGGACTTTCTCACCGGCTAAAGCCGTGTAGGAGTTAAAAGACTTCCAAGGCGATTCCTCGTTGGTTTCCTTGTTCTTGATCACATCTCGACCAGGCAATTGCCTTCGTGAGAGATAAACGATTCTGCCGTTGAGCTTATGGGCATAAACAAGACCTGGAGTGTCGATCATTCCATGCACGCCAGTTTCCTTGAAACTCTTCGATTCAAGATTGTGCTTCTTTGCCCACGCTGCCACATCGCCCTTGTAACCCAGTGCGATCACAGCTTCAGGTGAGTCGTGAGCAATGCCGTTCAAATCAAATTCACCTTTCAGAAATTTCACCTGAGCAGCAGTAGTCCGCCCGCTGAAACCCAGGCGAGATGCTTTGATCGTTTCCATATCCCAGCCACGAGATAGCGCATACGCCAAAGCCTCTTCATCCGCCTCGATCTTGATCCCTCGTACCTCATCTACATGCCCCACAAGCCACCAGTGGAAGACTCGCGCTGCAATGGTGAGGGCATCTTCACGTGCACGCGTTGCTAATCGCTGGCGCAGTTCGGGCCCCTCAAGATCTCCCATCGGTAAATTCGCACGTGATGCTAGATCACGGATTGCCTCCTTCACATCCCAGCCCGGGTTCTTCTTCAGTTGCCAGTCAATGACCGAGCCGCCTTCGTTGCACGAACCGAAGCAGTGCCATGTGCCCGTATCAGGGAACACGATCAACGCTGGCGAATGCGTATTGCTATGAAACGGGCAAAAGCCAGTCCAGTTCTTTCCAC
>ERZ869925.1512-NODE-1512-length-10258-cov-9.716162_pt1 | contig 10258 bp, 8 predicted proteins | sample MGYA00579311_ERZ869925 | MGnify/ENA primary metagenome ERZ869925 (study PRJEB32216, sample SAMN09231817) | wastewater metagenome | place: USA: Maryland | collected 2016-07-30 | study: EMG produced TPA metagenomics assembly of the PRJNA472060 data set (Reclaimed...
CTGCTTTGGAACGAATTACGGATCTCGTTCAAAATCGCATCTACGGTGATCGTGATACCTTTACTTTCGAGTCGTGAAATGGCATCCCTCAACGCCATTGTTTTATCTGCGTATTCCTGAGCACTAATTAGACCGTCGTCATATTGCTTTTTTAGATCCTGCTGAGAGCTGAGGGCAACATAAGCCGCATCGTTGATCTGCCCCGTTGCCCGTGCTAGTGCGAGCTGCGCGTCGGCATCGAGTCCCGCCATAGCCGTATTTATAAGCATCTGGTCAAGAGTCCCCTTCATGGCTTCGGTTACGTCTTTTTGCTTTTGTTCGTTCTCGGCGAGTCGGTCGTTCACATCCTGTATTTTTTCGCTTTCAGGTGACCAGCCTTGCTCAATCAATTCCTGCTTTTTTGCTATTAGCTCGTCGTGATCGATCTGCAAATCTGAAAGCGTATCGTTATATTTGTCATATGCTTCTTGTACCTTGATTGCACCTTCGACCGCGACCTCATCCGCGCCTGAGACACTCAAAAAAGCGCCCGAAAGCTCGCCCGCTGCTTTTACAGTCTCATACATCGAAGCCATGCCCTCCCATCGGGCGGCGCTCGTGTCTTGAATACGTTGCTCAAGTTCTTTTTGTTTATCGATCTCGAGCTGCATTGCACCTAGATAAATCCGGCTCCGCTGGTCAGTGAAGCCGGTCGCATCTGTAGCCGCGTCCATTGCATCCGCCATAGAGAGAAAGCCTTCAATGGATGGATTGATAGCATTATCTATTGCCATTGCAAGAGTCGCCTGGTAATCGTCGACTCGGGCTTCGAGGCGCTCATACTTTGCGGCATTGTCATCCACCAAGCCGCCGGCATCATCGAGTAGCTCGTTACCTTCTTCGATGACTTTATTTAAAAGCGCCTGGATCTTCTCCGAGCGTGTGAGTTCTGAGGATGATTTACCAATAGACTGAGCGTATGCCCCATAGGTTCCTTCGGCATCCACCACGATACCGAGATTATCCAAGATCATTGGAGACATACGCCCAATACCGCGTACCATGTCGTCGAACGCCTGAGTCGTAGAAATACCCATCGCGCGACCACGCAAGGCGGCGATCTCCATTAGGGAGGCGAGTTGCTCCGCAGACCCTGAGACTCCGAGCATCATCGCCTTGTTTGAGCTTTCGATAATGGACATGTTTGAAACTGTCCCGAGGGAGGCTTCATTCACTTTTGAAATGATGTTATCGAGAGAGTCGCCATAGCTGCGGGCGAGAGTCTCCCCGCTCTCCATAAGGCGGGTATTCTGTGCGCCGATCTCCCCGAGGTTATACGCGCCGACCATCAACGTGACGGCAGTCGTAACCATGCCTATTGCAGTTGCGTAATTTGCGGCGGTTACTTCCGCCGACTGCATTTCCGAATTAATGCCCGAGGTTCCCCGGGCGGCTTGCGCTGCGCTGGTTTCCAAGCCTCCAATATCGCTTGCCACTTGTTTTATGACAGGGGAGGCATTATTCAGGGCAGTAATATCAACTTGTACACCATTAACCATGATAGGCATATGGGGCTCCTAGTGGTGGAATAAAAAAACACCGGGGCAGACCTTTTGCAAAAGGTCTGCCCCGGTGTCAATCGATCTCAGTCGGGCACTTATTTATTTTGAAACTTTCACCCATTGTACACCCCATGAATGTATCCGGGCAGAGGGCGACTCCCGCCCTGGCTGCCGGCTTCTTTTCAGCGGGTCCGAAGTCAGAAAATTTGTTCTATTTTGGATCTTCGGAAAAGCACCACAAAACGAAAACCCGCCCGGAGTCGCGCACGTAGTGGAGTCGCGCATCAAGCGACGGTGCCGACGCGGGAGTCGTGCCCTGGCTCCAATGCTCAGCACCCGCCCGGAGTCGTGCCGACGGCACCACCGACTCCAAGTGGGTTCGCGTCCTGGCTCCGATGCTCAGCACCTGCCCGGGGTCGTGCTGCCGGCTCCGTGGTGATCGTGCCGACGCGGGAGTCGTGCCCTGGCTGAAACGTGCAAGGGCGCTGAAGCTCAGCACCTGCCCGGAGTCGTGCACGTAGTGGAGTCGCGCATCAAGCGACCTTATAGGGCTTCCCATGCGTTTTATTATTCAGATAATTTTTTACTGCCAACAAAAAGACAGGACTCGCAGGGGCAAGCGAGTCCTGTCTTTTTGTTACCATCGCCCCGTGAAAGCTACGTCTAAAGCTCCGTACCGGGGGAGGCGTAAATTTATTATAGCAAATTTGTTCTATTTTGGATCTTCGGAAAAGCACCGCAAAACGAAAACCCGCCCGGAGTCGCGCTGCCGGCTCCGTGGACTCCGCTGCGATCTGCGACGGTGCCGACGCGGGAGTCGTGCCCTGGCTGAAACGTGCAAGGGCGCTGAAGCTCAGCACCTGCCCGGAGTCGCGCTGCCGGCTCCGTGATCGTACTGCGACCGTGCCGACGGCATCCACGGACTCCAAGCGGGTTTTCGTGCCCTGGCTGCCGGCTCCGTGGTAATCGTGCCGGCGGGGAGTCGTGCCGTCGGCTCTGCTCTTGCATTTGAAAGAGAGACGCGGGGCGGGCTTGCGTTCTTTGCAAGCCCTGCCCCAATTCTTTATTTGGTTTTTCTTAAATGGTTTTTCTTTAATGTCGCCCTATGAACGGACGGTTCACAAATAAAGAACGGACGGGTTACAAATAAAATAACCCGTCCGTTCATATAGTGAATGGGCTCACTTCAAAAGACCCGGAATCCCTTTGATGTAGTTTTTTATTATTGTTGATCTCATGCTCTTGTCATTGCTCAGTATTTCCCGGGCTTCTTTTCCTCTTTTGCTTTCCCCGGAGTCCTGCTTCACTACTTCGGGGAAGTGTTCTGAAAAGTAAACTTTATTTACCTGCCAAATGTCAACAATCGTAATATGATCCTTATCCCATTCGCCATGTTGCCCGCGTTCTTTTCGGATCCGAATTAGACCGGCTTCGACTAGTTCCCTTTTGGATTTCACAACCTGCCCCAGCGACATTTTACAGGCTTTCGCCAGAGTCTTCGTGCTATCGTATGCGCTGCCTTTTGTGCTGCCGTCCCTGTTCTGTCGGACTCTCCGCTTGAAACGCACGTACAAGCGCACGGCATAAGGCGACAAATCCATTTCATCTATGATGTTAGGAATTAGTGTTGAATTAGAAAGTATGTCGTTTTCATCTTCTAAGACGTGAAATAGTTCTTTGTTATAATCTCTCATGCTCTTTTTCCTCCAAATGCCGCCGGCTTCGACTCTGGCGGCGTTTGGTTTAATTTGACTTGGACTCGATGTTTATAGAGTTTTCGACCTGGTTCCCGAAAACTTGCCAGCCTGGGCGCTGCCGGCGGGCGAAAAGCTCCAGATAATTACGCCCTGGGTAGAGTCGCTCAATTTTTGTATATTGCTCGTCAGGCTTGCGGGAATGCTCACGGATCGGGGCAATGATGAAATTTTTTTCATTCCGCACCGACACCGGCATAGTGCCACGGACTCCGAGTAGACACGGCTCCGAGTTTGCCCGCGTGTAATATCCCATCCCCATAAAGAACAACGACTCGAGCCATTGATAGGTATTAAGGTATTGACCCATCGGTAAAAAAGCCTTGTCCCATCGTTTATTCAGCTTCCACCACTCGAAGCCAAGAGTCCGATATTGGAATCCCCAAGCCTCCATGATGCGCAACGCCTGGGGCAGTATCGTCCACGTTGCCCAAAGAAAAAGCACCGCGTTTCTTTTTGCAGGTATTTTCATCTGGCAGAGTTCGGACTCTGGCATGGTCACATAATGCCGCTGCTGCCCGCGCCCGCCCTGGTTGATCGTGTGCGGGTCGTCGGCTGCATAGTTCCGAAAATACCACGGGGGATCGGCTAGGATTACATCGTAAAGTTTTTGCATTTTGATCTCGTATGCCGGCGGCAAAACTACGCGGGAGTCGTCCTCAATGCAGACAACGACTCCCGCGTGGTTTTGTGCTATAGCCCTTTAACGATCGGTTCCCGCGCTTTTGGCGTTTCGTCATCAAGCACGGCTTTCTCAATGACCTTCTCCCGGAGTCCATTGTTCCACGCGGACTCGAAGTCTCCCGGCTTTCCACCGCCTTTAATATATGCTTTACGTGCTGCAATTTTTGCTTTCTGCTCCGCCTCGGCTGCCTGGGCGGACTCGCGCTCTGCCTTCTCTTTTTCGTTCTGCTTTTCCTGCTCGATAATGTCATCAAGAATACGCTTCGTAAGAGACTCGGTGCCCTCAGAGAGCTTCCGGGCACTTTCTAATTCTTGGTCGAGGTCGGCGTGCTGCCTGCCGGCTTCCTTGCGCTGCTTGATCTTGTCCTCAATATCCTGGATCCGCTTTTTGTTGCGCTTTACAAGATCATCGTATTCTTTTTGTGCCTGTGCCATTGTTTTTTTCATGTGGACTCCTGTGTGTTTATAAAGCCGGGGACTCCATGTTCCCGGATAAATGGACTCATGCTATGGCTGAAACGACTCCGCCTGGCTGAAAAGATGGAAACGCGCCGGCATGAAGGAAACGCGCCCGGATGACTTTCATGCGCCTTGATATATTTTGCTCCGTGGTTTCCATTTCTGCGGCTATCTCTCTTTGGCTATAACCCAATGTAAGCAAGGTTACAACCTTTTGATTTTGGGGCGGCAATTCTGAAATGATGCTCTTTAGTTCGTCGGATAATTCGCGCTCTATGACTTCATCCTCAGCCGACGCGGGGCAAGAGAATAAAGACTCCGGGGCGCTATCCATTTGAACGGACTCGACTCTGTGTGAGTAAGTGCGGCGTTTTTCCAAATGATCTGCTGAGAAAAACTTGGCTTTTTTCAATATATAAGAGTCCGTGTCTTCGGGTTTGCAACTTCTCAGGATCGACTCCGTGATTGTTTGAAACATGTCGTCGGCATCCATTGGATTATTCACAAAAAGCGCCACTACCGACCGCAAGCGCGGCGCGAGATTTTCAATTCTTGCGCTCAGCTCCTGAAAGTTTTCGACCATGACCGGCTTCACTTCAATGGGGCGGACTCTTGCCCTCCCTGATTTTGCATATCGTTCCCGCGCTGCCCTGCACACACATTCTTTGCATGACGTTTTTGAACTCGGTCCGCGCTTGTGAAATTCGGTTATCGGCTTTTCAATCTTGCAACTAGAACAAACTCGACTCTGTGTTTCTACTCTTGAAAACATGCTCTTTTTCTCCTGGGAAGCCTCTCAAAGAGACTCACCCTTTGGTATCACCACGCAGGGCAGAAAACCGCATCCAATTTAAGCGATTGCGGCGAAGAAGTGCCGACAAGTACACGCAAACGGGGAAGCGCTCAACCTGGACACGCGGAGTCGCTGCCGGCTCTTTTCCGACTCGCGTGTCTGTTTCATTAATTGCGCCATCCCTTACAACTAACCGAAGCGATCCGACTCCGCCGTTGTCTTTGATCATTTTTAGACAGGCTAAAACGTCGTGAAGCTCACCGGGTAAAATTACGCCCTCGAATTCCTGGGCAACTGCTGAAAGATTTTCTTGCATAGCTGGACTCCTTTTTATTTTCCAAAATTGGATAGAATTTCTGAAAGGTCTTCATCTGCGAGCTTTCCATAAATCCCGTCTGTGATACCTAGATTGGCGTGCATTAAGTTTTGACTAATCGCCTTCATTTGTGCGACGTTTTTCGCGTTACGGACTCCATAGACTCCAAAGCCGTGCCGTATTTTGTGGGGCGATTTGTAGGTAATGCCGGCTCGCTCACATAATGCCTTAAGTCCTTCAGAATAAGCGTATGTTCTGCCCTGGTAATCTTTTCGATTTGCACCTGTGAATTTATCCTTTGTGAGAGTCTTCCTGGAAACATCGCCCAGAGAAATAGCGGGATACCAGTTGTGGACTCCCAGCTCCCTGATGTATTTATCCCACTCGGCAACCTTCTCCATGAGTTTTGGCGACATACTGCCTAAAATAAAAGTCACAGCGGCTTTACTGTTTTTTGTATGAACGCCCTTTTCCGGCAACTGTGAAACCCTCAAAGTTTCAAGGTCAACACAACTCACCGGCAACGTGACAAAGGCACCGACGCGCATCCCCGTAAGCAGTAAGAAACAAGTCGCTGCAATGTCTCGACGCTCTCTCAGGCTTCTTGGCTCAAGCTCAGCGATCTTTTCAACTTCTTCGACATGCCAATAATGCCGCTCCTGGAGTCGGCTCTGCGTCCCTGCACTTCTGCGGGCTTTTAAAGTCTCAATCCAAGCCTCTGTGATTTTGTTGCATCCCGGCTCATATAGCCGGCACCACTCGAAAAAAGCCCGAACATGTGAAAGAACTTTAGCCATATATTTTGGAGTGAGAGTCTTTTCTTTTCCGTCGTTCCTGGCTTTCAAAAGATATTCGGGGAATGTTGGGAATATTTTCGCGGCATCTATAAATGACCGGGAGTCCGCCCATTGCAAAAGATGCTTAAGAGATTGCCAATACGTCGCAATGGTTCCAGTGTCATTCTGCATGACCTGCTCCCGGTACTTTAAATGCCTTCTTACTAGCTGATAGTTATCCCGATTAATCATGGTTTTTCCCTTTCATAGAAAAGAAACGGGCGACTTTATGACCATCCGGGCACCGCCCGAAAATGACGTTCCCTTTCCTCTTAGTTTCTTTGTAGGTGACAACCTTTTTGCACTTTACGCACCAGCACTCTTTTTCTGAAATGTCGTGTTTTGCTTTTGCGTTCTTTGGGGCGGCATCCTGAAGCCACTTAACGAAAGTATCCCCATGCACCCAATACCGCCCGCTGCCATCCACGCGAGCCGGCGCACCGGCTGAAATTAGCCTAAGAACCTGCTCTTTAGTTGCGCCCAATTCCTCGGCAACCTCGGACGGCTTATACTCCATGTCTAACAGCCGAATTGATCGGCGCATCATTGCTCTTGATAGTGTCTCGACTCTTACTGCCATTTGTGTTTACAACTCCTATTAACTAGATGGGTTAGAAGTTAAAAAATAAAGCGCCGGCAACCTTAAAAAATAGGTGATACCAGCGCTTTGTATTTTGGTTAAATTTGTTTGAAAAAATCACCTTTTTTTCCATAGGTGTATGGTAATCCTCTCACCCCGACTTGTCAATAGGGAAAATAGACCCTTTTTGATTTTTTAAGGTTTATTCTGCCCTACAGTACCCGAAAAAGTGACCCTATTCAACGGGTCGCTTTTTGTTTTTTTTCTGCAATTCAACTATATAGAGATTTTTTATTCTGATCTGTTGATCTCATTTTTTAAGGTTCTGGACTCTACTTTACGCCCGCCCTGCCTATCTTGTCAAGAAAAAAAATCAGTAAAAGATTATCTACATAAAAAAACACTTGGAAGTTTTGGACACATTTGAAGCGCTGAAAAGCACCCCGGAGTCCATGCCTTGAATAAATCGGGGCACTCACCCATAAAGGATGAAGCGCAAGAAAACAAAAGCCGGTCATAGTGACCGGCTTTTGTTTTCTTATCCCTGAGATTTTATGTGCCCATCCGATTCGGCTCTATGCACCAATTCAATAAAATGGGGATACAAGCTATTCCTAAGGTTTTCCTCATCTCCAAGATGATTCCCAATTTGAACATTGAGATTATATACATTCCCGCCGCCCATGCCGCCCATGCCGCCAGAAATAGGCGCGGCATTATCGCCAGCCGGGATGACTGCGAAGCGCTCGCCGCTTTGCATCATTACCGGGTAGCTGTCATTCGGGTATCCGGGCGGTACGGTCATCCACCCGTCCGTGCCGTCGGCGTACCCGTAAGCATTGCCGCCGCCTTTATTCATGTCGGAATAATAAGAACCTATTGTGTTTTGGTAGACGTTGCGGATCTCGTTCAAAATTGCATCTACGGTGATCGTGATACCTTTACTTTCGAGTCGTGAAATGGCATCCCTCAACGCCATTGTTTTATCTGCGTATTCCTGAGCACTAATTAGACCGTCGTCATATTGCTTTTTTAGATCCTGCTGAGAGCTGAGGGCAACATAAGCCGCATCGTTGATCTGCCCCGTTGCCCGTGCTAGTGCGAGCTGCGCGTCGGCATCGAGTCCCGCCATAGCCGTATTTATAAGCATCTGGTCAAGAGTCCCCTTCATGGCTTCGGTTACGTCTTTTTGCTTTTGTTCGTTCTCGGCGAGTCGGTCGTTCACATCCTGTATTTTTTCGCTTTCAGGTGACCAGCCTTGCTCAATCAATTCCTGCTTTTTTGCTATTAGCTCGTCGTGATCGATCTGCAAATCTGAAAGCGTATCGTTATATTTGTCATATGCTTCTTGTACCTTGATTGCACCTTCGACCGCGACCTCATCCGCGCCTGAGACACTCAAAAAAGCGCCCGAAAGCTCGCCCGCTGCTTTTACAGTCTCATACATCGAAGCCATGCCCTCCCATCGGGCGGCGCTCGTGTCTTGAATACGTTGCTCAAGTTCTTTTTGTTTATCGATCTCGAGCTGCATTGCACCTAGATAAATCCGGCTCCGCTGGTCAGTGAAGCCGGTCGCATCTGTAGCCGCGTCCATTGCATCCGCCATAGAGAGAAAGCCTTCAATGGATGGATTGATAGCATTATCTATTGCCATTGCAAGAGTCGCCTGGTAATCGTCGACTCGGGCTTCGAGGCGCTCATACTTTGCGGCATTGTCATCCACCAAGCCGCCGGCATCATCGAGTAGCTCGTTACCTTCTTCGATGACTTTATTTAAAAGCGCCTGGATCTTCTCCGAGCGTGTGAGTTCTGAGGATGATTTACCAATAGACTGAGCGTATGCCCCATAGGTTCCTTCGGCATCCACCACGATACCGAGATTATCCAAGATCATTGGAGACATACGCCCAATACCGCGTACCATGTCGTCGAACGCCTGAGTCGTAGAAATACCCATCGCGCGACCACGCAAGGCGGCGATCTCCATTAGGGAGGCGAGTTGCTCCGCAGACCCTGAGACTCCGAGCATCATCGCCTTGTTTGAGCTTTCGATAATGGACATGTTTGAAACTGTCCCGAGGGAGGCTTCATTCACTTTTGAAATGATGTTATCGAGAGAGTCGCCATAGCTGCGGGCGAGAGTCTCCCCGCTCTCCATAAGGCGGGTATTCTGTGCGCCGATCTCCCCGAGGTTATACGCGCCGACCATCAACGTGACGGCAGTCGTAACCATGCCTATTGCAGTTGCGTAATTTGCGGCGGTTACTTCCGCCGACTGCATTTCCGAATTAATGCCCGAGGTTCCCCGGGCGGCTTGCGCTGCGCTGGTTTCCAAGCCTCCAATATCGCTTGCCACTTGTTTTATGACAGGGGAGGCATTATTCAGGGCAGTAATATCAACTTGTACACCATTAACCATGATAGGCATATGGGGCTCCTAGTGGTGGAATAAAAAAACACCGGGGCAGACCTTTTGCAAAAGGTCTGCCCCGGTGTCAATCGATCTCAGTCGGGCACTTATTTATTTTGAAACTTTCACCCATTGTACACCCCATGAATGTATCCGGGCAGAGGGCGACTCCCGCCCTGGCTGCCGGCTTCTTTTCAGCGGGTCCGAAGTCAGAAAATTTGTTCTATTTTGGATCTTCGGAAAAGCACCACAAAACGAAAACCCGCCCGGAGTCGCGCACGTAGTGGAGTCGCGCATCAAGCGACGGTGCCGACGCGGGAGTCGTGCCCTGGCTCCAATGCTCAGCACCCGCCCGGAGTCGTGCCGACGGCACCACCGACTCCAAGTGGGTTCGCGTCCTGGCTCCGATGCTCAGCACCTGCCCGGGGTCGTGCTGCCGGCTCCGTGGTGATCGTGCCGACGCGGGAGTCGTGCCCTGGCTGAAACGTGCAAGGGCGCTGAAGCTCAGCACCTGCCCGGAGTCGTGCACGTAGTGGAGTCGCGCATCAAGCGACCTTATAGGGCTTCCCATGCGTTTTATTATTCAGATAATTTTTTACTGCCAACAAAAAGACAGGACTCGCAGGGGCAAGCGAGTCCTGTCTTTTTGTTACCATCGCCCCGTGAAAGCTACGTCTAAAGCTCCGTACCGGGGGAGGCGTAAATTTATTATAGCAAATTTGTTCTATTTTGGATCTTCGGAAAAGCACCGCAAAACGAAAACCCGCCCGGAGTCGCGCTGCCGGCTCCGTGGACTCCGCTGCGATCTGCGACGGTGCCGACGCGGGAGTCGTGCCCTGGCTGAAACGTGCAAGGGCGCTGAAGCTCAGCACCTGCCCGGAGTCG
>ERZ869925.1513-NODE-1513-length-10257-cov-26.359635_pt1 | contig 10257 bp, 11 predicted proteins | sample MGYA00579311_ERZ869925 | MGnify/ENA primary metagenome ERZ869925 (study PRJEB32216, sample SAMN09231817) | wastewater metagenome | place: USA: Maryland | collected 2016-07-30 | study: EMG produced TPA metagenomics assembly of the PRJNA472060 data set (Reclaimed...
ACTCCGGCGCGCATGATTTCATGATCGCAAAGGGCGTGGTTCCGACGTATCACGTTGAGATTGATCCGAGGCCAGAACGCGCGGAATTCTCAGAGACGCCGAATGATGCGGTCAAATATCTGATTGCGTCGGTGTGCAGCCCCAAGCTCACGGACAAACTCGCGCCGTTCAATATGGAACTATTTCACCTGAACGACGGAGACGAAAGCCGCGAGATTTTCGATTATGAACCGGAAGCAACGCTGACAGACGGCGGGGCGTGCGTGTCTCTCCGTTCTCTGTCCCTGTTCTACCAGATGGGGTATCGCTACTTTTCGATCTACGGCTTTGACTGTTCTTTCAAGAACGATATGCAATGGGCTGGGAAGCACCCCGGAAAATTCCACAAAACACAGGAAGCACGTATCGAGGGAATAGATAGGACTTTCCGAACCTCGTCTGCACTGTTAACATATGCCTCCCAATTCTTCGAGCATGTCAACATGCTTCCAGACGCGAGGTTCTACCTACATGGCGATGGGCTCTTGCAATCATGGGCCATTGCCAATGCCAAGAAGGCACAACTCGCCGCCAGCGCGGCTGAATAGGAGATTGGAAAATGTCGCTTACGCTTGACCCTACTGCGAATGATCCGCGCGAAGTCGCGCATATCTTCGTTGAAAAGTTCACGATCAAATACGTCCCCGACGAAAAGGACGCCACAAAGCTGAACCCCGTCGAAATGGTCCTTTGGGGCAAGAAGGGCCAGCATATTATGACGGGCCAAAAAACGCCGATGCGGATCACGCAGGCGAAGAAAGACAAGATGATTTGGGCCGTCATCGAGCCCTATTACAACGCTTGGAAGGCCGGGCAGGAAATGCCAGCCGATGGTACGCCGCTTGCGTCGTGGCCCGGTGTGTCGCCCGAACAGGTTGACCGCCTCCGTCTGCTTCGTGTCCGCACCGTCGAAGATGTCGCCGCCCTGTCTGACAACGATATTGACAACTTCGGAATGGGTGGCCTCGCCATCCGCCAGCAAGCCCGCATCTTTGTGGAAATGCGGAAGGACAAGTCTGCCGTCGCGGCGGAAGTCGCGCAGCAGATGGGCGGTCTTCACGCGAAGATCGAAGAGCTACAGCGCCAGCTTTCCGCCAAGTCTCACGACGCGCCGGAAGAGGAAGGCGAACCCAAGCAGCGCCGCAAGCGCCGCACGAAAGCTGAAATCGAGGCAGATAATGCCGCCGGAGAAAAGGCCGCGTAATGACACTTTTAACCATGACGGCGGCGTCCGCGCGCCTGATCGGTATCACGGCTCCATCTACGGTCATCGCTAATACCGATCCGCAGGTAGCCGAGTTGCTTGCGTGCGCGCAGGACGAAGGGTTCGACCTGATGCGGCGTGGTACTTGGGAAATGCTCGATAAGGTCAAATCGTTCGCAGCGACGGCGGTTCAAGTCGGAACCTTGAATTACGCCATTCAAACGAACGCGATGCCGGCGGATTACGACAGGTTCATTCAAGAGACGTTTTGGAACCAGACGCGCAAGCGTCCTTTGTATGGACCCGTCACCGCGCAAGAGTGGCAGAACCTAATCGCATGGACTTCCAGCCCGGTTGTTGACACGTTCCGATTCGTCAATACTGAAATCTGGATTACGCCAGTCCCCACCGCTGGGGACGTGATGGCGTTTGAATACATTTCAAAGAACTGGTGCCAAAGCGCCGCCGATGTTCCCCAATCCGAATGGCTTGCCGACGACGATACGGGCATCTTGTCGGAAGACATTATGAAGCTGGGTATTGTCTGGCGGTTCAAACAAAAGAAGGGCCTGCCGTTCCAAGCCGACTACGACAAGTGGGATGCGCGATGCCGCCAAGCCCTCGTGCAAAATATGCCGCAAAGGACCATCAACTTTGGAAGTGGTGTTTCGACTGGCAGGCGTCCTGGCATCAGCGTGCCTGAGGGAAGTTGGACGATCACATAATGGCAAAACCGTTCCGCGCTGGTCTTGAATATCAAGGCCCCATCATCTTGCCGGTCTATACAGTCGCAACGCTGCCCACCGCGACGGACTATCCGGCTGGGATTATCTATGTGAGCGATGGAACGTCTAACAAGCGTCTAGCGGTGTGCGACGGAACGAACTGGCGTTGGCCGGACGGGGCGGTGGTGACATGAGCGGTCTTGGCCCGGGAGCGGGAAGCGCGAACTATGATCGGATGCAGTCGGCCACGCTAAAGGGCGCATCCATTCCCCCGCCGATTGGCGGGATCAATGCGCGCGACGAACTCGCCAACATGGACCCGCGTGATGCACTCACGCTCGATAACATCTTTCCGCAACCGTCCTACGTTTCGATGCGCGGTGGATTCATCTCTTGGGCCACCGGAATGTCTGGAACCGTCAAGACGCTGATGGAATGGGGTGGGCCGTCTTCCAACAAATTGAAAGCGGCGAACGCTGGAAAAATCTATGACGTGACGAACACAGGAGCCGTAGGAGCGGCGGAAGTAAGCGGCCTTTCTGTGGACGTTTGGCAATGGTGCAACTTCGCGACGGCTGGCGGGAAGTTTCTTGTGGCGTGCAACGGAACGGATGCAGTCAGGAATTATGACGGCACAAGTTGGACAAGCCCAAGCATTACTGGCCCGTCATCCTCTGCCAAGTTCATTCAAGTCGTGCCGTTCAAGTCCCGCTTGTGGTTCGTTGAAGATGGAACGCAGGACGCTTGGTATCTTCCCGCTAGTTCTATCGCAGGAGCCGCAGTCAAGTTTCCACTCGGGACGCAATTCAAACTAGGCGGCAGACTTCAAGCAATCGGCACCCTCAGTAAGGATGCGGGCGACGGTGCAGACGATTACATCGTTTTCATCTCCTCCAAGGGAGAAATTTCAGTTTGGCAGGGAACGGACCCGGCGAGCGCGACGACGTTTGCGCTGATCGGGAACTATCGCGTTGGCGTTCCTGTTGGGCCTCGGGCGGTCGTGGATGTTGCCGGTGACCTCGGTGTCATCTCGTCGGATGGCGTCGTGAGTGTCAGTGTGATGATGAACAATGATCGCGCATCCTCCGAGAAAGCGGCGATCACGAACAAGATTCAAAACCTGTTCAATCAGTATTACACCGCTTACAGCGGCAATGCCGGATGGATGCCGCTTGTTTATCCGCGCGGCAATTGGGCCATCTTCAACGTACCGTTCTCGACGACGCAATACGTTCAACTCGTCATGAACACGATCACGGGTTCGTGGTGCCGGTTCACGAACATGAATGCATATTGCTGGGGCTTGATGGGAGACGATTTGTTCTTTGGCGGAACGAACGGCGTTGTCTACAAGGCAGACATAGGCGCGTCTGATAATGGGAGCGTCATCACGGCCCAGCTAAAGACCGCTTGGAACTATTTCAACCAGCGAGGCAAGCAAAAGCTTTTCACGCTCATTCGCCCCGTCATCTCTACGAACGGAAGCCCATCGGTTCTGATGAACCTCAATGTGGATTTCCAAGATGTAGACCCTACCGGGACAATCTCTGCATCCGCTCCGATGAACTCTCTTTGGGGCGTGGCGACGTGGGGAACCGGGACATGGGGCGGTCTTGCCACCACGATTACAAACTGGAATTCTCCTCTAGCCTTGGGTTATTGCGCCGCCGTGCGAATGACGATCACCACGAATAGTTCCACCTTCATTCTGAACAGCTTCGATGTTCAAATGCAGGCCGGTGGGGCGCTATGAAGGTTGCGCGGAACATCGGCCCCGATGTCATGGATTTTGTTGCGGCCCGGATGCCGAATATTTTTGGCCAATCAATCCGAGGCGGAAAGTACGCCGGTCTTGGTGTCATCTCGGAGGCTGGGGAATTGGTTGCCGGGATCATCTTCAATGACTACTGGCCGACGTTCGGGACCATTCAAGTCCACCTAGCGGCAGACACCCCACGCTGGGCAACGCGGGGCGTCATCAAGGAAATCCTCGGTTACGCCTTTCTAGAGGCTCAGTGCAACAAGGTATGGGGTTCGACCCCATCCAATCTGACCCGCGTGCTTCGCTTCAATGCGGGGATCGGTTTCAGCCGGGAAGCGGTTCTACGCCACCAATATGGGGAAGGGATACATGCCGTGGTAACCGGCATGATGGCGAAGGAATACCGGAAGTTTTACCTTGAACCAGAAGGCGCAAAGGCGCTATTTAGGCATAGGCAGAAAGTCCAACAGGTCATCAAATGCCGTGAGGCAGCCTGATAGACGCCAAGCCAACCCCTGAAATTTCTGTAGGAGTTGGCATCTATGGGTGGTGGTAAAGGTGGTGATGCTCCCGCTCCCCCCGATCCGGCAGCGACGGCAGCAGCGCAAGGCGCTGCGAACCGGGAAGCCGCTCTAGCCTCTCTCGAAACGTCCATGATCGGGCAGAAGACGCCCTACGGGACGTTGAGCTATTCCAAGACGGGAACCAGCGACGCGGGCAACCCGCTCTATACGGCGACCACGGAACTTTCGCCGGAACAGCAGCAACTTCTAAACCTACAGAACCAAGGCTCTCTCAATCTTGGGAACCTTGGCATTGCCCAACTCGGTCGCATCAATGATGCCGTCTCGCAACCGTTTTCCTATGACGGAATGCCCGCAGCGCCGACGCTGGATAGTTCGTACATCCAGTCCGCAAAAGACAGCATTATCGCGCGCGACCAAGGCCGCATGGACCAAGCGCGAAATGCACTCGTCACGTCCCTTGCGAATCAAGGGATCACCGATCCCGGATCGCAAGCGTACATCACGGCTATTGACGAGCTTAACCGCTCACAAAATGATTTCTCTCTCGGCGCGGATCGCGCGGCCTTCGGAGAAGCGACGCAGAAATACGGCCTTGATGCCAACTCTCGTGAACGCGCAATCCAAGAAGCCACCTATCTTCGGGACCGCCCGCTTACCGAGTACGCCGCATTCATGGGGCAGAGTGCGCCGCAGATGCCGCAGTTCTCCGCAACCCCTCAATACAGCCAAGCCCCCGCAGATGTTACGGGGCCGACCTACGCAAACTATCAAGGGCAACTTGGGGCCTACAACTCGGCTCAAAACGCCAATGCGGCGACCATGGGCGGGCTTTTCGGCCTTGGGGGTGGGTTGGGTGCCGCAGGCATCTTGAAGTACTCAGATCGTCGCCTAAAGCGGAATATCAAGCGGTGCGGCACTCTCTGCGACGGGATCGAACTGTACGTGTACCAATATCTTTGGTCCGACGTTCGAGAAGTCGGCGTCATGGCGGACGAAGTGCAGAAGGTCAAGCCGGGGGCCGTTACGGAAGTTGGCGGCTTCCTCGCGGTTGATTACTCAAAGCTCGGTGACGCCTGATGGCTGGAAGCATTCTTTCCCGTGGCGTCGGTCCTTTCATGGGTGGGATGGACCCGAATGCAGCAAATAATCCCGATAATACCAGTGGATATTCTGGAAGGGGGTTTGGTGGGCCGGGCTTCGGCGTCGGCTCCCTCGGAAGCATCGGTGGTGGAATGCTCGGTGCGGCCATGGGTGGCCCCTTCGGCGGCGCTGTCGGTTCCTTCGCCGGCGGACATGCGGCAGGACAGGGATTTGGACGCGGCATTGGTGGTTCTATTGGTGGCCTCGTTGGTTCCGCCTTTGGCCCTATCGGTTCTCTTGTGGGCGCTGGCATAGGTTCTTTGGCAGGCCGTCAACGGGATGCGGTCAACGCTGAGATAGATTCAGAACGCGCTAGGGAGGCCGCTAGAGCGAACGCTTTGGGCGCGCAGGGATACGGCCTATCGCCCGATAGCGGGGGCCTTGGAAGCGATGGGAGCCCCGGAGGCCCTTCGGGCGGTTCCGGTGGCGAGGGAATGGGGAACGGTGGGAACGCATGGGCCGCTGGCGGACCCGTGACAATGGAGCGCCTTGTTGGCCCTAACCCGCCCGGACCTGATGACGGAACGGGACAGTTGGACGCGGGCGAATATGTTATCCGCCAAGCGGCGGCTCGCAAACTCGGTCAAGACGCCTTGCACAAGATCAACTCCGGCGAATACACCAAGGCCATCATTGCGGCCTTGAGAAAGTAAGGAAGCCTAGACATGAATGGATTTGGCGGCGGCAACGCAGCAGATGCAGAAGTTTTGGCGGCTATCCGTGGGGGATCTACTGGAAATATTGGACCCTATGATATGTCGCAGGGGCTTCCGAATGGTCCGCTTGATCCGCGCGCAGCATTGGTTAACGGCATTGGAGGGAATGGACCGACAGGTGCCCCCATGAGAATTCCCCAAGGCTTGATGCCCCAAATGCAACCGTCCCCATCTCCACAACAAGCGATGAGAGGCGGTATGCCGGGACAACTTGACCCGCGCATTCTTGCGATGATCCAAGCTTTGCAGGGCAACGGCGGCATGTCTGGCGGAGGTATGCGCTAATCATGGATGGCCAGCCCTTCGGCTTTGGATTGATGCAGCAGGGTGGTTCCTTCGGGGGGCCGCTGGCGATGCAGCGTGCGCGCGATCCTCGCTATGCCTACGCACAAGCTCTGATGCGTGGCGGTGCCGATACATCTCCCGTTCAAACGCCAGTGCAAGGGCTGGCCCGCGTGGGCAGCGGACTTGTCGGCGCATGGATGGCGCGTGAGGCTGGGAAGGATTGGGATAACCGAGAAAGCAATCGGGCGATGGCGATTGCCAACGCATTGAAGGATGCGAGCGGCACGCCTGCCGAAACGAAGGCATATGGCGACGGGACGACGATCAATTGGGACGAACGCAAGCCCAATTTCCAAGCCGCTATCTCCGGTCTTGCAGCCAATCCCGACACCGCAGACATGGCAATGCGTATGGGGATGGATGAGCGCCAGTATCAGCGCGGACGGGCGGATAAAGCCGCAGACGTTTCCGGCGAGCGCGGGTTCATGCTTCAACGTGACCAAATCCAGAATGAATACGGCAGGGCTCGGGACGATCTTAGCCGCGCACACGCCATGTTCATGCAGGATCGTAGCGCAGCCAACCAAGCCGCACTTCAAGGCGCGCAACAGCGATTTACTGCCGCTGAGAATGCAGCGCAGCGTCTCTTTCTGGGCCAGCAGCAAACGAACGCGCAAACATTCCAGCAGGGCCAGCAAGATCGCGGGTTCCAACAGCAGCGCGATATGGCGGATGTTGAGACTGCGGCAGCAGGCCCGCGTGCTCAGGCGGCTACTGCGGGGCAACTCGCAGCGCAACTCGCGCCCACTACCATCAATGGACCGCAAGGTCCGATGCAAGTTCCGTCCGGGGCGGCGGCAGGCATTGCCAAGGAACTTTCCGGCGGCAACCTCACGCAGGATCAAAGCAACGCGGCAACGTTTGCAGATCGCATGGCTAACGCAAACGCGGTTATCGGAAAACTTGAAGGCATCAATGCCGGTCCCAGCGGGGGAGTTGGGGCGGCGGTTGCTGGGCTTCCTATTGTCGGAAACGCGCTTAGCAGCGCAGACCGTCAGCAGTTTGACCAAGCGAAGCGAGACTTCATCAACGCCCAGCTTCGTAAGGAATCCGGCGCGACCATTCAGCCGTCCGAATTTGAATCGGCAGAGAAACAGTATTTTCCGCAAGTTGGCGACAGTCCGCAAGTCATCGAGCAGAAGCGCGTCGCGCGCCAAACCGCTCTTGGCGGCATGGCGCGTGCTGCCGGTCCTTCGTATCGTGGACAAGGTACCAGCGCAGCGAAGCCGCCGAGTGCCGGACGCGGCCCGAGCGTTGGAGCCGTGGAAGATGGGTATCGCTTCAAGGGCGGCAACCCCTCGGACCCCGCTAGCTGGGAACAGGTGAAGTAATGCCCCCTTGGGAGAGGTACGCCACGCCGTCACCGGAGGCCGTGCAAGGGCCTTGGAGCCGGTATGGTGCGCCCGCTGAGGAATCGCCGCCCGCTCCGGATCAAACGACATGGTACGAACGTGGCGCGCGTGGCGTGCGTGACATAGTGGAGGGTGCCGGGCAGTTGGGCGCTCGGATGCCTATGCCGTTCGTCCTCAATCGTGAGAAGGTCAATGCGCTCCCAGCCAAGGTGGATGCGGAAGTCAAGGCAAGCGGCCAAGACTACACCGCTCGTCGTGGCGAGAACGCGGGGAACTTCGATTGGATGCGCGCGGGTGGCAACATGCTCGCGACGGCTCCCCTAGCCATTCTCGCTCCCGTAGGTGCGACTATGGGAGGGGCAATCGCAAGCGGCGCACTCACAGGTGCTGCAACTGGCGCACTCCAACCTGTCACAGACAACCAAGAAAACTTCTGGACGGAGAAGGGGAAAGAGACGGGGCTAGGTGCTGCAACAGGTGGTATCGGCGGCGGCATCATTCATGGGGCAAGCCGTATGCTAAGCCCCACCGTTTCGCCGGAAGTCAAGATGCTGATGGACAAGGGCGTCACTCCAACGCCGGGCCAGCTTATCGGAGGTGTAGCCAAGAAGGCAGAAGACATAACGGGCCTCGGTCAACGCGGCGTAACGCAAGAGTTCAACATTGCAGCGGTCAACGATGCCCTAGCTCCGCTTGGCGCGAAGTTGCCGAAGGGCGTGGCAGCGGGACAGCAAGCAATCACAGAAGCGAACGCCCTTGTTAAGGGTGCTTACGATGACGTGTGGTCCGCCGCGCGCCCGGTAAAGATCGACGGGACCGCAGCCACTGAGCTATCGCAGATCACAGAAGAAGCAGCCAAGAAGCTAAAGCCTGATCAACTCGCGCAGTTCCAAACGCTGATGCAGGACGCGGTAGAGCATATCAAGGATGTGCCGGGCGGTTTGACCGCCGACAAGTTCCGCGCTGCCGTCGAATCTCTCCGTCAATCCGGCGACGATTTCATGCGCTCGGGTGGTGGTGACAGGATCATGGGCCGCATCTTTAACAAACTCGGTGACGCACTTGAGGGAACGGCTATCCGCACGAATCCAGAACTTGCCGCTGCGAAGAAAGCCGCAGACACGGCCTATGCGGGAATGGTTCGCATCAATGAAGCAGCCGCGAAGGATGTAGCGGAAGGGATTTTCTCGCCTCGTCAACTCGCCGCAACTGTCAAGTCCAATGCTGGAACGAAGCAGACGGCCCAAGGTACGGGCATGTTGCAGGACATTGCCAGCGCGGGCATGAAAGTCCTTGGCCCCTCAAATCCAAGTCAAGTCGGGCAAGCCCTTCCATATGTCCTAGGAGGCGCTGGGATAGGGGCTAGCGGGCTGACCAACGATCCGCAGTACGCAGCCCTAGGGTTGGGTGCTGCTGGCCTCTATACGCCCGCCGGAAGGCGATTGGCAGCATCAGCACTTGCAGGCCGCCAAGGCGCACAAGCCAAGGCCATGGCCGAAGCACTCCGCAACATGGGTCCGTATGTTGCCGGTGGCGCTGCCAATCTAGGGGCGAACTTCCCGACTCAACCGCCAGCACAAAAACGCATAGATGCTTACGGCCGTACAATCTAAGTCAATAGTGTTGCCTATTAGGTGCAGAAGTGTAGGAGCGAATGGGTATGATTGACTTGTTCAAAGAGTGGTTCGGGGAGCAAGGTAAATTGACGCCCGCATCGCGCCTGCTAATTCTCGTGTTCGCCATCGTCGGTATGGTGTGCGCCCCTATGGTGACTTGGTTCGCAAAGGGAGCCTATGACGAGTTCAAGGGGCAAACGGAAAAGCTATCAGAGATTCAGCTTTACCTATCCGCCGCGACTGAGAGAGCAAGAGCGCGGGACGTTCGCATGGTTCAAGTGGAAATGCTGAATGGAAAGCAGCAAGATCAACTGAATGATCATGAGCGCAGATTAATTCGCATAGAGACAGTGCGAGGATTGCGATGACACCGCGCGGACTACGCTTGAACAATCCGGGGAACATCCGAAAAACTTCGGATCGCTGGCAGGGCCTTGCGAAAGAGCAAGCAGACCCGTCGTTCTTCACGTTCCAATCTCCCGTGTGGGGCATCCGCGCGCTTGCGCGCATCCTCGTGAACTACGCAGACGACTACGGCCTAGACACGTCTGCGAAGATCATTGGACGCTGGGCACCTGTCGTCGAGAACAATACCGAGGCTTACATACAGGACGTTTGCAATAGAGCCGACTGGATGCCCGATGAGACAGTCGATATGCAGACCTACGAAGATTGCCGCAAGATGGTCCTTGGCATCATCCATCATGAGAATGGTAAACAGCCTTACTCATCTATGGAAATCGACGAAGGACTTAAGCTGGCTGGCATCGTCAAGTCTTCCTCCAAGTCTGCAACGGTCGCGGCGGCTACTGATCCGAAGGTTATCGCGGC
>ERZ869925.1514-NODE-1514-length-10257-cov-3.827485_pt1 | contig 10257 bp, 12 predicted proteins | sample MGYA00579311_ERZ869925 | MGnify/ENA primary metagenome ERZ869925 (study PRJEB32216, sample SAMN09231817) | wastewater metagenome | place: USA: Maryland | collected 2016-07-30 | study: EMG produced TPA metagenomics assembly of the PRJNA472060 data set (Reclaimed...
GCCTTTCCGTGCGGAACCACGCCCTCGCCGGGTCGAAGGCCAATTGCACGAACCTGCCGCCGATTCACGTTCATATCGACGCGGTTGACCTGACGCCAGAGCAAGAAGCATTAGTGCAAAAGCAGACCGGCGATTTGTTCGCCCACAACTTAGGCGGCATCGTCGGCCGCTCGGCCCTTGGAAGAATTGCCAAGGGCTCGCACAAGGGGCAGGACGTTGCGACGTTGAAGCCGGCCTACATTCGGGCGTTGGTCGATTCGTGGCCAGACGAGAGCACGATCATCTGGTGCATCTACAACGACGAACAAGAGTTGATGGCCAAGACGTTCCCGGACGCCGCGAATATTTCCGGCGATACGCCGCACGAAAAACGCATGGAACTGCTGGCGGATTTCAAGGCGGGCCGGCGCAAAGTTCTGCTTTCCAAACCAGCGATCTTGGGCTACGGGCTAAATCTACAAGTTGCAACCCGCATGGTATTCAGCGGCCTGCAAGATTCATACGAGAAATTTTATCAGGCCGTAAAGCGGGCCAACCGCATCGGCTCAACGCGACCGCTCAATGTGCACATCCCGGTGACTGATATCGAACTGCCGATGATCGAAACCGTGCTGAGTAAGGCTAAGCGGGTGCAAGAAGATACGGAGACGCAGGAAAGGATTTTCAAGAAAGCGAGGGATTGCAATGCTCTTTAGTGATGACCAGCTATGGCACGTCCACCACGGAGATTGCATTGAGAAGATGGCAACGATGCCCGATGCGTGCATTGACCTGTCGGTTTTCAGTCCGCCATTCCCGAGCCTCTACGCCTACACGTCGCAAGCCGAGGACATCGGCAACAGCGAGGACTTGAAGGGCGAAGCCAAGTTGCATCTGTCGTTTTTCTACAAGCAGATTGCCCGCATCTTGAAACCGGGCCGCGTGATGGTGGTGCATGTCGCACAGATACCGAGAATGAAACGCTCCGGCGAAGTGGGGCTGTTCGACTTTCGCGGGCTCAATATTCGCTTGGGCGAGCGGGCTGGGCTGGTGTTTGAGTACGACTGGGCCGTTCGGAAGAATCCGCAGTCGCAAGCAATCCGAACCAAGAGCCGCGAATTGCAATTCAGCGGGCTCGATTCCGACCGTGCCAAGAGTCGCGGCGCATTGCCCGACTACCTCTTGAAGTTCAGGGCACCAGGCGAGAACGAAACGCGAATCAAAAGCCCAAACCAAGTCAGCCGCGAGAACTGGATTAACTGGGCCGAATGCTGCTGGATGGACATTCGAGAAACCGACACGCTCAACGTCAAGGCGGGCCGTGGTGAAGATGACACCAAGCACATTTGCCCGCTTCAATTGGGCGTGATTGATCGCATCGTTCGGCTGTACTCGAACCCCGGCGAGGTTGTGTTCAGTCCGTTCACTGGCATCGGTAGCGAGGGGTTTGTGTCGGTCAAGTTGGGCCGCAAGTTCTACGGCTGCGAAATCAAAGACGAGTATTTTGCGGCAGCGCTATCGAATCTAGCGAAGGCCGAAGAACTGTCCGGCGTGCATGAAAAGATGCTGTTTTAGTTCTGCCGGTACGTTTGGAGCCGATGCGATGAGCCCGATTACAACTGCCCCTGCCCCGCGTCCCCCGCGTGACCTGACCAAGTTGCCGACTGGCCGCTGCTGCGTCGACTGTTGGTTCTTTGACCGCCGTTGTCGTGCGGACTTCGAGGTCGACCCGGCGTCGACAAGCTGCGAGATGATCCCGAGCACGTTCACGCCCAAGCTTCCCGGCAAAGCGGCGGACTGAAAGGAATCTCGACGATGACACCCGGCAAAGAGCAGACCAACCCGACTCCCATTTACGGCGCTCGTCCGATCAACGGGATCACATATCAGCTGCACGACCACCTGCGCAAGCCGAATCGATTTGTGTCGTGCCCCGGTGGCTGCGGCAAGATGACGCGCGGAAGCCTGTGCAAAACGTGCGAGGACCGAGCCGCACTTGAGCGAGAAGTATTCGGACAATAACCAACCCCGGAACGGAGTCCCCAACCATGACCGAACTCGATTTGCTCCGCGAGTGGTGCGAGGGCCGCGTGACGAAAGTGTCGGCGGAAACCGAAATGGACTACCGAGACAACCAGCGGCGGGACTGCCACCGCGAGCGAAGTCCGCACGGTTGGCTAGCGGTGATCGCGCTTGCTTTGGCGGTGGGTGTCGTGTGCTGGATGACAAGGAGGCCATTGTGAAAACTAAGTCCCGAAAAAACAAGCCGCACGTCGTCACATTGCGCGGCCTTCCCGGCGTCAAGCAAGTTCGCACGCGAGCCGTGTTTGTCACCAGCGTCACGATGGGTATGGAGTTCGTGCGCGAAGGCCTGGCCATTACGTGCTCTGGCGACGAGGGCGCACTGAACGTCTGGAAGGACGACGACGGCACGTGGCGATGTGAGCGACACCGATTCAAGCTCGTCGCCAGCGAGGCCAAGTTCAAATACATCGCGGCCGTTGCTCAGTGGCTCAAAGACAACTTCCCGGTAATTGAGTATTAGCAATCATGCTCGTCAAAGTCACTTTCATCGGCGGGCCGGAAGACGGCGCCGAGTTTGAAGTCGCCAAGAGCACGCTGGCCGACGCCGTTGAATTCGGCCGGCCACATGGTGCGAGGCACCTCTACCTACTGGACGAATCGGAGTGGGGTTATTCGTACACGTATCAGGGCGCGAGGTGCTGCCAGGGGAAGTGATTTAGGTCGCAGGAATCCCCGCAGGACGTGGGCGGCGGGTGATGGAGCGAAGAGCCGGCTAGCCAGGGTGGGCGAATCGGCTGGTGAAGAGCGCAAAACGAGAAAGGACATTTCCGACCATGATCGTGTTCGATATTGAGTCCGGCAGCAGACCCCTCTCGGAACTGCAAGCGATCTGCGACCCGTTCGATCCGTCCAGTGTGGCCGTGCCGACCGGCGACTATCCGGCGTTCGATCCCAACGCGGTCAGGCTCGGCAACCTAAAAGATGCCACGAAGGTGGCCGCCAAGATCGACGAAGCTCGCTCCGCCCACGAAGCCGGCCGCGCCGACCACGAGGCCGCGATCGCCAACGGCCCAGCACTCGTGGCCGCCGCCGAAGCCGCCTATTGGCAAGCGATTCAAGATCGCGCCGCACTCTCACCCGTCACTGGCCGGGTGTTGGCAATTGGCTGCTACTCGGTCGAGAAGGATAAGGCCGCGATCGCCGGCGTCGACAAGCCTGACGACGAGAAGAAAGTCTTGGCCGATTTCTGGCGGCAGTTTCTCGCGTGCAAGCAGGCCAACCGTTCGCTGGTCGGCTTCAACTCGAATTCGTTTGATCTGCCGTTCATGGTCAAGCGGTCGTGGCTGCTGGGGGTCGACGTTCCCGGCACTCTCTTCTCACCGGACGGAAAGTATCTGGACCGGATTTGCGTTGATCTGCTGGCGCGATGGAAGTGCGGCGTGTGGGGAAACAGCGACGGGGCCTCGATCAAGCTGGCCAATATGGCTCGGTTCTTTGGCGTCGGTGACAAACCGAACGGGGTCAGCGGAAAGGATTTCGCGCGGCTGTGGGTGGAAGACCGGGAAGCGGCCCGCAGCTACTTGATTGGGGATCTGAAGATGACGGCGGCATGCGCGATGAAGATGGGAATTTGCTGATTGTTCAAGAGTGTTTCGATCAAAGAGAAAGGACAACCTACCATGTCAACCTCAACCGATTTAGCAGTGTATGAAAAGGTGGCCGACCCGCTCGCCTACATCAAGGAAGTGGGGGCGATCATTGCCAAAGCCAAATTCTGGAAATGCGACAACATCGAGCAAGGGCAAGCACTGGCCCTCATCAGCTACACCGAAAACTTGCCGATGCTCGAGATGCGTCGCCGCTACCACGTCATGGGCGGAGAACTGGCCATGCGTGCCGACTACATGCGGGCTGAGTTTCGGCGGCAGGGCGGCACTTACAAATGGATCAACCTGGGCGACGACGGCCAATGCGCAACCGCCCAGTGGGTGTTCCGCGAAAACGATCTGGTCGTCAGCTACTCGATCGAGGACGCCAAGCGTGAGGGGCTGGTGAAGGCCGGCAGCCGCTGGGAGAAGGCCCCCGGCGACATGCTGCGAGCACGCTGCACAACCAAGGCAATTCGGCTGATCGCGTCTGAAGTGCTGGCCGGCTTCGCCAGCGATGAGGAAATGGAGGATGCAGCGCCGGCCACGAATGGGCATAGCAACGGGCACGCGAAGACTGCGACCAAAAAAACCGCCGCTGCAACCACTACCACCGCTCCCGACCCAAACGCCGACGCAATCGAAGTCCCCTTTGAAGTCAACATTGCTCCCGGCCAGCCGGTGACGACCAGCGAAAGCAAGCCGCCCAAAATGGCCGATCCAGCCGTAAAAATGCGGATCAACGTGCTGCTCCAGGAATTGGAGATCACCGATCCCGGCTGGGATGTCGAAATGCTCTCCGACGACGCCGGTAAAAAGACTCTGGCGCAACGGGCGGCCGCGCGGCTGAAGCGACTGAAGGAAGGGACCAGCCAACCGCCCGCGGCCACGGTCGCACCGGCCGGCGACGCCTGCACTGCCGAGCAGGCCAACCGCGTCAAGGAATTGTGGGGGCTGCTCAGCGCGACGCCGGAACAGCGGGAGAAGATGCTGGCCGCCCGCGGTGCCAAGACGGCCCGCAATCTCACGGCGACGCAGGCCGCGGAGTTGATCAGCAAGCTCGAAGCCAAGCTGGACAGCATTCAGCCGGGCGCGTCGCCAGCGGAACCGTGCGGCCAGGAAATGGCGGCGCGCATCAAAACGCGACTGGCCGAAGTCGAGCAGACCGCACCGGGGACTGTCGCCAAGTTTCGCCAGATGATGGCCAGGGGCGGCGTTCCCAAGATTGAAAACCTGTCCGGCAAGGATGCCGGGGTGTTGCTCGATGCTCTGACCGGTAATGGCATGGAGGCATTCTTCGGAATGACGGTCGCCCAGTGGCCAACGCCAGTTGATCCGGCCACGCAGAATCTGGACGCCGCCTCAAAAAACTAACGTGGCCGGCATCGGCGCTACGCGGCACGCCAATGCTCGATGGCCTGGTTGAGAAGTTCGGGCCGCAGAAAGTTTGGGACGCGGGTTTAGAAGTGCTCGGCTTCCCGCCCAATTGCCTGCCGAGTGTATTGCAAATTTTGGAAATTCAGAAAGCCCTAGAGAAAGGACAAATTTAGATCATGGTCACTGCATTCGAATTGCCCAGCGAAGAGGATATGGCTGCCGGCTCGGGAAACTTCCTGCAAGCCCCCGGTATGTATCACCTGCAGGTGGTAAGCGTCAACGAGTCGCCGGTGAATCGCAGCACCAACGCCGCGATCGATGGCTTCGAAGTGGAGTTGGTTGCCCTCGAGGGCGACAACGCGAAAAAGACGATCGACGTTCTTTTCCACGCGCCGAAAATGTCGTCGAAGGACGGCGGCAAGTGGGCTAAAAACAAGCAGGCCGCGTTCCTGATCGCCACCGGGCTGGTCGACGAAACCAAGCTCGGCAAGTCCGTCCAGGTCGACCTACAGGATGCCGTCAACCGCCAGTGCGTGGCGGAATTCGAACTCGGCAAGGCGAACGACAAGGGCAAGCAGTATCTGCAGTTGGCTTGGGCCAACATCTACCATATCGATGACCCACGCGGGGCTAACTGCCCGAAGAACGTGGCCGCACTGGGAATCATCCCCAAGACTCAGCGGCGCGACCCAGCATCGTTCGCCAAGAAAGGCGAAGCACCGAAGGCGGCGCCCACGTCAACTGGCGGCGTCTCCGACGATCTCGGCGATTTGTAGTCCCGCTAGTCCGCCAAGGAATGCAGGCTCGGCGCCTGCGTCCTTTCTCGCCACCGGTCGGGTCTGATGCCAAGGCAGGCTCGGCCGGTGGTTTTGAAACCTCTTGCGGTGCCGCCATGCCCCAACTCGAAGAAATCACCGTCGAATATCTGGGCGAGAAGTTCCGCTTCTCGAACCCTGACGGCGATGTCGTGATTGGCGAGGGGCACACTAACGGCGCGATCAACGGCACGGTAACGCTCAAGGGTCCGGCCGACACCGACGAACTGCTGCGACGCCATACCTACCGCTTCTACGGCCACTGGACCGAATACAGCAACAAGCGAACCGGCCAAAAAGAAAAGCAGTTCGCGTTCCAGACGTTCGTGGCCGCCCAGCCGCACAACCGCCAGGGGATCGTCGCCTATCTGCGGGTTGCCGGCGAGGGCCATCACTTCGGCCAGGCTCGGGCGGTTGCGCTGTGGGAACTGTACGGGACGGAAGCGGTCAAGGTGATGCGGGAGACACCGGACGTTGCAGCGGCGGCACTCGGCAAGCGGGGGCTGTCGCTCTCCGCAGTATCGGCCGGAAAGATTGCCGCGATCCTCACGCAAAAGGCCGCCTTGGAAGCCTGCACGATCGAACTGACCGAACTACTCTCGGGCCGCGGGCTGCCCAAGGCCACTACCCGTTACGCGATCGCCAAGTGGGGCAATGCAGCCGCCGACATTATCCGTCGCGACCCGTACAAGCTCATGGCCTTTCCGGGCTGCGGCTTCTCGCGCTGCGATCAACTGTGGCTGCACTTCCGCCGGCCCGCAGGCCGCCTCAAACGCCAGGCTCTGGCCGCGTGGTACGCTCTCTACGCCGACAATAACGGCCACGTGTGGTTTCCGCGATCAGTCGCCGTTGAAGCGATCCGCAAGACTGTGGCCGGCGCCGCTCTGCGCACCGACCGAGCAATCGAGCTTTGCCTTCGGGCCGGGCTGCTGCGGGAGATTCGGACAGACGGGGCCAGCGGGCCGATCGTCGAGGGCGGCAGCTATCCGTGGCTGGCGACTGCCGAGCACGCCGACAACGAGCGGGAGCTTGCGGAATTGGTGGCTGCAGCGAGCCAGGAAACCTACCATTGGCCGGCGATCGAGTCGATCGAGAAGATTGACGGCGAGCAGCCTGAGATTTTGGCGAAGGCCCTCGGCGGCCCAATTGCAATCCTCAGTGGTCGGCCGGGCAGCGGCAAGAGCTTTACCACGGCCAATCTGGTCCGGGCCTGCCTGAACATCTTTGGCGAAGATTCAATTTGCATCGGAGCGCCGACGAACATTGCCGCCCAGCGCCTGACCGAATACATGGCCGGCGAGGGGCTGGCGATTCGTGCCAGGACGTGGCATTCGATTCTTGGGCGGCCGGTCATCAAGGGTACGAAGTGGCGGCACAACGAGAAGAATCCGCTGCCGTGCAAACTGCTCATCGGCGACGAAGAGTCGATGAAGTCGGCCGAGATGATGCTGGACGTGTTCAAGGCCAGGGCGGTTGGGACGCAATTCTTGATCGTGGGCGACATTAACCAGCTTCCGCCGATCGACGCCGGCGCACCACTGCGCGACTTTATTGCCGCGGGCCTGCCGTATGGCGAACTCCGCAAAATCCGTCGCTTCACCGGCGGCATCGCTGAAACATGCTCCGCGATCTGCGACGGGCAGCCGTGGGGCGCCGGCGACAACCTGGAGATCTTCGAAGTCGATGACATCGGGCTGCAGCAGCAGGTGGTAATCCAGCAACTCGATCTGGCCAGGGATGAAGGGATCGATCCGATTTGGGACACCCGCATCATCGTGGCCCGCAACGAGACACGGCGCCGCCTGAATACGGTGCTGCAGGCCCACCTGAACCGCCGGCCAGGCGTTCCTGGTTCGCCGTTCCGCATCGGCGACAAGATCATCAATACGGCCAACACTGAATTCACGATCGTCGAAGTCGATCGCGACGACGAAGAGATCGAAGTCAACGAGAAGGGGGATCGGGTCCGCTGCGTCAACGGCGACCTGGGCGAAGTGCTCGAAGTGTGCGATGGCTATTTCGTGGTGAAAGTATTGAGCCCAACCAGGGTGGTGAAGGTGCCCAGAAAGGCCGTGGCGGCTAAGCAGGCCAGCCAAGGCGGAGACGACGGAAAAGACTCCGCCGACGCCGACGCCGAATCCAAAACCGGAACCGGCTGCTCGTGGGAATTGGCCTACGCGATCACGTTTCATAAATCGCAGGGCTCGGAATTCCCCTGGGCCATTCTCGTGGTCGGCAAAGACGATACCCGCATGGGCTGCCGCGAGTTGGTTTTCACTGGAATTAGCCGCGGCAAGCAGAAGGCCAAGCTGGTCGGCCTGAAGTGGGTCTATGACCGCATGTGTCAGCGGGTCGCGCTGCCGCAGCGCAAGACGCTGCTGAAGGAGCGGATTTTGTTGGCCAGAGCGAAAGCGGAACTCGCAACTCTCTAAGGATTCCCGCCCGCATGGAAGTGCAACTACCACCAGCCGCCGACCAGATCACCAAGGCCACCAGCCGCCGCCGCAAGACACCGCTGGTGAATCCGTTCAAGATCATCATCGACACGGCCGAGCAACAGCCGTTCGCGTTCCAGGGCATCCATGCCGATGCCGATCGCGACAACTGCGAGATCGTGATTCAGCCGGGCATTAACCTGCTGCGGCAGTGCTTGGGCCGGCATCCACACAGCCTGGGCGATTACTCGATCGACGGGTTTGTCGGCCGCTGCCACGTCGAACGTAAATCGATGGACGACGCGCACGGCACGTTCCTTGGGTGGACCGGTGGCAGTTCGGATTTCGGGCGCCGGCAGCGATTCGAACAGGAATTGGCAAACCTTTCGAATGTCGAGTGCCCCGCGGTGGTTGTGGAATGCTCGCTCGGTGCGCTGCTCGACAACGCCCCGGAATACGACCAGGGCCACAAGACAGCCAGGCTGAACCGGAAGATTCTGCACCGATCGATTTTAGCCTGGCAGCAAGACTACCAAGTCCACTGGATTTTTTGCGACACGCGACGCATGGCCGAGCTAGCGACGTTTCGCTGGCTCGAAAGATTTTGGGAGAAGCATCGAACCAAGAAAGCGAGAGGGAAAAAGCAATGACATCGACGACGATGGAACTACCGGAGCAGTTAGAGCAAGAGCCGACGGCCACAGACAACCATGCCGCAATGAATGGAGTGGCGACCGACCCGCTTGTGCCAGAATCGGCACTCGATGAAGTCGGGAAGGAGTTGGCTGGCCAGGAATTGGGCAATCCGATCGACGCCAGCTTCGAAGTCATTGAAGACGCTCCGGCTGCGAAGCCCAAGAAAACGACCGAAGAAAAGTTCACCGCCAAAGCCACCAAGCACTACGAAATTCGCAAGCGCGAAGCCGAAGAGTGGCTGTCGACATGCGTTCTGCGCCGGCGAGAATGCGACGCCCAGCTAAAGGCCGCCAAGTCGACTGAGAAGGCCGCGGCCGAATTGCTCGAGGAAGTGCTGGCCAGGGGTGTTGAGCGGTTGCCGCTGATCGACGCCGCCGAAAAGGTGGCCGAAGATCGCGAAGCCGCCGCGGCCGATCCCAACTCGGTCGGCTTGTCCCCCGATCCGAACGCACCGGCCGGACCTCTCCGCGTCCACGACCCCGACGCCTGGAAATCCGCCCCGCTCTCCGCGCTCGGCCTGCCGCCGTCGCTGGAAGAGAAGCTGACCAGCGAAGGCATGGACACAATCGGCCGGCTGGAGCAGCGCCGCGCCGACATTTCGCAAGGCAAGGAAAAATGGCCGAAGGGGATCGGGCCGGCCAAGGTCACGCTGATCGAAGACGCTGTGGTCGGATGGCTGACGGAAAACTTACACCAGCCCGCGACCGAACCAGAACCAACCGAAGAGCAGCTCAAACAGGCCATCGTCGCGCGAGCCAAGCAGCTCAACACCGGCGACGCCGGCTGCCTCGACCACGTTGGACCGACCGAAGCGGAATTCCAAAGCGGCCAGGAAGCGTTCGGCCGTGGCCTGAAGTTGGCCGACTGCCCCTACGAAGCCGGCAGCGAACAAGACGACTGGCTGCGTGGTTGGATTTACGGAAATGAATTGCAGCGGGGTGAGACGGTTAGTAGTGATTTGGGGGATTTGTAGTTTTGGTTTTGGTTGAGTCTCCGGCGGGGCAGTCTGTGGGAAGTCTAAGCCTCACACGTGCCCGATGAGGGGTCTGTCCCGCCGGATTTTTACAGAAGAGTGATCACCATGCCCGACCCAGTAAACTCCCCGGCCCACTACACCAGTGGCCCGATCGAAGTCATCGACATCATCGAAGGTTTTCGGCTTGGGTTTCACCTGGGCAACGTCGTCAAGTATGTGCTCCGCTCGCCGCTCAAGGGAGCCGAACTACAAGACCTGAGAAAGGCTGAGTGGTATTTGAAGAGGGAGATTCAGAGACTGGAGAAGGG
>ERZ869925.1517-NODE-1517-length-10242-cov-3.694316_pt1 | contig 10242 bp, 10 predicted proteins | sample MGYA00579311_ERZ869925 | MGnify/ENA primary metagenome ERZ869925 (study PRJEB32216, sample SAMN09231817) | wastewater metagenome | place: USA: Maryland | collected 2016-07-30 | study: EMG produced TPA metagenomics assembly of the PRJNA472060 data set (Reclaimed...
AAAAGCCCTCTGCTTGTTTTACTAATTCACGAACACGCTTAATCTGTTGCTCATACTGTTGAGGCTTAATATTTGAAATTTTGCCGCTTCTAACCTTTGCCTCCCAAGCTGAAATACTCTGAGAGGTGATTGGGCCGCCAGCTTTTGCTTCGTATGACTCAAGGCTTTTTCGTGCTGATTCAGCATCAATAGACCTTCTCTTTGATTCGATGCCTTTGCTCAACTCATCTAATACAGCTTTAGAGTTACTTGGTTTACCTTGGACTATTAAATCTTGGCGCACTCGCTCTGCCTCTTTATCAAGATCGGCTTTGCGTGAAAACTCAGCGCCTTTGGGGTCAATAAAGTTCATGCCAATAGGCACTCCAGCAAGGCGGCGAATACCAGCATCTAAATCTCTGTCATCAGCACGATCAGAGGAGTGTAGCTTTTCAAGCAACTTAATCTTGTCTCCACCTTTAATCGGCAATTTAGCGATCTGGTCTGAGGATGTAATGGTGCCGTTATAAATCCCGTCAATGGCATTAAACATAGCCATTGGGTTAGACTCGCCGCCACCAGTAGAAATCTTTTTGATCTCCTCAAAACTGACAACACGCAAATCAGCAAGGCGCTTAATGAGGGCTTTCTTTTGAGCGCCACTAGCAGAATCTAATCGCTTGTAGATGTCAATCGCCTCAAGTTCACGGCCAGTCTTGTTTTCCTCATCCATCTCTTTTTTGGCATTGTTTTGAGTGCCGATCTTAGTAAAGAGAGTCTGCATAACTTTAGACTTGCCATCTTCACCAAGTGTCAGATAGATGTCAGTCAAGCGGCCAGCATCGCCAGAGCGCAGTTTCATAAAGGCTTCTGGATCTTGGCCAAAGTCATCAGCAATGTACTTAGCTAATGCGTTTGTCTTGGTATCTGTGAGGTCTTTAATTACCTTTGTCTGGTAAGCGGCGGCGTTGTTTACGCCCACAAGCGCAATCGTATTGCTCAAGAAATTACCAGCCAGAGCATCAACTACATCATCCTTACTAATAACTTGGCCAGTAGTGGGATCTACTTGATTCTCTCCGTTATAGACTTGCTCTGCCAGATTTAAAAATGACTGATAGTTGCGCTCGACCTTGATCTGATTAGCCATGAAACGCTTTTTAGTTTCATTCTTGGCAGTTTCTTCAATGATCTTATTTCCGACTGTGGCCAGAGTTGCACGATATTTAAATGCGCTCTCAGGATCAACTTCAGCAAGGGCGCTTCCGTAGCCATCAGTTACAGACTTGATCTGATCCCGTACTTGCTCAAAGTCCAACTGGCCCATCTGGGCTCGCATCTGTATATCTTCAAGTTTTGGAATGGCCTCAGACTCAGCATGAGCAGAGAGCTCAAATGCTCTAATCTTGCGTACAGCAGAATCAAAAACATTAATCGGGCTACCTAAAGCAACTGTGCTCATGTCACCTTTAGACATGGCAATCAGTTGATCTTTAGTCATCGGGTTTTCAGCCGCAAACTGCAAGCCAGCTCTTTGACTGAGTTGTTGTCCTTCATTAAAGAGGATAGAGCTCATGCGATTGAGCTTGTCTGCAACTGTGCCTTGATACTTGGATTGACCAATCAAAGCGATCTCAGGCGTAATCTGCGGGAAGTTTACGACTGGTACGGCGGCGCTTGGCGCTTGGTTTACTCCAACTCGACCAGATTCAATTTTTGCAATTTCAGCCATGATTATTTTCCGTTATATAGATCAAGGGCTTTTTGAGTAATGCCAGATGTCGGGAAGGTCTTAGCAAAGCCAAGTCCACCCTCGATCAGAGATGCAGTAGCCAAAATGCCACCAGACTGAGCCGCATAGCTTCCAGTTGTCAGCAGAGAATTTGCATTAGAGATAGAAGCCTCACGCTCAAAATAAGCCTGATCGAATCCAGCCTTCAAAATATTGGTTGAATCTTCCATGCCAAAAACACGGGCCACTAAACCATTTAAATCAACAATACCGACATCACGATAGGTATTGGCCACATTGGTATTTTGTAAGCTCTGCGATGTGCCTGAGTTGCTTGTCAGGCCATTGGCATAGCCTCTTGCTCTTGCCGCCGCATTAGCTTTAGACAGAGAGCGCAATAGGGTATTGGCTTGAATCTTGTAATTTAGTGACTCAAGCTCAGTCTGAAACTGTTTTCTATCGGATTTAATGACTGCATACTCAACTGCCTTATCAGCCCGTAGGCCAGCCATACGCAAGTTTTCTTTGGCTTGCATGGCATATCCGGCTTGTTGCAGATAGCCTTGCGCTTGAGATGCGTATGCAGAACCAATAGATGCGAATAAGCCAGCGCCAGCAATAGCGCCAGCGCCCACCATAGAGCCTGTGGATGCGGATGCGGCGGGTTGAGGTGCAACTGCGTTTTCCATTGATGCCATGATTAAGTCCCTTGGTTTACAGCTACTTTGTATTCAAGACCAAGCAAAGTCATCTTGAGTGGTAGAGTTTGAGATACCTCAATAGCGGCTTCTCTCGAATAGCCACGCACCCCGTCAAGTCGCTTAATGCCTGTGAACTCTTGAATCGGTAAATCTAAAAGTGGGTTGTCAAAGTTGCGGAATGGGACAGGCTGATTATTAATAGACAAGTGCTGAGTGTCATCCACAATCGCATTGACTTGCATGATTCGCTTTTTAAATCCTGTACGAGTGCCAGATTGCAATTTAATATCTACTGGCATGGTCTTGGCATAGACAGTAAATGGCAAACCCACCTCATATTTAGTAGTGCTTGGGCGTGTAAATGTCACAGATCCGCTAGTGACTACAGCATTTTCCTGTGGCACTCCATCGGTAATAACATTTAATGACTTGCCCGTATGAGGGAGGCTACTTGCGGAACTAGCCGCACCTCCAATAAATGCACAATCAGTAAATATTGTGTTGTCAAATCTTTCCAAGAAGTAGCGATCAACGCCATCAAAAGTGCGTTTGACAACAACATAAATATCTGTGACATCAATATTGACATCCTTAAACACGCCATCGGTAGTCCATTCTGAGGGGGCAACAATTTGCTGAGAACGCATAATCGAGTACACGGCCATAGTGCCGTCATTCTCATTAGTGATTAAAAGCAGATCACCCTCATCAGTCGAGGTTGCCTTACGCATAGCAATGCGAGAAGGGCCTTTTAAGAGATGGCCAGAGAGCAAGGAGATGCGCTGAGTCACATAGGTAAGTTGAGTATCAGAGAATAAGAACTCGTTGAGTGCTTTACCTTGGCGCTGAATAAATAGCGTACCAGTATCAAGTGCTTGAACCCGTGTACCGGGGCGCATACCATTGCGGCTTACAGCCTTAAATACAAGGGTTGCTGGAGTGATCGGGTCAGTACCAGATTGAGGTACATAGAACTCGCCGCCAGTTGTAAAGGCTTGCAAGTCCCGTGAGCTTGTCATATCCACGATGATGTTTAATTGGTTAGTGTCCAATGTCGCATCAATCGCATCGTCATCTAACGACTCGGTAGCTTGGAAGTCAAAAAAGATACCAACTTTAGAGCCCCATACAGTAGAAGGGCGAGACTTAGAACCACCAAAGAAAAGACGGCCTTCATGGAATGTAACAGTACGAGGCCAGCCACGACTAGAACTCCATACATTTTCATAACCAGATTCATAGTCCCAGCTTCCATTAGCAATCGCAGAGGTATTAAAGAATGGATATTCAGTTACGCAATCCACCACAGTTGAGCTCACATAGCTCACAATCTTTGCTCGGCCTTGCGGAGAAGCATTGATGTATTGATTCACGCTTGCGGCAGAGAACACGCCAGAAGATGCAGTAATGCGGACATTGCCACTTACTCGATCAGGCGTAATTGTCCCGGCTGGATTCGTCACAGTAAGCGTAAAGGCGTACTGAGGAATTGAGTCAAAAGTTATAGTGGATGCAGTCCATGTCGCATCAGTCCCGCCACGCACAATCTTTAAAGGCTCAAGGTCTGGGTGAACAATAATCAGCGTATCAGCCGATTGAGTCCAGCACAGATTAGGCAACATCGCACCAGTAATGGATGCAACTGCCAAGTAGTTATTGCCAGATCCGTTGATATTTGCAACAACTGAACCAGACTTAATGACATACATACGCCCAGCAACAAAGCAGAGCATATAAGAATCGCTCACAGAGAACTCAAATGGGACTAGGCGCACTCCATTAGCGGCAGATGGGGTAGAGCTATTCGGCAACTCTAAGATGTGCTTAGAACCAGCTCTACGGCGCATCCCACCTTGAGGTTGAATGACAACATTCGTGGCTTTTGCTAATGCGTTTGCGTATTGAGCAAGATCAACACGGGAGCGCAGAAGGGGGTCTAATTCCCCAGTAGAGAAATTTGTCTGGAATGAAATAAAGCGGGACATTAGAATCTCGCCGCTACGAGTGCGTAATCCTCAAGAACTTGTGGCGGTTGTCCTTGACCATCAATATTCATCGCTTGGCGCATAAACCCGCCACGCCCATTTTCAGAAGGGCCACCAACTGCGACACCTTGCCAATATTGAGCCTTAGTCTCTTGCTCAGTAATTGGCATCGCTAAGTGCCAAGCCATCATGTATTTCAATAATTGGATGAAATACTTAGGCATAGCGTACTCAGGGGTTTGATAAGGGTAGTCAATAAAGACTTCCTCATAGTTTGTCAGTAGCTTATCGCCTTGAATATCCCACTCCTTAGAAGGGCGAGCATATACGGCGCTTGATGTAAACAATGCTCTAGGATTGCCAAGGCGATCACCCGGCAACTGATACTCAAACCTCCACTCGGAGGCTGGAGTAGTAATGAGTCTTGCTAATTTGACCTTCTTATAAGAGAAAGTCCAAGGATAAATGGATAGGGCTGTATCTCGGACATCGGAATACAAGCGATCACAGGAGTTGGCTTCATCTGTACCATCGTTAAATGACGAAATGGGCTTAGCGCCCAAGAGAATTAAAGCATCTGAACAGATGGAGACTGCGGTATCACCAGCGGCCATACTTACCCCTCAATGTAGGAAAGGCTACCACCGAGAATCCCCAGTAGTAGCCTTTTATTACTTACTTCTTAATCGCCGTTTGTAGCGGCAAATACTGTGCCATCGCTCACATCAACTACTGTGCCAGTATTGGTCAATACATAAACCATACTTGCAACTGCGGTTGAGCCAGTTGAAGTCACGCAAAGGATAAAGTCACCAGCCTTTAACACGCTTGCAATGCTGTTGAAATAGCCAGATGTGTTTACATCGGCGATTGCATCAGTAGTGCGATACGAGTAAAGAGAAGGAGCGTTACCAGATTTTGATGCGCCGATTGCGGCGAAACCAGTTGTACTAAAAGCCATTTTGATTCTCCTTTAATTAAGCGCCGTTTTCGTCACAAGTGATTTCAACGATACCTTCTGCATCAATGGCAACTGCGCCAGCAGAGAACAAGGAGGTAACCAGCCATGAGGTTTTCTCAGGGATGTAGTTGATTTCAGTCTTAGGAGCGATACCTTCTGCCATACCCAAAGCATCACGATGGAACGCATAAACCTTGCGATCACCAGATGTCAAAGGCAAGCCGCCTTCATCACGATCACCTAATACATGGAATGTGAAGCCCAAGAAAGTATTGAGTTCGCCATTTACCAAGGCTTTAACTGTGTTGAAGTCAGAAGAAGTTACTTTTGTCTCGCCCAACATACCAGCTAAGTTATTAGCATGGATGATGATATGGCGGTTGTCCATTGGTACATTCTTTGCATCTAAGGCTTTCTTAGCGGCAAGTAACTTGTCCAAGTTCATGTTGGTATTAGCGCCACCAACTGAAGATGCAACTGTGTTGCTTGTGCTAGATGCAATCAACGCATCCAAGATCAACTGATCTTGACGGCGGCCAACTGCGGAAGCCACTACCTTAACGAGCTCTGAACGCTCATCAAAGTTCACTTTAGCTTGGGAGAAGATGTCGCTATATTCAGCGGCGATGTAGTCGCTGAGAGTAGCTGTTACTTGACCATAGCTAACATTGAGTGGGGTTACATCAGTTTGGGGGATGCGTACTTGTGCAACACCTTTACCGATTTTTGGGAATTTGTAGCTTGAACCTTCAACACCTGAACGAACACGGATAGCTGGGCGTAGTACGGCTGTACCTTGATACGCCTGTTTAACTTCCGCATCGAATAGGGTTACAAAGGCTGTGGATAATTGCTGTGCCATTTTGCTTCCTTTATTCAAAAGTTAAAAAATTAAAAGTCGCTATCGGTGAGCCTCAGATGAGGGCCTTTGCTTACAGTAGGTTGTCAGCCAGTAGGTTGTCGCTACTATTAAAGGGTCACAATGACAACTTGTGATTGGCCTTGTTTCTGATTCTATTTCTTTTTATACAAAATGCAATACCCCCGTTTGATATAAAAAAGACCCGCACTAGGCGGGCCGTTAAATTCACCATCCGTGATTGGTGAAGGGTTGGGATTAGTTGTATCGAGCCGCAAACATACGCTCGACCTTTGCTCGGTAGTTCGGATCACTTTGATACTTAGGATCACCGACCATTGCTTGCAATTCTTGATCGGTAGGCATCCCATCAATAGGCGCTGATTCAACTGGGATAGAGCCTTCATAAGCAGAGCGAATCTTTTGCAATGCTTTGAGTCCTTTAGCTGTACCGCCCATGATCTTGAACTCCTCAAAATCTTCAGCAGACCATACGCCCTTATTGACTAAGCCTCTCGCCCAACTCACCATGCCATTAATCTGAGCATCAGCATTAGGGCCAAGTGACTTACGCTCGGCGGCGGCATCAATCTGCACTTGACCACCTTGCGCCTCTGCCACCATGCCAGTTAATGAACCAGCAAGCTCATCAAAAGCGGCTTGACTGACACCATTCTTGGCGGCCCATTCTTTAAATACGGGAACCATAGGGAGGTTGTCAGCGTTGTCACCGAATGAACTTAGATCGTACTTACCCTCTGGTGGGGCTTTGTGAGCACCTTTAGAGATAGTTTTTCTAAGATCAGACCATGACTTAGACAATGCTTCAATGTCTGCCTCATTCTTTTCTTTATTCCAAAAGTTGTCAGGCAAATAGTCTGGCTTTGCTTTTGGCTCATCAGGCGGGATAGAGTCACTTGCTCTGTGTTCTATTGCCTTGTCTTGTGGAGCTTGAGAATCTTGGCTACCTTCATCAATCGCAACTGAATCCAATAGGCCAGAATCTTCTCCGGGTTGGTTTACTTCTGTGCTGTCTGTCATAAGTTTCTCGCTCGTTTAATGCGGGCTTCGATCTCCTTTACAAGAGAACATCTGCCCTCTAAAAAATACCCGTAGCTCGGATCAGAGCCCGGGGCCCAGCAACTTTGCTCTACTGTCTGATCTCTCAGAAGTTTGAGCAACTTTTGCCCGTGTTCTGTGCCGAATACTTTTAGGCACAGCTTATCTTGGTCACTACCATTTTGAGGTTGTAAGCTCTGTTGCATACCCTCGATGTCATCCCATCCCGACATAACTACTCCTTATGAATTAATATTTCATCTATATTTTTTGGGTCTGCCGTATCAACGGCGTGGATGCAAAACCAGACAACATCCGTAATGGCTTCTACATGATGTTCAATTCCGGCTTTGATCTCTATACAAGCTGGGCCTGTATATTCTTTGACAACATCTCCAGCAGTAACTAAGGCTCTACCAGAAGCCAATAGCGAGAGATGCGTGTAGCTATGCCTATGCTTCCCGACTACATAGCCAGCCGGGATGACTGCCTCCTTTGCATAGAGGCCATCTGCAAAATGATGTTTTTGAGATACCTCTATTTCACAAGGGAGGCAACTCATTGAGGCATACCCTGTGCGGCCATGTCAGCGCCCGCTTGTTGGTTATCCATAATGCCTTGCTGATTGCCAGCCATCGCCATAGCCATTTGATCTTGCTGGGCGAGCTTGCGTTGCTCATCCATCAAGAAGGCTCGCTCCGCTGGAGAGTTGCGTACGGCACTTGGTACACCGAGCTTGTCACCGAGGAAGTCAATCAACTCACCAGTCTTAACGGCTAATTGACCTTCAGCGCCAAAGTTGGCAGTCAGTTGCATAAATTGAACGATGTTATTGATCTCCTCCATGTTTTGCGCCATCGCAAGCGGGGCAACTGGTGAGACTTTTACTTCCAATCCATTGACTTGCAAAGGAAGATCAATCAATCCTCGCTCATCCATCACAGACAAGATGCGAGATACCAATGGGATCATCGTCTCATTGATTAAGCGGCCAAAGGCAGAGCCTAAGTTTTGCGCCAATTCCTTCATGCGCTCGACCACTTCAGTTGCAGAACGAGCACTCATGTTGTCAGGTGGCAAAGACTCATCAAGCAAAGTACGCTTAATGTTGGCCCTCAAGTCTTGGATGATGATCTGGGACACATTGAAGTCACCAGAACGAGCTAAAGGCTTGAGTGATTCACCTTGTGGGCCGCCGTTGCGAGCTACAGGGATGATTGCACCTGGTACTAACTTGACAGTAGATGGATTTAATACGCCATCATCTGCCGCTGTATATACACCAGAGATTGCCAGAGAAGCATTTTTCAATACGAGCTCAAGAGTCTTATTCAAAGTCTTGATGTCGGGTAGGGCAGTCAATAACGGCCCACGCCCATAGACTTCACCAGCCACTTTGGAATAGCGAGAGATGATCCAAGGAGATGTTTTCATTTTTCGGAAAACGATTTCTTCTTTGGATGTCTTGTCAATCACATGGTAAGACCAATCGCCACGATCTTGATCGTAAACAGTAGCCTCTAAAAGCTCGACATCATCGGTTGGTTTAGTCGCAATGCGTTGAGCAACACTCTCAGGGATCTTGGCATCTTTCCATTGCTGGGTAATTGCCTCGCCCTTCATACGCATACGGCGATAAACCTTATCTACCGCACCATTAGCGCCTTCCTCATACGACATAAGGAACATTGGCACAGGGATAAAGTTGATTGGCTGGACATCATCGCCCGGCAATACCAACATACCAGCCGTACCAACGGCTAAGTCCAGCAAAAACTCGCCACAAGCAATGTCAAAGTTTGATTGCTTGATAACAGTAAACATCTTCTCGTTGTATAGATCGAGAATAGCCATCGCTTCTGCATGGCGCTCTTTAGGAATGTCTTGACCGGGCTCTAAGCGACACCATTTGCGCTGTGGAGGGAAGATGCCTGACTGCAAGCGATTGGCAAAACGCTGTGTAGAGTTGATCGCAGTAGAGTCAAATACACGGGCCATCTTTTTAGCGCCTTGAGATTGACCTTCCCAATGGCCATATAACTGGCGCTGGGGGAGGGCGAACTCATACGCATCACGATACAAAGACTCGAACTCGTCTTTCTTGCGCTGGGCCATCTCAGCCCGTTTAATGATGTCCTCTGGCTTGAGCTTTTTTCCGCCATAAGAATTGTTTTTAATGTTGTCAGCGATCATTATTGAAGCCCTTGTTGTAGGAGCATTGGGCGCTCTTGTGATTTAGTTCTCTGCATTACTTCTCTTGCTGGAGCTTCTTCCTCATCCATAATTTGATGAACTTGTTTAGCTCTTGCATCTGCCTCTTGGCCTGATTTATAGATTGGCCAGTAACCCTTGCTGAGTTCTTTTGACCAATATTTATTAAGCTCGTTTTCATCCTCGACCATGCGGCCTTCAATCCATCCGGGTACATTGGCAAATTGGCCTTTGTACTTACCATTTTGAATCTGGATTGTGTTTGTCCATACAGTCACAGGGTTGCCGTTGTCATCTCCCACATTTCCAGTTTCAATGGAGTTGTGGTGGTACTTAACAATGTTTTGCTCTGCCGGAGTAAGTTTCAAATCAGCCATTAATCATCTTCCTTCTCGAATGGGTTGCCACTCATGCCATCAGTTATTGGGCCGCCCGGCTCCCATGAATTACAAGTACGGGAATGAGTACAAGTGATCTCCCATTCCTCGCAGTAACCACCAGACTCATTGGTATCTACCCATGACTTCTCAATCTCTGGAGGAGTCGCTTGCGGGTACTTTTTCATGCAGTCATCTAAGAATTTTGTTTTCCAGTAGTAGCCACAGTTGCCGCAAACCATTTCTCTTGCGGATTTTTCTGAGACATTCCAGTTCATAGACTTGCGTAACCAAAACATGACCTCTGGCATCTTTGGGTTTGCTGGGCCTAACTCTGCTTTCAATATGCAAATCTTGTGATTTTTGATATTGACCGCT
>ERZ869925.1518-NODE-1518-length-10239-cov-6.651905_pt1 | contig 10239 bp, 27 predicted proteins | sample MGYA00579311_ERZ869925 | MGnify/ENA primary metagenome ERZ869925 (study PRJEB32216, sample SAMN09231817) | wastewater metagenome | place: USA: Maryland | collected 2016-07-30 | study: EMG produced TPA metagenomics assembly of the PRJNA472060 data set (Reclaimed...
GTACCCGGACGAAGGTCTAGTCATGACCTACGGGACTGCTGGCCTGCCGACAATCGGCGGCACTCTGCGCGCATTCCTGCACACCCCGACTTCGGCCAACCTCGCCGCAGCTGTCACGAACGAAACCGGCAGCGGCGCGCTCGTGTTCGGCACCACGCCGACACTGACCACGCCAGTTATCAACACGGTGGCTTCAGTCGGTGGCGCATGGACGGCCGCTGCTACATGGACGCTCCCGGCACACACGCTGGGCGGCACGGTCAGCGGTGGCGGGAACCAGCTCAACAACGTGATCATCGGAACAGTGACGCCGCTGGCTGGGTTTTTCACAAATGTCAGCGCCTCGGGCATCGCTGCGGTTGGCGGCAGCACGTCGTCAGACCGTGTCCTGAACATTCCTGGGCCGATTACCGGCGCGGTAAGTGCGTACGGTGCCATGGTCAGCGGCACTGTTCAGTCCGGTGTTACTACTGCGGCATACGCCTATCGGAGCGGCGTGAGTGTCGTAGATGCAGCCTTCACGTTGCCAGCGCTACACCATTTCTACGCCACTAAATCAAGCTTCGGAGCTAGTGCAACAGTGACTCTGCAGGCTGGATTTACCGTATCGTCCGGCCTCTCTGGCGCGACGAGCAATTACGGATTTTTTGGCAACCTTGCCGCCGGAGCTGGAAATTATAACTGCTACATGAGCGGCACAGCCGCAAACTACTTCGCCGGCGACATTCAGTTCGACAAAACGGTTACGGCTGGCGGAACGACGACACCTCAGACGATCAACAAGAATGCCGGAGCTGTCAATTTCGCCGCTGCCGACGCATCAAAGGTTGTCACGAACTCATTGGTCACGACCAGTTCAATCATCGTTGCCACAGTCGCCACCAACGACTCGACGATGAAGTCTGTCCAGGCGGTGGCCGCAGCGGGCAGTTTCACCCTCTACGCGAACGCGGCAGCCACTGCGGAAACGCGCGTCAATTTCCTAGTGATAAACTGATGATGACCGACAGACGAGACAAGACAGATCTGGAGGTCGTTTATCAGCGGCTTGACCAGCAGGATGCCGTGCTTCTGCAGCTGCACGACATGATACGGGATCACATCGCGGAAAATCGGCACATCGAGGGGCAGATAAAGGAGCTTGTGGAGATGTACCGGGGATCAAAATTCATGATTTCCGCGTTCAAATTCCTTATCCCGATCGTCGCTGCCGTTGCCGCCGGAGTGATTTGGATGCGTGAGCATTTGCGGATCTGACAAGCACGAAAAAGCCGCCCGTAGGCGGCTGGTGGCTATGCCTTGAATGCCTGGACAAATCCCGCGTGCCGGAAAACGTTGACCTTCCGGACGCTTCCGTCCGCCTGCGCTTGCTCCACCGACTCGCGCCGGCTGAATGCGTAGACCGGGCTGATACGCTGCGCGAGCAGCGCCTCTTCGAGCTCGGACATCAACCACGGGGCACCACCGATCATGGCCTGGTGGTCGCCATCCTCGGGCAGGTGGTCGTCGGCCAGCAGGGCGATGGCCTCGGCGGCGTCCTCGATTTCGGTGCGCGTCGGCAGCGCGTCGAACGTTAGCAGGGCGCACAGCTTGGCGCGCAGGTCGGCCGGCAGGTCGATTACGCCGGCGGCGATCTGTTCCGGCGTGGCCGGATGTTGGGTGAGGTTGATAATCATGATGCGATCCTTTCTGTGGCCCAATCCACGCCGGTCAGCGTGAATGGCCCATCTTCGAATTTTCGGAAAGTCCCATCCGACTTCCACAGCGTCGGATATGGGAGGTACGTGTCGCCCCACAGGCTTTCGCCAGTGGCGTCAAGGGTGGCTGTGGGCAGATACTGCTCTGCGTTTAGCGCACGATCCCGCTCTTCGCGAGTTGCCACGCGTTGGCGCTCCTGCGACGGTGTTTGGTAGTCTGCCGGCAGTCCCGGAAGTGGCGATCTGTAACCAATGCTCATCTCAGTTTCCTCCTGCGGCAATCGCCGCCTCAAGCTCTCTTGCCGCCATTTCGAGATCTTGCCACCGGCGCTCAAACTGCGCTCCGGCCTCGTTTTTGCGCAGCCATGCCCGCGCAGCCGCCAGCATTGCCGGAGCTGCTTTGCTGGAAGACGTCTCGACGCCCATTGATCTGGCGCCGATCACGCTGCTGGCGGCAGCGCGGAGTGCTTTGGCGGTTGGCAGCGGCATCTCAATCTCCTTGTTGGTTGGTATATCTGTATTGTATCACGCAACAGCAAGGCGTCAAGAAGTTTTTTCAGGCGCCGCATCGATCAACTTCCGCACCCACTGCGCACCGCCGTTCCGCTCGACCTTTGCCCGCTGCGCAGGGCTGACGCGAGCGTGAAGCACTAGCGCACGCTCGCCCGGCTTAACGAGAGTCGGCTGGCGCCCCTGGCCGGGGGCGTTGCCGGTGCGCTTCTTGGTGCTCATGCTTGCTGCCAATCATCAAAGCCGTGCTTGACGGCAACGCGCTCGTAGCGCTCGCTTTCGCCGCTGCCGACCAGTTCGGCAACTTCGATCTTGCCGCCGACTGCGGCTTGATAGGTCTTGCTGGCGATGCTCTTGGCGCCGGTCAGCGTCTTGGCCTTGGTCGGAAACCAGTGCGAGTCGCTGCCGCCGGTGATGTAGTATTTGCTCATTTCCCTGCTCCTCAATGCGCCCGGCGAACCGGGCTTGTGTTGTTACTCGAAGTCTTCCGGGTCGTATTCTTTGGCCTGCAGATCGCTTGGCTGTTCGAGCGTTTCGACCATTTGCGCCTCGCTCTCGTACCCTGCATCGCGGGCGCAAGCGTCGCGCGCTCCCTGCTCGTCGTTGGCCTCGTAAGGTCCGAAAACTCCGCTGTTTGCCCATACTGTCCATTTGCTCATCTCGTTCTCCTGTGTGTTGTGCTTCGATGTCTGTATTGTATCACGCAACAGTAAGGAGTCAAGCACTATTTGAGCTTTTTCGCTAGATCCTCTGCCGACTCGTTGTAGTACGCCCGCAGCATCCTCAAGTCCCGGTGGCCAACCGCGCGCGCCAGTTCGAGCACGCCCAGGACGGCAGCCAGGCGCGTGATGCCCTCATGCCGGGAGTCGTGGAAATGCAGATCAGCATCGGCAAGCCCGGCGCGCTTCTTTGCCTTGCGGAACAGCGCATCAAGCGAAGCCGGACGCAACTGGATGAAATCAAAGAAAAACCCGCGCTGTGGCGGGTTTGTGTTGGTGCCGAGAGGGGGAATCGGCGATGGCGCTATTGCTGGCTTTCAGCGGGGTTTGCCGGAATTGTGACGGAATCTTCGCATTGTGTGCAAAGAGGAAACGGCGACAAATAAGCCACTATCACCAGTCCGTGCTCTTTTGACGTTTCGCACTGCACGTGATTTTTGCTCATCTCCTGCGGAGTTTTCCACTTCCCGCACTTCCCGCACTGGCGCTGCTTGATGCCCGCATTGCGCTGTACCTCTGCCCATTCGTGCCATTCCAGATATCCGGTCGGCGGAAGGTCGCCGGGCTTGTATGTGGCCTGCTCCAGGATGCACACTACGTCCATGTCTATCCTTTGCTCAATGCCGCTCGGTCGCGCCATACTGCCCACAGCATTCGAGTGCTGACATCATGCCAGTCCGGGTAGCCCAGCGTTCTGTCTTTGGTGCTGACATATCCGGTCCCCCGTCCCATGTTGCGCCAAGGCCCCATTCGTGGCCTTCCATCCACGCTTCAAAAGCAAAGCGCTCCGCTTCGTCTGCAAGGCTTCCTGTGTGGCCCATTGCGCGCGCATCCTCGACGCACGGCGCATCAATCACGTCGCAATCAAACGGCAGCGCATGGGCAATCCGCTCGCGTAGCTGCTGCGTCTGTCCGTAGTCTCTGGCGATCTTCGTCAGCGTATTCACAAGTTCGCGTCGTTCGTGGTTTTTCATTTGCTCAGATCCTCAAATGCCCGATGTGCGCCACGCCCATCATGCTCATTTTCCACAATCTCATATCCATCGGCATGCGCACATACCTATCTCGCCATCCGCCGTATCTGATGGCCAAGTGGCGCCGGAACTGCATCTCTGAGCGTTTCGACCGCCACTGAAATCTGGTGAGGCGGCGGTTGCGGTGGCTGGCGTTGAGGCGTAGCGGGCGGATGATCATTCTCCGCGCACCCTCTTCTCTGCCATCCGCGCGAACTTGCGCAGCATCTTTGCCTCCGCTTTGTCGTCAAGCATCGTCTGCGTCAGCGCCAGCTTATGCTCCAGAGACTCAACTATCAGGACAAAATCGTATCCGCGTTCCAGTGCCGTGCGAAACAGGGCTAGGCTGCGTTTGTCTTCGTTCATCCCTCTACCTCCTCAATAGTCACCCGCACAACGCGGCAGCCTCGCGCTTTTGCTGCTTCGATTTCCTGTTCGTCTGGACATCCCAGACCAACGCGCCACACGTCTGCGGCGCATCTGAATCCGCTTTCCGCAATCATGTTGCCATGCTCATCAACGAACGCCCACGCTTGCCACTTCATACCGCCTCCTTCCTCGGACGCCCTACCCTGCCGAGGTGCGCCCTCACGATGGCCAAGCGCCCACTTGCGAACCTCGGCCGGAAGAAATCTAGGATGGCCTTTTCCAGAGCCATCTGTCGGCGGTCGGATCGGGCGCGGAAAATCCGGCAGCATCGCCCACTTCATGGCCGTGCTTTTGCTGGCGCGCAGGTGGTATGCGATGTCGTCATAGTCCCAAAAATCGGACGGGATGCGCGCGCGGGACAGAACTAGCGCGGCGATGGCGTCGGCGAGTTGATCGATGTCGGCGAGCGTGTTCATGTGCGCTTGTTCCATGCGTCGATTGCCTCCTGCGGAAACGATTTGTACGGCCCTCGCGTTCCGCAACCGCCGTCGGCATAGTTGCATTCGACGTGGTGCGAAACGCTGCGCATGATCAACGTCGGCGCCGTCGCGCTTCCGCAGAACGGGCAGGGCTTGAGTGTTTGTTCGCTCATGACTTTTCTCCGGTCGCTTTGGAAACAGCATCACACGCCTGCATGATGATCTGCGCCACGTCGTTATCCGCTGAAAACACATTGACTGCTGCAAGTCGCTGGCACACTTCCAGCAAATCCGGAGCGGCCGCTATCAGCATCGAGTTTGCCGCCCACTCGTCGCCGTCATAGCGAGGGCTTACAATGGCAATAGTTGTTCCGTCTTGAGCAACAATGTCGCCCATTCTGTACCAAGAACCTGGCGTATGTTTGTTCATGTCGCCGACCTCGCGCGGATTTTCTCGGCTGCCCCTCGAAGTATGGCAACCGATCCGGTTCCGGGCGTTATCCGGCTTTCGCAGATGGCCGCGCACGCCTCGCGCTCTGCAATCCTCGCCTGCTCAATCAGCGAATCAATGCCGATAATCGTGTCAATCCACGTCACAACCTGCGCTTCTGCGTCGTCGCAAGATTTCTCGACGCCGTGCTCGGCTGTGTATTGGCCGCCGTCCCTGTGGATTCTGGCTAGCAGGTCGTAGATGTGATGCCGTTCGCGCCTGAGGCGATCAATCTCGGCGCGCTGCTGGCGGAGCATGGCTGCGGCTTCACGAGAGTCTTTAGCGATCCACGTATCGAGCTTGTTTGCAATCTCAAGCGCTGTGCGCGTCATGGCCGAATCTCCAGCAGCGCGGCATATACAGGCTCCCATGCCCCGTTCTTTTTTGTAGCGCCCAGGAGTTCTGCAAGTTGCTCCGGCCTGTCTTCATACGCTATCCCAACCAGCGCATTTCTGAGCTTTGCAACTTGCCCGGTAAGCCGCCCAATCTCGGCGTGCTGCCTGCGCAACGCTTCGGCCGCTTCCAGTTTCACGAAAGACGAGCATGCCGCTGCGTCAAGATCAAGCGCAATCTCCAGTGCTGTTCGTTCGCTCATGCCACGCTCCAATAGCTGATGTTGTTTGACTTGTATCGCGTCACCATCCCGTCGTCTTCCATTCGGCACAGCCGATCAAATGCCACCGACTTGCAGCAGCCGACAGCTTTTGCAACGCTCATCGTCTTGCATTCCGGATGCCATTTGACGTAGGCCATAATTCGCTCTATGCCCTCAAGGATCGCCGCTTTTTGTTTGCTGGCGCATGGCGTGCGCTCTGCCACGATCTGCTCTTGTCTTGCGCGCTCGCGCTCTTCCTGCTCTACTCCGGCAATAATTCCTACCATCTCAGCGGCAAGGCTGCAGGGTTCAATGCCTTTGTCGAGCAGCGCGCGGCCGGCAGCGTCCGGTTCGTTCGATGTCGGCAAGATGTCCGCTACATTCTTACGCGGCCCGCGCTCGGCTTTGACTACGCGCTTGCGATGGCAGCCTGGAAGCTTGGCGACTCTGAGATATTTCGCTCGGCTGCGAATAGCGTCCTCTGACATATCAAACCGCTCGGCAAGCTCGTAGGTCGGCACGTGCGGGTAGAGCCTCATCAGTTCTTCGTCGCGGGCTTTGACGTTGGGGTGGCGTAGGTTCATGCGATTTCCTCTGCCAGCGGCGCATCAATGCCGGCGCTGGCGATTGTGCCGAGTTTGCCGGCGATGAATAATTGGTAGGTCATGGCTAGAACGGAATATCGTCATCGTCGTCAAACTTCGGCGCCGGCGGTTTCGGCGCCGGATTCGGCGTCGCTTCCTGCTGCGCCGGTTGCGCATCGCTCTTGCTCCCCAACAGCTCGACGGAGTTGATGCGCAATTCCAAGCTGATCGCTGCGGCGCCTTCGCGGTCTTTGTACTGGCGCGGGTCAAATTCTCCGCTGACAGCGACCTGCTGCCCTTTAGTCAGGTATTGCGCGAGCTTCGGCCCGCGGTCGCCGAACATGTCGCACTTGAGCCAAAACGAGCGGCGCTTGTCGCCGAATCCGGTATCGACGGCGATGCTGAATTCGAGCACCGCCGTTCCGGTCGGAAGATATTTCTGCTCTGCATCGCGGCCCAACCGTCCTGAAAATGTGCAAACATTGAGACTCATGCGGACTGCTCCTGTGTGGTCAATTTGATCGTGCGCGCGTCATACGCCGCCTTGAATGCGGTTTTTTCGTCCTTGCTGCGCCCGGCTTTGTATGCGGCGCCGAATACGACCCTGAGATCCGCGATGGTTTCGGCGGCGGCGATGTCGCTCAACCACTCCTTGATAAACTGGTCGCTCGGATCGGATGGCGCTGGATTGTCGGCGACGACGAGCGGATCAACGACGTAGGCTTTACGGCTTTTCTTGGTCGCCGTAAGGGCCATAGTCATCCGGCGCCCGATGTGCGACAGGTGGCTGATGCGAATCCCTCCAACTTCGGCGCCGCCCCATGTAACGGCGCGGTCAAGGTAGATCGTCATGGATCGTCCGACGTACTGCGCGCCGTCTGCTCCCCATGCTGCAATCAAGACGCGGCGCATGGATTTGCACGGCTTGTACGGCTTCCCGTCGTCGCCCTCGTAGCTGATGCCAACAGGCTGCTCTTCACTAGATAGCATCTTGACGGCGGTCACGGTGATGGTGCGCGGGCCGGCTATCAGGTCGTCAGCGTTGGTCTGGTCACTTTTCGGAATGACCGTCCTTGACAAGTCAATCATGCGTAAATCTCCTGTTCAATGGTGCGCTCTGTTTCGATGAGCACAGGCATGGCTTGCAGCATGCGCTCGTACTTTGCAACGGCAGCTTGCAGCCGCTGCTCGAACTGGTGCGATGTTGCGATGATTGCGTCTTGAATCGCAGCGTCAGGCCAGACGCGCTTGATGAACATCGGCAGGCCGGCGCTGTACGAAACGAAATCCAGCCAGTCACGATCGGTCACAAGCAATCCGGTTTGAATTTGCAGCATGTACTCGGCAGGCACTTCGTCGGCAAGGATCGTCTCGACTTGGTATTTTTGGCGCCGGCTTTTGCACTCGATCAGACCATCGTCTCCGACCAGCCCATCCGGCGAATATCCGATAACGTATCCGCCCATGTCGCGCGTCACGAATCCGCATTCGGTCACTGGCGCGTAATGCTCGGCGTACCGGATGCGCGCCTCTATCTCGTCCTCGTGGCCTCGCAGCATGTCGTCGCTGACGTACTGCGGTTCCGTGTGTCTGGTGATACGTTGCGCCAGAAGCTCGAACAGGTGCGCCCGTTCTTTGTCGTTGCTCGCCACTTTGAGCGTCTGCGTCAGGATCAGGCGCATTTCGCTGGCGGTCAGAATTCCGCAGCGCAGGGCTAGCCACTCGTCGCTTCCCTGCTCAATGTCGTTGTGATAGCGGATCATTCGGCGCCGACCAAATCTGCAATCGTGGCGAGCGCGTCGTCCAAATGCTGCCTTGCTTTGTCCTGCGCACCGTTGATCATTGCAACCTTGGCCATTTTCAGCCAGTCAATTGCGGCGTCGATGAATTCCAGCGCGTCGTCTTCGTCACATTCCGGCGTGCGCGGGTCGTTCGGATGGCCCATGCACGGCGGCCACGTTGCCGCGTCTCCTGGCCCGAATTCGCTGAATTTATTTGCGTGCATCGTCGCTCCTTGCGTAAGTCGGATGGTTGTTTGCAGACATCTGAGCGCACTCGTAGTCAATGCGACCGACAACTCCGAATGCCATGATGATTACCAGCAGGGCTAGCAGCGGATTCATCAGAGGCACCCAAGATAATGGTCTTCGGCAATCCGTATTCCGTGCTCAAGCCAATACGCTTTCTCCGGCTGAACTTCTGTTGCTTCCTGCTGACGGCGAGCGATGGCCTGCTCGTGGCAACGCTCGTGCTGCTCGATCACCTGGCGCATGTCGTGCACCAAATGCGAAGGAAGGTAGCTGTCGGCACTGAACGGCGCCTCGTGGCCGGCAACCTCGGCGAGGATGGCGCGCAGTACGGCAATTGCCTGCTCATTCATGGCCTTCATCTCCGCCACCGAGCGCGCGCCACACATCGTGGTCAGCCTCTTCTTCGGCGCCCATGGCGCCGATGCACTGCGCAATCAGCAACGCTGCCGGAACGGACAGCACCAGAAAAACGTACTCAAGCATTTTACTTTCCCTCCAATTTTTCAATTGCGACCATCAAAATCCCGCACTCCGGGCACAGATCGCCGAAATACCACACCGGCAATCTTGCCAGCACCGCAGGCCTGAAAACATGCGCAAACTTTCCGCACGGACAGACCTTGTAGCCCTTGGCGATTTCTTCCTGCGTCAGACGGCTTGCGGGCATGGATGCTCCTTCGTTGTCGGCGCCTTGGTCTTAGGCTCTCGCGGTTCTTTCGTTTGCGTCCGTTACGCCAGCCGTGCGGCGCTGGTCCCGTCTTGGCGGCCGGTGCTGATCTCCGGCTTTCTGTACCGGCTTAAATGTCCGGCCCTGCTGGGGCGTTCGTAGCGGAAAAGTCTTGCCCTCAGATCACTGACTACTTGCCGGCTAGCCCTAGCGTTCGCCTCATGTGCGCATCAGCCTGCGCATTCGCCAAATTCGTTGTCACTGGCCGGGATTCCCGTCCCAGCGCCAGCTTTCCAGTTGCTCGACCTGATACCCGCCGTCGATCGCGGTGGCCAGTGACTCGGAAGCCGCCTCGCCTTCTCTTATGCGCGGCGCCACGCTCATCTGTGGGCGGAGCAGCTCGGGCCTGTTCGCGTGAAGCGGCTTGCGAGTCTCAGGCAAACAGCGCCTTACTTGACTGCTGCTTGAACGGCACAGACGGAAAGCAGCGAGGGCTTCCACATCTGACAAAAATTAAGCGCGCCTTCGTCCATGTCCGAGATTTGTTCGTCGCTGAACGCTTCCCACTCGGCGTGTGTGTGGCGCTGGCACCCGATGGTCAAAAACTCGTTTGTAACCGTCACGAACCATTTCATTCCGTAGAGGAAAACCGGAATCGATTTGAGTTTTTCGCCGCACAGGTCGGCGTCGCGCAGGTTGGCGTAGCTCAGGTCGGCGCCGCGCAGGTTGGCGTAGCTCAGGTCGGCGCCCCGCAGGTCGGCGCCCCGCAGGTCGGCGCCCCGCAGGTTGGCGTAGCTCAGGTCGGCGCCGCACAGGTCGGCGTCGCACAGGTTGGCGCCGCGCAGGTCGGCGGCGTCAACCTCCTTCAATACGTTTCCGGTGAATCGGCTTTTGATCTGGATCACTTTCACTTTGGTTCTCCTTGGTGCGCGTGAATCGGCCTGCGGGTATCGGCTCTCCAGCAGGCCAGGGTGATGTCGTGCCCTTAGCCCTGTGTCCGGACGGGAAAGGCTCAAACCGCCGGGGCCGGTAGTCGGGTGGGATGCACTGGGAACCGATAGATGTATTCTACACACGTGTTGAGGA
>ERZ869925.1521-NODE-1521-length-10224-cov-4.176910_pt1 | contig 10224 bp, 18 predicted proteins | sample MGYA00579311_ERZ869925 | MGnify/ENA primary metagenome ERZ869925 (study PRJEB32216, sample SAMN09231817) | wastewater metagenome | place: USA: Maryland | collected 2016-07-30 | study: EMG produced TPA metagenomics assembly of the PRJNA472060 data set (Reclaimed...
TGGCGCCCTGGCTGGAATGCTCGCGTGTCGCCGTCGATCGTCGTCGAGGGCCGGGAGAACGCCCATACCCCTTTCCCGACAGCGGTCGCGGTGAGGGTGGGCGAGGGAGCCTCGCTCGTGTTGACGAGCCGAGCCCCGGTCTGTCGTCGGTCGAGGACGACGTCGTCGTCCCATCCGAGAGCCTCGGCCATAGAGACCCACGGCCGGAGCGTCCCGAATAGGGTCTCGACCTCCTCGGCCGGTTCGCCGAACCGGTAGGCCTGATGAGTCGGGGCCGGGGGGTGCGCCTGCCGGTCGAGCGACGCGAGAAGGATCGCCCGGCGTCGGGTCTGGGGGACCCCGTACTCTTCGGCCGAGAGGATCCCCGCCCACGTCGAATAGCCGGAGACGATGAGCCTTGAGGCGATCTCTTCCCAGATCGGGAGGACGTTGTCGACCTGCTCTAGAGCGACCCACCGCGGCCGGAGAGCGTCGATCCATCGGACCGGCTCGTACACGAGCCGGCCGCGGTCTCCGGTGACTCCGGCGTGCCGGCCGGCCCGCGAGAAGTCTTGGCACGGAGGGGAGGCGATGAGGCCCTCGACCGGTGCGAATTGTGACGGGTCGAGGGCCTCGACGTCGGCCTCTAGCGTCGGGAGACCGACGGCGCGTCGAGTGGCGCACGCGTCGGGGTTCCACTCGATCCCGAGGGGATCCGGTAGGCCTGCCGCTCTGGCTCCGAGGTCCCATCCTCCGAGACCGGCGAAGAGGTCGACGATCGTCATGCTCCCATGCTCCTACGGGTTGTCCTTCGGCGAGAACCCGAGGGTAACACAAGACTCTCTTGTGTTCGTAGCTAGGTCGAGGAGCCGTTCTCGATCGCTACCCGACGGAACCGGTCGAACGCTCGGGTCACGCCCCCCGAGCCGGGGTAGAGGTCGGCGAGCTCGTCGTGAGGTTCGAGGCCGAGGAGCTCGAAGAGCCACCAGACGAACGCGGCCGGTTTGGCTCCGGTGACGCGGCCGGGGTCGGTGAGTCGGGCCTTCGGCGCGGCGACGAGGGAGTCGGTCCTCGGGGTCTCCGAGGTCTTGAGCCTGCCGCCTCGGTAGATCACGGGTTCCCATGAGGCGAGGGGCCGGAGTGCTCTCGTGTTGATCCTCGGGCCTCGGAGCCACGCGGCGACGCGGACGTCGTCGGGACAGAGCCGGAGGATCTGGGGGAGGGCTTCGGCCGAGGTCGAGAGGGCCCATCCGTCGGGCCAGCCGGAGACGAGCCGGTCGACGAGCTCGGCGTGATCGACCTCGCCGGCGTAGTCGGGGTGCTCCCGGTAGATCGAGGCCTTCCCGGGGTAGGGGGGATCGGCGTAGGCGACGGAGATCGGCCGGTCGGTGAGCTCGGCTCGGATCATGCCGCGCCCGAACCGGTGTGAGGCCTGTCGGCATCGGGTCGCGCAGTAGATCGCATCGCGGCGAGCTCGGGCGGGGATCGGCCTGTCGCACCATGCGCAGAGCCGACGCGACGTCGAGAGCGACGGGTCGAGGTCGAGGGGGAGGGCGAGCTCGGTCGAGCCGTCGTCCGAGTACTCGGGACGGGTCACGGGGCCGGCCTCGTGCTCTGGATTGCGCCGGAGTGCTCAATCGAGGAGATCACGGCCTCGATCGGGGCCGGGCCGAGGTCGAGCCAGCCGTCGTCGACGAGGGCCCGGGCGATCCGTCGCGCGACTTCTTCCTCGACGGGTCCGAGCCGGTCGGGGGGAGGAGGGTCGAGCTCGACCCGGAGGAGTCCCGCGGCGAGGGTCGACCATGAGGGGACGCGGTCGAGGAGGGTCGCGGCGCGGTGCCGGAACTCCTCGGGGATCTGGGTCCGGATCGGGTGCCAGTAGTACCGGAACCGTCGGAGGCCCTCGAGGACGTCTTGAGCGTCGAGGACGACCTCGGGGGCCCGGTCGGGGATCCGTGACGAGCTGCTCACGGCGACGGATCCGGTTCCGTCGCGAGGGCCCTCGCGACGCCTGAGCGAGACGGATAGCCGGCCGCGGCGCGCCACCGATCCTCGAGAGCGTCGATCGCCGCGTGCTCCTCGCGGTGGATCCGGTCGGCCCGGGCCCGGCGACGGTCGAGCTCGGCGACGACGAGCTCGGCGTCGGCCCGGGCGAGCTTCGAGGAGATCGGTTCGTGCCAGTAGGCCCACGCCTCTTGTACGAGCTCGCGGATCTTCTCGGCCTTCGGGTGCATCGCCATGAGCGCTCCTAGAAGAGAGGGATCTCGTCGGACGGGTTAGCGTCGGGCCCCGAGGGGCCGGTCGGGTCGTCGCCTTCGGTCGGGTTCCGGCCGGCCGGCCCCTCGTCGTCGTCGGGTTCGCGGTAGGGGCGAACGCTCCGGAACGTGAGGGTCGATCCGGATCCGGAGATCGCCTCGGCGTAGCCGTCGGCGACGAGGTCGGCGAGGGCCCGGTCTAGGTGCCGTTTCTCGGTCCCGAGGCCGGCGAACACGGCGAACTGTGCCAGAGGTCCCGACGCGCCTTCGAGCCTCCGGGAGAGCGTTTGCATGAGCCCGGTGAGCTTGTGAGGTTCGTCGGTCGCGGGAGCGTCGAGGTCGAGGGCGACGACGAGCCCTCCGGCCGAGGGTCGAACGTGTAGGTCGGCGACGATCTCGCCGATCGAGCCGACGTGCCCGTTCCGGTCCTTCGCGACCTTGAGTCGGATGAGGCCGGCCCGGTGCCGGGAGTAGGCCCGGGTGAGGAGGAGCTCGAACGAGGCCCCGTCGATCGCTCCGAGCTTGGCTCCGGCTCCTCGGGCCCCTCGGCTCTTGTCCTCGGTGTTCTTTTTCACGTGGTCGAGCATGAGGACGGCCGCGCCCGCGGATCGGAGGGGGTTCACGACCGCGTCGCGCCACCGGAGGACCTCTGTGTTCGAGATCTCGTCGAACCCGTTTTGAGCGATGCTCTCGGCGACCCCGTCGAGGACGACGAGGTCGGGTTCGAGCTCGCCGAGGATCTTCTCGACGTGCGCACGTTCGGCCATCCCGAACGCCCCGATCGGTTTCACGTACCGGAACCGGGTCGGGTCGCCGACCGCTTCGAGGTCGGCCCCGATCGCTCGGAGCCGTTCGAGGAGGTTCCGAGCCGTGTCCTCGTAGTCGACGACGAGCGCGGACCCGCCCATTTCGAGGGTCTGTCGGATCGCGAGCGCGGCGACCCACGTCTTGCCGACGGAGGGCGCGGCGTGCACGTCGTGGATCCGGCCGGGGTAGAGGAGCGCGGCCCCGTCGGTCCTGGTGAGCCAGAGGGGCCGCTCCGGGGTGTCGGTCCCGGCGAGGATCGCGGCGAGGTCGGCGACCTCGATCGTCGAGGGGGAGTGAACGACCCCGTTCCGGTTCCCGAGGTCGAGCACGCGGCCTAGGTGGTCGTGCCATTCGGTCCCGCGGTAGGCGACCTCCGCGAGGTCGTTCGACCAAGCGATGATCTTCCGTTGCCGCGCGGTTCGCTCGATGATCTCGGCGTATCGGGCCGCGGAGCTCGTCGCCGGGGTGTCGGCGAGGAGGGTCACGAGGACCGAGGGCCCATCGGGGATCGACGAGGCGAGGCCTAGCTTCCCGAGCTCGTCCCAGACCGTGACGGGGTCGACGGGTTGACCGTCGAGCCAGAGCCGACGGATCGCCTCGAAGATGTGCCCGTGCGCGGGCTTGTAGAAGTCTCCGGCGTCGAGGGTCGTCGCCCCGAGCTCTGCCGCGGCCGACGAGAGGAGCATCGCCCCGATGAGCGCGGCCTCCGCGGCGAGGTCGTGAGGGGGGAGCCTCGCGGCGAGGTTCTGAGCCGCGTCGACCGGCGCGTGACGTACCCGGCCGGAGGGGTTTCCTCGGGTCCTCGGGGGCGACGGAGGGTCGGGGTCGAACGGGGAGACCTCGGGGGGAGGAGCGTCGTCGTCGAGCTCGTGAGGGTACGAGCTCGATCGAGGCTCGTCCCGGGGGACCTCGACGGTCTCGACGACGAGCTCGGGGCCCGGGTCGGGGGCGAGGTCGTCGCCGACGAGGCCGGCCTTCCTCGGGGCCGAGCTCCGTCCGTTCGGGGTTGAGGATCCGCTACTCTGTGCCACGCGCTCCCGGTCCTTTGGCGAGGTCCTCCGCGAGAGTGTCACGAGCCGGCCCGTTCCCCCGGGCCGGCTCGTTCGCGTAGGGGCCGGCGATCCTGACGCCAGACGTGAGGGGGTCTCGGGTGAGGGGTCGACGTCGGAGCTCGTCGAGGGTGACGTCCTGCCGCGCGTCGAGCCAGTGTCGGACGGCCCGGGGGCCGAGCACGAGGAGGGCGAGGAGGGCGATCCCCGCGGGGAGAAGAGACGAGGCCATGAGGAGCCCTAGGATCGCGCGGCCGGCCGGCCGACGGTGACGAACCCGGTTCGGATCCGGTCGATCGAGCTCGCCGCGGCGTCGGGGTGAGGGCCGGCGACGGGGTCCTCCTCGACGAGCCATCGTCCGACGTCTCGGAGCCAGAGCGCGTCGATCTCGTCGTGCCCGACGTCGAGGGGCCGGTCGGCGATGGTCGGCCGGAGCCGGTCGGCGTAGGCCTCCCTCATTGCTCGTTTGTCGGCCCGGCCGTTCCCGGTCGCGTAGAGCTTGAGGGTCGCGGGGGCGACCTCGACGAGGGGGATCCCGGCGCGCCAGATCGTGAGCCGGAGCACGGTCCCGAGCCCGGTGATCTTGAGTCCGGCCTCGCGGCCCCGTCCTCCTCCTCCGAACCCCTCGACGACGACGAGCTCGGGGACGAGGACCTCTTCGGGGGGAGCGTCGGGGTCGAGCACGAGGCGCGTCCCGAGGAGCCGTCGGAGCTCCCGGTCGATCCGGTCGATCCGGTCGAGGGTCGGGTGATCCGTCGAGGTCGGGATCCGGGCGACGGATCCGTCCGGCCGCGCGTACCCGGTGCACGCGAGGGACGGGTCGAGCCCCGCGACCCTCACGGCCGGGCCCCGAGGAGGAGCCCCGGTCGACAGACAAGAGCTCCTCCTCGATCGACGAGCCGGTTCGGGACGACGTCGACGAGGGGAACGCCGGCGTCGGTCACGGCCGACCGGACGGCCTCGACCTCCTCGGGGTGACAGAGCACGACGAGACGGAGGGCCTCGAAGGTCTGAGCGAGCTCGTCGAGCGTGAGCTCGTGCTCGGCCATCACGACCGGCCTCGACGTCGATCGGGCATCTTGAACGTGCTCATGGGTGAACCTCCTCGGGTTCGGTCGGGTCCTCTCGTGAGATCGTCGACGTAGACCCGGGGCCGGATCGCCCAATGCCAGACCCCGAGCTCGACCGTGATCCGGAAACTCGGCCACGAGGCGACGAGGTCCCGAGCTCGTTCGCCTTCGGCCCGGAGGGGGAACCATCGGGTCTCGTGCACGGTCGAGCCGGGGAACCGGATCGGGTCGTCGTCGGTCACGAGCCCTCCCCGGTGACGTGCGCGATGAGCCGGGCCCCGAGGTCGGGGTTCTCGGCGACGTCCCGGAGGCTCCTCGGGGCCGACGCCGGGTCGCCGGCGAGCGCCGCCGCGGCGCGAAGTGCATCGCCGACCTTCCACCCGTTCGACCGGAGGAACGATCGCCACCCGTCCTCGGAGCCGGGGACGTCGATCGAGGGGGTCTCGGGGCCCTGCCCGTCCTCGTCGACGTCGAACTCCGGCTCGTCGGGGATCGCCGGAGGCTCCGTGCCCGGATTCTGCCCGGATCCGGTGCTCTCCGGGCCCTCCTCGGCCGTTCCCGGCTCGCCCGCACTACCGGAGCCTTCGCCCGGAGAACCGCTCTGAGCGCCTCCTAGCGTCTCCTCCTCGATCACGGTCGGGGCCTCATCCGAGGCGAACACGGTCTCGCCCTCGGTCGTGCGCACGAGCCAGACGACGTCGTCGCCCTCGCCGGTCGACGAGATCTCGACCTCGCCGGCGACGACTGCGTCGACGACCTCGAAGAGCGCCCGGATCTCCCCGGTCGAGAGGTCCTTCGTCGTCAGGGTCCGGCCCCCGGTGTAGGCGAGGATCATCCCGTGCCGCGCGTCCTCGGAGATCCCCGCCTCGCGGCATCGGATCGCGAACGCCTGCCCCGGGGAGTAGGACCGCTCCGAGGAGCTCGTCGAGGGTCCGGGGACCGTGTCGCCGGCGACGTGATCCCCCGCGGCGACCGGGGCCGGGGCCTTCGGCTCCTCCTCGGTCTTGAGGGCCGGGGCGAGCTCGTCGAGCTCCGGCTCGGGAGGCTCGGGGGCCGGAGGAGCCGCACGGCGACCGCGGCTCGTCGAGGTCCCCGACCGGGTCGTCGTCGAGCCCTCGCCCTCCGATCCGTCGTTCGTCGACGAGGGACGGGTCGCGGTCCGAGCCGTTCTCGTCGTCGTCGGAGCCGGAGCCGGGGGGACGTCCTCGGGAGGACCCTCGATCGTGTCGACCCCGGCGTCGAGCTCGGCGAGGGTCTCGTCCTCCCCGAGCTCGAACCCGTCCCGGACCTCCTCGATCGTGTAGGAGATCCCCGCCAGCACATCGGCGAAGAGGAGCCGACAGAGCTCGCCGGTCGCCCGGGCGATGAGCATCGCGCGCGGGTACTGCCGCCAGTTGTTCTTGCTGTCGAGCCGGGCCCTCTTCGCGTCGTCGATCGTCCACGTGATCCGGGTCGGGTGCTCCTCGCCTCGCCGGCGACCGCCCATCGTGACCCGGGTTGAGCTCGCCTCTTCGAGCCAGATCTCGTGTCCGGCTCGTTGCACGAGCGCGCGCATGAGCTCCGCGGCGAGGGTCGGGCGACCGTCGACGACGTGAATCTTGTTGAGCGAGGCCATCGGTTCGAGGCCGAGCTCGTGACCTTGGAGGATCGCGGCGACGACGGCCTCCGGCTTGCCTCGGAGCGAGGAGGGGACGAACTCGGTTCGGGCGACGTGCCCGGCGAGCTCGATCGCCGCGGGCATGATCTCGAACGTCGAGGCCCGGGCCGGTTCGGTGTAGGGGACGAGATCGGTCACTAGAACGGCTCCTCGTCGTCGGGTCGGGGTCGGGCCTTCTCGATCGAGGCCTCGACGGGGTTCGGGTGATCGTGGTCGGCGAGCCAGTCGGCGAAGGTCCGGACGACGTTCGCCGGGGTGCCGCGGAGCTCGATCGAGGCTCCACACGCGGAGCACCGCGCATCGGCCCCGATCGGTGCCCGTTCGAGGACGAGGTCGACGTGAACGAGGGCGAGGTCGTTCCGGGCCAGCACGTCGGCGACGAGGGCCCGTTCGGGGTCGGAGGCCTCCCGGAGGAGCCGGAGGGATCGGTCGGTCGGGTTCATGGGTTCTCTCTCTGTTGAGGGTGATCGGGGATCGTGAGGACGAGCTCGTCGAGAGGGACGAGCCGGTCGAGGTAGTGCCGGAGGGCCCGGTCGACGAGGAGGGTTCGGCCGACCTCGCGGTCGCGCGCCTCTTCGTCGAGCCGGTCGACGAGCTCGGGGTCGAGTCGGACCGTGATCGAGACCCGGTCCCCGTGCTCGCGGGGTCGGCCGGGCCGGCGATCGCTCATCCGGTGAACGCCGGCTCGACGAGGACCGGCTCGATCGGGAGATCGTTCCGGTCGGCCGGCGTCGGACGGTAGACCTCGGAGCCGAGGACCTCGACGTCGTCGACGTCGTCGTCCGGCTCCGGCGTGTAGGTGCCATCGGTGCCCCACGTGCCGACGACCGCTCCGGTCGCGTCGTCGACACATTGCCCGGCCCCGAACGGATCGAGGGTCGAGCCGGAGGGACACACGAGGTCGACGGGGAGCTCGTCGACGAGCTCGGTCGCGATCGCCGGGGCGAACCCGGCGAGCACGGCCGCGGCGACGAGACCGATCACGACGAGCCGCCTCATGCCGCGACCTCCTCGGCGACGTTCGGCTCGATCGGCGAGAAGATCGTCGTCGAGCCCCACCCGTCCCGGCCGGCGAACCGGGCGATCTGGGCCCCGTAGAGGAAGACCTTGAACGCGCGCTCGTCGGCGAGGACCGGCCGGAGCTCATAGGTTGCATCGTCTCGGAGCCAGAGCACCGCGGCGAAGTCGACCTCGGGCATCGGGAGCTCGTCCTCGGGGTTCGCTTCGAGCCCGGGGAGCATCGCCTCGGCGTTCCGGTACGCCGCGAGCTGAATCGTCGCCTCGGGGTAGATCCCCGAGGCCCCGGTCTTGTAGTCGACGAGGACCCGTGCCGGCCGGACCGTGAGCTTGCCCTCGTCGAGGAGCTCGGCCTCGGCGTCGTCGAGCTTGTGTCGCGCCTTCCCGAGCTCCGGGACCCATTCGTACGCGACGAGGTCGGCGACGAGGTCGAACGTCCCGGCGTAGACGTGTGTCCTGTTGACGATCATTCGCTCCGAGAGCTCGTTCTCGGGGAGGAAATCGTCGCGGAACGCTAGGTAGGCGTCGACGAGCGACGCGGTCCGGTCGTCGACGTCGACGGTCTCCCCGTCGGCGAGGCGCGCGGCGAGAACGTGCACGTCGGTCCCGCGGACCGCGGCCTCGTTCGTGCTCTGCCACCGGGCCTCTTTGAGCCACTCGATCGCGGCCTTCGGTCGGCCTCCGGTCGCCATCGGGAGCCACGTGTCGCGCTCGTAGACCGCGGCCTCGGCCGTGATCCGCGCGGCCCACCCGATGAGGGCCGGTTTCGGGATCCCGTCGCCGATGAGCTTCGTTACCCCTCGGCCAGAGTAGTTCTTTCCGTCGACGATGTACCGGTGTCCGCTCTTGCCGGCCCGGACCCGTCGAGTAGGTGGTCGGGGTGCTTGTGCCACTAGAGGACCTCCTCGGGTCGGACGGTCGAGCTCTTCTCCTCGACCTCCTCAAACGTCGGCCAGAGGAGCCCGAGGTCGTCGAGCCGGGCCATCGTCGCCTCGTAGGCCTCGGTCTCGACGACGATCGAGATCTCGACGGTCGCCTCGTTCGGGTCGCGCCGGCCGGCGTTCCAGCGCTCGACCACGACCCGATGCTTCGCCGCGGTGATCTCCTCGACGACGAGCTCGGGGTAGAACCGGCCGACGTACACGAGGAGGACCCCGAGCACGTCGGCGACCTCCTCGGCGACGGATCCTCGGCCCGTGTTCTCGGCGCGCATGAGCTCGCCGAGCTCTTCGCCGAGCTTGAGGAGGACCTCGGCCGGGGTCGCGTCGGGGTATCGGGCGACGTGTGCCTCGACGATCCGGTCGGCGAGATCGTTCGAGATCCCCCTCATCGGCCCTTCCCCTGCCGGTGGCGGCGGTGACCCCGGTCGGGGGCCTTCGCTCTGCCCCCGAGGAGGGGGAGCTTTCGGCGACGGATCCGTCGGCCGGCCTTCCCTCCTCCGGTCGGGGTCTGTCCGTTCGTGCGCTTGCTCATCGGCCCTCCTCCACTCGGGCGAGCGCCGCGGTCAGATCGACCCCGTCGCGCGCGTAGGTGTTCCAGTCCCGCCAGAGCCGGTCGACGACGAGGGTCGAGCCCTCGACGAGGACGACCTCCTCGTCGTCGTCGGCGTTCGTTCGGGTCGAGCCCAAGATGAGCCCGACCTCGCCGTCGGGGCCCCCGACGTCGAACCGGATCCGGGCGAGCCGGTCGAGGTTCACGCGGTCCCCCTCGGTCGTCACGACGAACGTGCTCACGTCGTCGCCTCCGTCCGGGCCTCGCGGTGCCATTGCCGGACCCGCTCCGGGGTGATCCCGAGCCGGCCGGCGATCTCCGTCGGGGTCACGCCGGCGTCGATCGCCTGCCGGACGGCCGCGGCCCGGCGAGCTCGAAGGGTCTCGGCCTCGTCGGCGTTCGTCGTGATCGCCACGACGGCCCGGCCGACCTCGTCGAGGAGCTCGGCTCTCTGGGTCTCGGAGAGATCGGTCACGAGCCCTCCCCCTTCGGGGCCGGCGCGCCCGAGGGGAGCTCGTCGGCGTGCCGGTACCGGACCCGGGCGCGCGGTGCCCGCTCGGGGTGCTTCTCGTCGAACCCGAGGACCCACACGCGCCGGACGAGGCCGGCGTCGGCGAGGTCCCGGAGCGCGTTCTCGGCCCCGACGAGCGAGAGCCCGGTGTAGGCCGCGACCTCGCTCGGTTCGAGGGGGTGCTCCTCGGAGACGTCGGGGTCGAGACCGAGGGGCCGGCCGAACTGAGCGAGGTCCTCGACAGCGAGGAGCACGAGGGCCCGGGACGGGGAACCGAGACGTCGAGCCTCGTTCCAGATCACGCGGTGACGGTCGGGCGCGGTCACAGGATCACGCGCCAGATCGTGACGAGGGCGAGGACGACGAGCGAGAGGGCGAGGGCCCCCAC
>ERZ869925.1524-NODE-1524-length-10201-cov-16.703824_pt1 | contig 10201 bp, 10 predicted proteins | sample MGYA00579311_ERZ869925 | MGnify/ENA primary metagenome ERZ869925 (study PRJEB32216, sample SAMN09231817) | wastewater metagenome | place: USA: Maryland | collected 2016-07-30 | study: EMG produced TPA metagenomics assembly of the PRJNA472060 data set (Reclaimed...
GAACGTCTGACATTTTTTGAATCCTGAGATTCCCTGATGGGCCGCATCAGTACGGGTTACTTCAATGTTAGAACAATGTCGCTCAACACTCTAGTTTAATCACTGTATAGAGTATGTACCTGTTACCCTGGTTGCACTAACCGCTGTCCAGGTAGGAGTATAAACCCGTACTCCAGTTATAAGCCCCACCCCACCCTGTAACCCCCCTGTGGTGGTCGCCATGCAATTTCCGTCATGCGTGGATGTATAAGGCAGACCGCTAAAATACGTTGTACCTGCCGTAGAAGCCGTGGACGTTGTAGAGCTTATCTCTAAATAAATAGTGATCTGTTTACCATTTTTTATGAAATACCCTGTGTATGTTGGGGCACCTACTACGGTAAGGCCAGAAGGGGATGGTGTCCACGTCCCTTCCGCATACTGACGATCCATATATCCGTCATTATTATCTGCTGTGCCGGACAAAAACTGGTTGCGGTCTTCTGTCCAATAATTCGTATTAGCAACCGATATTATATTGCCGGTGCATACATTATTGCGTAACACCACGCGCCCATTCGTACCGCACCCTGTAACTTGGGCAGAGTAGACTGTACCGGATAGTCTGTTGTTATGCGCTACAATAGAATAATCGGAGTCAACATAGAGAGGTACTTGCCAATCTTTTAAAATATTGTCATGTATTTTTACATCAACACAGTTATTTACAACATAAATACCATACTGTCTAGCTGCGGCACCATCCCATCCTGGGAGGTCATTATCATGTAAAATAATGGATTCAGAGCCGCCCTTCACCTCTATACCAGAGCCGGATTTTTGTAAATAACTTTCGTTGTCGTGAACTATTACGCCTAGACATTTATCTATAACAATTCCGTAAAATTGATGAAATGTATTGTCAGCAATTATACTTTTTGTTGCACTAAGAGAGGCTTTAGTTAAATAGTAATTACAAATACTTAAATCGTGAGAACTATTCTCATGTTTATTACCACGAATAGTTATTTCTTGACCTGACGTTATATAAATGTTGGCTTCGTAATCCTCGGAAAACGTATTATCGACCACGCTCCAATGTAAAAGCCCGTCACCAGATATAGAACGATTGTTCCATCCGAAATAGTTGCTTTTTATGTCAATGATGTACGCGCCATTGCTAGCTCCACTATTGGGACGGAAAACCTGATCAAAGCCGTAAAAATGACAATTTGAGATATTCCATTCAGCGCAATTATCGATCATATCGAAACAATAATTCCCTGCTGTCGGTACACCTGACGTTACTCTAGTAGAAAAACTGAAATTATTCCCTACCATCATCACGTTAGTCATCGACAACCCGGTAGTATTGTCACATGTTATCTTGCCTGTTATTTTTATAACCGCGTACGCAGTTTTAGAATCACATATTAAAAAAATCCCTTTCTTACCGGATAGATCCCAATCTGTTATTAAATAGTCGCCTCTAGGAACAGTGATTACTGTTCCACCTGATGTAGTTGTTATTATTGATGCCGCCTGTTGAAATGCTGATGTAGCGTCAGAACCATTACCGGAAGCACCGTATCTTTTTACATTTCCGGGAGCATAGTAATAATTAGTAGGGGTTACACCTGCTGCTATTTCCTCGGCAGTTCTCTCGAAAATCAAACCATCAAGTGCGTTCTGAACTGTACCAGAAGGGCCATTAGTTACTGAGAATGTAATATTGGCTGCTGTAAGATCTGCGACAGTAGCCTGACTACTTATATCATCGGCAGTATAGATGAGTTCATCATCAGCATTATGAATAACAAAATCATAAAGAGACGAACCTAACCACAAAGAAACTTCACCACGAGAATCCAGGATTATCGGGTTAGTGTGTTCTGTTCCTCCGCCTGCATCAGTATAAGTGGCTAACGGGGTCACTGTTCCTGCGGCATATGTGTAGAGTTTCCCACCGACAAGAGGATCACCGTTGTCATCGAAGAACTGTAATCGGGGAACCGGTGATATTCTTGCCATCTTATTCTCTCTCTTACGAAATCTTTAATTCAATCGCATATTGTCTATGCGTCGCCGAAGTACCTGTCGAATACGTAACAGTAGCACCCGCCCACGAACTTACTTCGCTCGTTATCCACATCGCACCGAAGTCAGAAGCATGGGGATTATTCGTTATCGCGGTGAGTCCAGCGGTCGTCGCATCAACGGGCAACAAATCCCCCGACACATGAGCGAACATTCCAAGAACCCGCGATCTTCCGTTAGTACCGGTTAGAGTAACGCTAGGGATAGGTGCCGTTATTCCCGTGGTAGCACCGCTGGTGTTGGTTCCACCCACGGAAATCGTGTGACCCGTCGAAGGTCTGAATACCGCACAAATAAGCCCTGACGCACCGGTCCACGTCCCGCTGGTTTCACTACCAGACGCCGCTGTTTTAACGGCTACCGCATACCCTAAAGCGTTGGAGCCAGTAGCCACGACGGCGGGTGACCACTCTGCCGGTACGGTAGGTGGGGAACTTGAGCCGTCCCGATATCCCCATATCACCAGGAAATCACCTGCCTGATGTGAAGGCATCGGCGAAACACTGCTGACCCCAACAGAAGACGATATAACGGTAATCGTAGGAGTTGATGCAACCACACCGGGTGTTGCAGCAATCCCCATGATCCCCGCTAGCCCGAGTGCTAAAGCATTACGAATAGGAACGCCGAAACCCATGATTGATTACTCTTTATTGATCGGTTTGCAATAAATCGTTCCACCCGCTGACACCTGAATAGCACTCACTGTCCAGGGTGAACCAGTACCCTTAGGCACCTTGAATGGGACAGGGGTATTCGCAGGAATCGGGGTACCGTTGGCAGTAGTGGCGACCGTTCCTTCTCCTACTACGATATAACACGCCTGATCCGACCACACCACGACGCCCTCAGGACCACGTGGCCATGCGGTAGTTGTACCTGCCGTACCTGTATAAGTCACCGTTCTCGCAGGGAAAGCAGCATCGATCAAGGGGTTCAAAAGTTCCATGTCACAACCTCACGCGAGAAATTTAAGTTTATAGATTGTCGTCAGATACAGGCCCACGATTTCGTCAATTATGTTCTGAATCGCGGTATCTGATTTATCACACACTTCCAATCGATTATCTTCGATCTGTTTTAACGAATTCACCAGAAAATCGAGAACGTTGGTAGTGTTGCTGTTTTTCATCAAAACCACAGGCCCGATCATCCCATGACGCCCCTGATACGCTTCGGCAAAATGATCCGTTAACGGTACAATTCCATTATAGAAGGTATCCAGGGCCATATGTTTCGAGAAGCTTCGGGTGTTCAAGTGGACACTATGTGCAACGTCTCGGGAAAGGAACAAAATACCTATAAAATCAGCCGCTTTCATTGTGGCATTTCTCCCATTGAGGGGTTCATCGGCATTTCCGGGGGTTCATTCGATTCTGACATTTCAGGCATACCGGCAACCAGATCACCGGTGTCGATGGCTGCGTGGATCGTCCCCATTACGATATCCTGGATCTGCTCGGGGGACATACTGGCCTGCACTGCTGAAATCCGCTGTGTTTCAGCAGAATACGCCTTCACCTGCGCCTCAAACTCTTTGATTTCCAGTTCTTTCGCTTCCATCGACTGCGACACCTTCTGAAGCATCTGATGCATTTGCTCCATTTCCTGACCCATAGCCTGAATCTGCTGATTCGCGGCGGCCATTGCAGGGTCATCGTCGTCACTCATGAGTTTGGGGTCGATGGTCTTGGCAAACCGCTTCGCCATCTCCTGAGCACCCGGCCAGTCCATATTCTTCACGAACAGATCGCCAGCAACCGCCCACAGATCCGGGTTACCTTGGAGCAACTGGGCCATCGCCTCCAACGCTTCCTGACGCTTGGTAGCGTATCCTGGCCCCGTGGTGACGCGCACATCGTAAACCCCTACCGATGGGTTATAAATCTTCTCGATGACGGCTCCCTGCTCGTTCACGATCTTACGAACAGGCTCTTGCTGGGTGGGGTCGATCTTAACGTGGTCAGGCTCGCCATCTTCACCGATGATCCGGGCAATCCGCTGGGTATCGTAAATCTTGGGAATGAGGTCAACGAGCTGGCGGGTGACGTAACGCACCGCACGGGCAAGGTTATCGACGAAATGATAGGTTCCCGTATCCCCTTCGCGTTGGCGTGCCAGGATCGCTTTACCCGACCGCTCGTTACCCTCAAGACCAAGGGAGGCGTTGTACTGCCCCGTGGTCGATTTAATGTCCTCAGCAGCCCCCATTTTCGCCTGCAACAGGCCACTGGACGCCATGGGAGGCTGTGATCTGGCAGGGAGAGGTAAAACAGCGCCAGCACCATCGGTCACATCGGCATTTACCTCTAAATACGGCCAGTTTTGGACGTTGGCGGTCTTCCACTTTTCCTCGTACCCTTCGAATTGGCCAGCATACCCGATGAAGGGGGCTTTCGGGGCCAGGGCCAGCATTTCAGCTTCCTGAGAAACCCAGTAGTTGTACATCCGCTGGGCATCTTTCGCGTTACGAATTAACCCACTTACGTAAATCCTGCCGTCAATCTCATACTCGTTACCGATAACCCTTACGACGGGGATGAATTTACCCGCCCAATCCTGCTCTTCAAGCCATTCGAACCCGTTGGTTTTGCACCATTTGACCTGTTTCATGTCCGATTTACGGGAACGCAGCGGTTTCCCATAAACGGCCTTGAACTGCTTATCCTCCGGGGTACCCTCGAACGCAGTTACGTTACCAGGGTACAGATTCAGCATTTTCGGCACGTGTTCGATATAAAAATACTCGGCAATGCGTACCGTATTCTGCCCGATCCACTGGGAAATCGATTGATCCCCCACACCCAACGACTCCAGTGTGCTGACAGGGGAGGCGTTCGGGTAAAGTCGATGATATTCCTCTTTCGTGATGTCCTCAGTGATGAAACACCACTGGGCATCGGCACCACAGGGATCTTGGGTAAGCGGGTCCATATACACCGAGAAACTGTTACGAACCCGTGCGATCTTGATATCTTGATCAAACGAGTCGTCGTAACAGTAATCAGTGAGGATACGGATATACCCTTCACCGAAAATCACCTGATTCTCGCACGCGGTATCGTAGGCCACATCTGCGTCGGACAGGTACTCGATGTGACGAACGATCCCGTCGAATATCTCAGCGACCTCGATATCAGCCTTGTCGTCAGCCGGGATTACCTTACCTGCAGGGCGGTTCTGTCGTTGGTCGTTGGTGACTTGTCTTACGTGCTGAGGGAGTTTGTTGATAGTGAGGCAGGGGCGTGCGTTGATCGTCTGCCCCTGGACAGCGCCACGGGATTGCAGAACGTCCGCAGGCCACTGCCACTGGTTATCGGGGGATGCTGCGTGGAACTTGTAGTCATCGAGTTCATCTTCACGAGATTCAGAATACGCATCGATGGCCATTCTCAGGCGGTTGCGCATCGTGGATAAAATCCCCGACTTTTTATCGCCCTTCTTACCGCTTCCCCCGCTGTCCGCGACACTCGCAGCGGCCCCTACACCGGCATAATCTTGTGGCATTTACGCACCCATCCAGCCTGTTGAAACCACTGATCTGTCAGAATTTATCACGCGTCTCTCATTCTTCTCACGATATTCACGATGGGCTACCGGGAACGCGAAGGTCACGGCCAGGGCATCGGCGGCGTCCGGCGAAGGCAGACCACGACGGCGCATGTCCTGTTTACTTTCAAGAAGAATAGCACCTGACGAGTTAAACTTCTTCTTCGGACCCGTCAAATCGGTTTTTAAGTGACGATCCTCGGGTATCGAGGCGCCTTTCAGCCAGTCTCGCATGGCACCCCACATTTCGCTGCGCTTATTCTGCCACGATCTCTGATTTTTCGCTTTCCAGCCAAAGTTAACCCCACGCACCTTGTAACGCTGCTCCAAGAGACGATCAAGTATCCCGTACCCGAGACCCCCCTCGTCGATCACCGTCATGGTCGGATTAAACTCCTCGATCACGTCGATCACGATCCCCACGACCGCCATGGTGTCACTCTCGTCGTATCGGCGGACAGCGATCACATCACGCCCCCGGCGCACCACGATCACGGTCTTGTCGCCCCCTCGCGCCGGGTCTATCCCGACGATCACGGGGGCTGTCATGTCCTTGTACGCGGGCCGCTTGAACGCGTTCTCCACGACCATGGGAGAAATGAACTGGTCTCCGCCTTGTGAAGGAAACTCACCATACACCTCAACACGAGCCTCGTCGGAGTCGTCCCCGTACTCTTGAATAATCTTCTCGTACACGGCGGGATCAGTTCCCTCTACCGTACGCGCGTCGATCTTCTCGCTTCCCCAAAAATCCCGCTTCTTCCCGTCCACGGCTTCATAGAAATACCCTGAGGGGCGACGGGGGTTACTGAACGCGAGCCAGTACCGATCGACGATCTTCTCGGTAAAAAACCCTGCAGCGACTGACCATATCGAGTCGGGAATACCACTCGCCTCGTCGAATATGACCATCATCCCGTCATGGTTGTGGGCACCCGCATAGGCATCAGGGTTCTCCTCACTCCAGAGTTTCCCCTCGGCTGCCCAGTAACGAGTCCCCTTCTTCAAATCCCGCTCCACCAATTCAGTCAACCACTGCGCCGGTACGAGCTTGGTAGCGCTGATCTCGAACCAGTGGGAGTTGATTATCATGGCGCACCACTTCGTCAACTCACCCCAGGTGATCGTGCGAAGCTGGTTCTCACTGTTCGCCGATACGATGACTGAGCTACCTATCCGGGTGGACTGCATCCACAGGATCAGCCAACTCACCAGTGCCGACTTCCCTATACCGCGTCCCGAGGCTATCGCTTCCTGCAACGCCACCGGGTCGAGAACCCCTCGGTTCTTCTTGATGTGGTCTCTGATCCGACGCAGTACCCGCCGCTGCCATGTTCTCGGCCCTTTGAAGTGCTCCAGCGGGGTTCCCTGTTGCCCCCATGGGAACGCGAACAGTACGAAAGCTTCGGGGTCGTCCTTAATGTGCGGCGACCACAGTTGCGTCATCAACAACTGTTCTTCGTCAGACGAGTAACGAGGCTTCTGCATTAGTCGATATCCTCTGGGTTCTCAGGGTTGTCGTTATAGGAAATAGCTTTCCTTGTGGGTTTTGGCAATTCCTCAATTATTTCCCCCTCGATTATCTCTGACATACGACTATTCGCAGCAGCCAATGCATCGGTTATAGATATCGACTGGTTTATCTCGATTTGTTTGGTTTCCCCGAATCGTTTCTTGTTCCAAACAGATAACAGGAATTTCCTGGTATTTATTCTCAACGTGGATCGCTGAACGTCTTCGAGTGAGTTAGTGGCGTCTGCGATGGAAATCATTTCATCCGCGACGATCTCTCCCCCAATCTCCTGCGCTTCGTAATATCTCTGCTTACGTTTGGAATCTCGATGTATCCATCGCAGGAACGCGCCGACATCAGGTTGCCTAACGTCCGTCCTAAGTGTCTCGGTTAGTGAGATTCCACTGGCTACCCGTTCGAGCACCGTTTCGAAAAGAATGTTGTTCTGCATTTCGATCAGGTCTTTCGTTGCTTGCGGGTTCGGGCTTTGGTTTAGGGGTTGGGGTTGTGCTGGTGGTTGATCAGGCATCAGGAAGCTCGGAAGCTCTTGGGCTTCAGCGGCTTTTGGATGTGCAGGTTGCAGAAAGTCCGGGGTCATAGGGGTATACACTTTGCCGATATACGAATGAGTGTATCACATCTCGAGGTGTCTGCATGGTGGTGTGGAGTGCTGGGAGACTATTGAGGCCATTACCCACTGGGATCTCGGGTTCTCTGATGGCTACTACCCACTGGGATCTCGGGTTCTCTGATGGCTACTACCCACTGGGATCTCGGGTTCTCTGATAAAAAAATAAAAAATTGGGCAAGATACCTCCGCAACCACAGAGCCAAGTCTCCGGGCCCCCCTCCCCCCCCACCTGTTGTGAAAAATCGACCCCCTAGAATCCCAGCACCAGCCAACCTAAACTAACTAGTTACGTCTACCCCTGTGGGTATAAAACCCAGTGGATCTCTCTTGTGGGTGTATCCAGTGGGTAAATAACCCACTGGTACATGTGACCACTGGGTTTGTGCAAGGATGCAGACGTGGCGCCCAGTGGGTTTGTGCAAGGAAATAGTCGTGGTGCCCAGTGGGTCTGGTGTGCAATGTTCAAGGGGCAAAGGTGTCGGTGTGCACGTTTCTAGGTGTCGATGTACGAAAATGTCTCGCGCAGGAAGACATATTTTTTACAACTATTTTTTTACACGTCTTTTTCATCCCCAGTTTCCTAGTTTCAGTCATTACTGGAAATCTGCACCTAGATCCTTGCACAATGCAGATTACACCTATATAATTGCACACAGAGAAACATAGAACCCAGGGGAGCAATAGCCATGGCTACAACGGCTGGTGACTGGAATACACTGAGCAACAGAGAGAAACTCGAACAGATCATCCATCGAGTGAATCACCCAATCAAATACAACCCACTCGATGAACAGGAACGATGGGAATTCGTGGTTGAGTGGTTAGAGTCATTCGAACTATCAGGAGGAGAGGTTTACGGAAACTACACATTGGATTGGGATGATTTACCCACTGGAGTTAAGAGTAAAAATGCAGCTAGTTACTGGAATGGATTGACCCCTTATCGTCAATTCATCGAATTAGAAGTTTATTGGGAAGATTTCGTAGATAAACGCAGGTTACGTGAGAAACCTGGACGCAAGCACAAGATCGATCCCGATGAAGAGTTCGTAGCAGAGAAGGACAAGTCTATTATCGAAGCGTACCAGTATAACCCTGAGACGGGCCGAATACACAGAACCGGGGCAATGGACATTAACTGCGAGTACATCGATAACGGCTGCAAGAACGTGTGGCATAGCCGAACCCGCGTACCCTCGCATCATCTTGCCGTGCGGATAATGCTAGGTAGGATCGAGAGAGGTACGCGGATAATCCACGTCAACGGTGACCGCTTTGACAATCGCTGGTCGAACCTTCGCGCTGTGACGCCAGAGCAGCGTACCCGTCGCCAGTACGTAAGAATCCGCTATGAGGGAGCGCTGATTAATCTAGGGTACGTTTATAGCGAAGAAGAGCGCGCACAGCGTGTAGAGCACTACAAGGGTTTACGTGCGATCGGGATCGACCATGAGACCGCTGTTAGAGAATCGAAGAATGGCCTGAAGTGACGGATGAATAGCGTTGACCCAGTGGGTAGAGGATGTATAATTTAACCATAATGTGAGACAACGTATAACGAAGCGAGAGGGTAAGAAGATGAGTTTCATAATTGAACTACGTAATCAAAAGAAACGGGAATCCCTATGGTCAACTACATGTGAATATCGTGGTTATTACCTATGTGTCAAAGTTGACGGGGTAGAAACAAGATACTTTTTCGGTGAAACATTCCACGACGCCTTGGGAAACTTTGAACTTGCCTGTGACAAATTTCTTACTGACAAGAACGGTTGGCGGTACTCAGTCCGTCGTCATTTCGGGTTTGATGTAAATGGACGAATCGCATGGGGCGATTTCGACCTGACTGACAGCTTTTGTTGAGGATCATTAATTGAGAGGATAAGAAGATGGATATCAAGATTACAGAATTCTTTAAAAACGCAGAACCCATGAACTACAGCGCAAGTTGTGCAGAGTACGGGGATAATGTTGGAACCATTACATGGAATAACGCTAAGAAGGACTCTTATTTTTATGAGCTTCTGGTTAACGATGAGCAACGTGAGTACTTTCGTGAACATGTTCAGGGGTTCGGTGCTTGGGATAAGGAGGAAATTGACTCATGGCCTGACCAGGAATTAACCGCAATTTTTATGCAAATCATATCCGCTGATATGCGTGAAAGCGGATTAGATGAATATTGTTTCGATGATATCGATTGGGAAGAGTATCAAGAAGGTGTCGAGAAAGGCAGATACAGCGGAAGAATTTATCTCGGTGTAGATGGTGAAGTTTATTATTACTTAGGTAGATGAGGAGTAATTGTCATGACCACCTTTAATCGTAAACACATTATCCAACTTCGTTGTATCCGTCGATATGCTCACGCGTTACGCCTTGATATTGATCGTGCTGCTCAACGGTGGGTAGATACCGGATGCGCGGCTAAA
>ERZ869925.1526-NODE-1526-length-10196-cov-16.594517_pt1 | contig 10196 bp, 10 predicted proteins | sample MGYA00579311_ERZ869925 | MGnify/ENA primary metagenome ERZ869925 (study PRJEB32216, sample SAMN09231817) | wastewater metagenome | place: USA: Maryland | collected 2016-07-30 | study: EMG produced TPA metagenomics assembly of the PRJNA472060 data set (Reclaimed...
GATCTCCCCGAAAAACGTTCGTGTGAACGTGGGACTTTGTTCCCTGCCACAACAAACCCCCGAAGGAGCGCGCATGGCTGGTCCTGGCCGCGCCCCCAAGACAGTCCTCTCCCGCCCCAATGACCAAGCCCGCCGTGAGGCCGCATCGGTCAAGGTCGCATCGGATGGCACACTCCTCGGCCCCGACCTCCCTGCCGGCAACTGGCCCGACCGCACGAAGGAGTGGTGGGATGGCCTGCGTCGCTCGCCGATGGCCCGCGCGTGGATCGCTGCCGATTGGGACACACTGCTCGACACGGCCCTACTCCACGCGGAGATGTGGTCAGGCAATCTTGCTGTCGCCTCGGAGCTCCGCCTACGCATGAGCCAGTTCGGCACCAACCCCGAGTCTCGTCTGCGTCTCAAGATCATCGTGGACAGCGAGGCGGAGCAGGCCAAGGCCGTCGCTCCCGCCATCCCCACCGACCGTCGCCGCAGGCTGCTCAAGGCCGTAGGCGATGGCTCGTAGGGCCAAGCTCGTCACGCTCGGATTCCAGCAGATCGCATGGGTTGAGCACTACCTCTGCCATGGCCCCGGCGACGTCGAGGGCGAGCCGATCGAACTTGACGACGAGTTCGCCTCGTTCTTCCTCAAGTGCTACGAACTGAACGCGAACGGCACCCGCAAGGTGCGCCGCGCTGCCATCTCGAGGCCGAAGGGCCGCGCCAAGTCGGAACTCGCTGCGATGTTCTCCTGCCTCGAGGCGATCGGCCCCGCGCGCTTCGACCACTTCGCCAAGCGCGGCGAGGTCTCCTCGTGGGGCTACGCCTACGCGCAGGGCGAGCCGGTCGGCGTTCCGGTCAAGCGTCCCAACATCTCATGCTTCGCCACCGAACTCGGCCAGAGCGGCAACACCTACGACGCCATCCGCTACATGCTCGACCCCGAGACGGCAGCGCCTACTCTCGTTTCCGACTACGGAAAGATCGACGTCGGCATCACCCGGATCATCCTGCCGAACGGCGGGACGATTGAGCCTGAGACGGCGAAGGACTCCAGCAAGGACGGCGGCAAGGAGACCTTCGTGGTCTTCGATGAGACCCACCTGTGGGTCTTGCCGACGATCAAGCGCCTTCACCAGGTCGTCATCCGCAACCTGTTCAAGCGGAAGATCGCTTCGGGCTGGGCGATGGAGACGACCACCATGTTCGCCCCCGGTGAGAACTCGGTGGCCGAGCTGACGCACCAGTACGCCGCGCAACTCCACGAGGGGTCGCGGCAGCGGCTCGTGTTCGACCACCGCGAGGCTTCGGCCAAGTGGGACGTCACGATCCGCAAGGACCGCCTCGCGGGGCTGAAGGAGGTCTACGGACCTGCTGCCGCGTGGATGGATCTCGACGCCATCTGTGACTCGTATGAGGACCCGCAGACGTCGCCGGCCGAGTGGGAACGGTACTGGTTCAACAGACCGGTGAGTATCCAGGGCACCTTCGTCACGCAGCGCGCCGTCGATGAGTGCCGCGTGGCCCGTCCGATCCCTGACGGCGTGGACGTGGTGCTCGCGCTCGACGGCTCGTACTCCGGCGACTCAACCGGCGTCATGGCTGTGGAGATGAGCGAGTTCCCGCACCTTGTCGTCGGCGGGCTGTGGGAGAAGGACCCCGACAACCCCGAATGGCGTATCAACATCGGCGACGTCGAGGACCACATCCGCGCTCTGTGCCGTCGCTGGCGGGTCGTGGAGATCACCGCCGACCCGTACCGCTGGGCGCGCACGCTGGAAGTCCTGGCCGCCGAGGGGCTTCCGGTGACGGAGTTCCCGCAGTCCCCGCAGCGCATGACCCCGGCCACGCAACGGCTCCGTGACATGGTGAACACCAGGGCGCTGACCCACGACGGCGACCCGCGACTCATGCGGCACCTGTCGAACGCGGTGCTCAAGTCGGACAGCCGTGGCGAGCGGTTGCAGAAGGAGTCGAAGTCGAGCGTCCGGCGCATCGACCTCGCGGTCTGCGCGGTCATGGCTCTCGACCGCGCCGTGTCGTACCTAGAGGAACCCGTCCCCGAGTTCTTCATCCTGTGAATCCTGTGAATGGGGCTACCCGTGACGATCAAGTCCTGCCGTCTGTGCCGGTCTACGGCCCTGGTCGAAGTCCTCGACCTTGGCACGCTCGACTTCACTGGCGTCTTTCCGCTGCCCGACGAGGAGATCGACTCGGGTCGCCTGCGCCTACTCGTGTGCGACTCGTGCGGCCTCGCTCAGCTCGGAGACTCCTTCGACCCTGACGTCATGTACGGCGACAACTACGGCTATCGCAGCGGGCTGAACGCATCCATGGTGGCCCACCTTGCACGAACTACCTCGCGCCTCCAGCAGAAGATCGGACTCCGGTCTGGCGATGTCGTCCTCGACATCGGGAGCAACGACGGCACCCTTCTGCGGACGTATCCCTACGAGGTCGAGGGAATACGAAGGATCGGAATTGACCCGACAGTAGCGAAGTTCTCCAAGTTCTATCGGATAGCGGGATGGCCCATGGAGGGCCACGCCGCGTTCTTCACTGCCGATACCTACGACGCGATCACGCGGAAGCGCGCCAAGATCGTGACATCCATCGCCATGTTCTACGACCTTGAGGACCCCGTTCACTTCGCGCAGGACGTCCACCACGTCCTCGCGCCGGACGGCCTCTGGCACTTCGAAGTCGCCTACGCGCCGACGATGCTCCGCTCGGGTGCCTACGACACGATCTGCCATGAGCACGTCGAGTACTACACGCTGACCACGATCAAGCGCATCCTTGACGAGGCCGGATTCATCATCGTGGACGTGGTGACGAACGCCATCAACGGCGGGTCTATCGCGGTCACTGCGGCGAAGGTCGGCAGCACATGGCCGCGCGAGTGCAACGTCACCGCGTGGATGCTCGCCAAGGAGAAGCGCGAGAAGGTCGGCGACCCGCTGACGTGGATCGCATTCGCCGAGCGCGTGCGTGAACGGCAGCGCGACCTCCAAGGGCTGCTGTCCTCGCTGCACGTCAACGGCTCGACCATCTGCGCGCTCGGGGCCAGCACGAAGGGCAACGTCCTACTCCAGTCGTCGGGCATCGGCACGGCGCTCATCGACGCCGTGGGCGACGTCAACCCGTACAAGTACGGGCGTGTCACTCCTGGCACGCACATCCCCATCGTGTCCGAGGCCGACGCGCTCGCCATGGCACCGGATTACCTGCTGATCCTGCCGTGGCACTTCCGTGAGACGTTCATGACCTCGCTCGCCCCGTACCTCGCGGGCGGCGGTCGGCTCATCTTCCCGCTGCCTGACATCGAGATCGTCGGGTGACCTACACCACCCGCGACGTCACCATCGTGGTCTGCGCCAAGAACGAGGAAGCCCGCATCGGCGCGTGCCTCGCATCGCTGCGAGACCAGGAAGCCCGAGCCATCGTCGTCGTTGACGGCGGCTCGACGGACGCCACTGTTCTGATCGCGCTCAACTTCGGCGCTGACGTGCGGATCTCCCACGCCGGCAACCTGCCGACCGACCGACAGATCGGGGCCGACCGTGCTGACACTCCACTCGTTTGCTTCATCGACGCAGACCACCGGCTCGCACCCGGCGACCTCGCCCGACTCATCGGAGACCTCGAGCGAGCCGACCTCGACGTCTGCCAAGCTGGAATCAGAATCGCCCCCGGCTCCTTCTGGAACCGAGCCGAGTCCGACTTCCTCGACGTAACGCACAACGTCCCCGGCGAGCGCCACATGATCGGCGTTGCGCCGACCATCTTCCGTCGCGGAGTGTTCGCTCGCCTGCGCTTCTCCGGCCAGGGCACCCCGTCGATTGACGACACCGACTTCTTCTACCGCCTCCACCGCGACACCCCGCTCCGCACCGGCATCGGCTCCACGGTCATCACGCAGGCGCACGAGGGGTCGTGGAAGTCCTACGCCGCCAAGTTCCGCTGGTACGGGCGCGGTGACGGCGAGTTCTGCCGCAAGCATCCCGAGCGCGCTCGGTCGATGTGGTTCCACCTTCTCGTCAGATACCCGCTGATCTACCCCGCGCGAGCCATTCGCGCACGCCGCCCCCGTGCCGCGCTCTACGCGGTCGCTCAGGGGTTGCTGCGCTTCCGCGCGCTCATCACGTCCTAGAGGAGTCCACATGCTCGCAGCGCTCCTCCAGATTGCGGGGCTGTGCATTCTCGCCATCGGCGTCGGCATCGCGTTCGGCATCGGCGCGGGCATCGCCATCGGCGGGCTGGGACTCATCGCCTACGGCATCACAGAGGAGCTGAACTAGATGGCCCTCGGTCGGATGTTCAAGCGTGACGATTACTCGGAAGAGCGTGCCCTGTCCTACCAGCAGGTATGGGGCAGCGGCGGCGACTGGAATCCCTCGACCACATGGTCCGGCGCGAGCGTGTCCTACGACACGGCGCTTCAGGTCTCGACGGTGTACGCCTGCGTGCGGCTGATCTCCGACACGATCTCGACGTTCCCGGCCGCCCCGTTCTACCGCAAGAACGGCGAGCGCCTGCCGTTCAACCCGAAGCCCGCGTGGATCGAGCAGCCGGACATCGGCATCACCCGCGCCGACCATGTGCAGCAGATCGTCTTCTCGATGCTGCTGACGCACGGGGCAGTCGTCCGCATCTACCGCAACGGCGACGGCGAGATTGTCGCGCTGATCCCGCTCGACCCCATGCGCGTCGAGCCGCAGTACAACAACCAAGGGCAGATGGAATTCCTCTGGGACCATCAGAAGGTCATTCCCGCGCGGGACATCATGTACATCCCCATGATGCGCCGGCCGGGAAGCGCCAAGGGCATCTCCCCGCTCGATGAGGTCAAGCAGACCCTCGGCCTCGCGTCGGCCCTCGACGAATTCGCCTCGCGATTCTTCTCCGGTGGCAGCAACGTCGGAGGCGTCATCGAGACGCCCGCGCTGCTGAGCAAGGAGCAGGCGCAGCAGGCCAAGGAGGCGTTCGAAGCCTCGCACAAGGGCCGCAAGAAGTCGCACAGCGTGGCCGTCCTCGGCGGCGGCGCGAAGTTCGTCAAGGCCACGGTGGACCCCGAGCAGGCGCAGGCGCTTGAGTCCAGGCGATTCTCAGTCGAGCAGATCGCCTCCATCTTCCGCGTACCTCTGCACATGCTCCAAGTCGCTGCCCCCGGCGTCCAGTCGTTCGCGTCGAACGAGGAGAACGCCATCGAGTTCTCGGTCTACACGCTGCGCCCCATCGTGTCGAAGATCGAGGACGCCTACACCGCGCTGCTTCCCGGTGGCGCGTTCCTGAAGTTCAACATGGATGCGATCCTTCGCGGCGACCTCTCGGCGCGGTTCGCTGCCTACTCCACTGGTATCCAAGGTGGCTTCCTCAACCTCAACCAGATCAACCGGCTTGAGGACTGGCCCGCCGTCGATGGTGGCGACGTCTACCGCGTCCCGCTGGCGAACGTGGCGCTTGCTGCTGCCGACCTCACCGAGACTGACATGCGCGTCAAGATGGCAACCGAGCTGATCGCTGCGGGTGCTGACCCTGCCGAGACTCTGGCCGCGTTCAACCTGCCGCCGCTCACGTTCGCGCCACCGCCAGATCCCGCACCCGCACCCGCTCCGGTCATGCCTGACCCGATGAACCCCGCACCGTAGGAGATCCCATGATCGAGTACCGCCGCATTGATGGCGATGAGGTCGAGATGCGCGCCGCAGAGGGCGACGGCATGACCCTGACTGGCTACGCCGCGCGGTTCAACTCTCGCTCGGAGGACATGGGCTTCCGCGAGACCATCGAACCTGGGGCATTCGCCAAGACGCTCAAGGCGCGCAACGAGGTCAAGGCGCTAATCAACCACAACTCCGATTACGTCATCGGCTCGACGCGCGCTGGCACCCTCGTGCTCAACGAGGATGACAAGGGACTCGCCGACCACATCTCGCTGCCGGACACGTCCTTCGGGCGCGACCTCTCGGTCAGCGTGGCCCGTCGTGACATCTCGGCGCAGTCCTTTGGATTCAGCGTCGTGCGTGACGAGTGGAGCAAGGACTACTCGCAGCGTCGGCTCATCGAGGTCAGGCTCCATGAGGTTTCCATCGTTGCCATGCCTGCCTATACGGCTACGTCGGCGAATGTGCGCGCACTCGCGCGCCTCGCGTACCGCACGCAGATGGACGTGGACGTTCTCACCGAGGCCGTGAGCGCGCTGGAGTCCGGCGCGGAACTCACCGAGGAGCAGTTCACCGTGCTCCAGGAGTCCATCGACCGCAGCCGCGCGAAGACCGACGAGCCTGCCGCGCCGACGACGCCACTGTCGCTGCTCCAGAAGCAGATCGACCTCATGGGCAAGGAAATCATCTAGCCCCCAACATTCTTCATCCGCTGCGGAGCCGCGCGGATGTGCCGCTGCGGAGCCGCGCGGGTCGCAAGTAACCCAACCCCACACTCACCCGAAAGGTGGATTCCGCATGAGCGGATACATTGATCGGCAGATTGAGCTGCGCCAGAAGGCATGGCACGAGGCCAAGGATCTCCTTGCCACCGCTGCCACCGAGTCGCGCGACCTCACTGCCGAAGAGCAGAGCAAGTACGACAACATCGTGGCCGACGTTGACCGTCGCGCCGCAATCATCAAGTCGATGGAGGCCGACGAGGCCCGCGAGTCCGAGGTCCGCTCGGCTATCGCTGGTCACGACGAGGCCCGCCCTGAGAAGCGCGACATCGCTCCCACTTCCGAGGCAGACACCCTCCGCAGTCTCGCCCGTGGCGAGATCCGTGGCTATGAGTTCCGTGACGTCGTTAAGACGTCCACTGGCGCTCCGGTGCCGACGAGTTTCTACGCACAGGTGCAGACGCTGCTGCGCGACTACAGCGGCCCGATGCAGCTCGCACAGAAAATCAACACTACGTCGGGAGAACCGCTTCAGTTCCCTAGGACGAATGCCTACTCCACCGGTAGCGTCACGGCTGAAGGCGCGGCATACGGCGAGTCGGACCCGACCTTCCAGTCGTTCCTGACTCTCGGTGCGTTCAAGGAATCCGTACTCTTCCAGTTCTCTCGTGAGATGCTGGAGGACTCAGGCGTTGACCTGATGTCGTACCTCTCCCTGAATGTGTCGCAAGCCCTCGGGTATGTGGTCAATACCGCCGTGACGGTCGGTACGGGCACGTATTTGCCTACCGGTGTGGTGACTTCGGCGGGTTCCGGCGTGACCGGCACCGTCTCGGGAACCTTCGACTACAACACGGTTATCGACCTGTTCTACAGCCTCGATCCCGCCGTGCGTCAGTCGTCGGCGTTCGCGTTCATGGCTTCCACTGGTGGCATCAAGCGCCTGCGTAAGCTCGTGGACACGACCGGCCAGCCGCTGTGGCAGCCGTCGCTCATCGCCGGTCAGCCGGACATGATCCTCGGAAAGAAGATCACTGAGAACGTTGCCATGGCCGACATCGGTGGCGGCAATATCCCCCTCATTGCGGGTGACTGGAACTCATTCCTCATCCGTCAGGCCGGTGGTCTCCGCGTCGAGACGTCCACCGACTTCGCCTTCAATGCTGACCTCATCACGCTGAAGGCTCTCCTGCGGATTGACTCCGGTCTCCCGCAGACGTCGCACATCAAATACCTGCGCTGCCTCCCGTAGTAGCGCAGAACCGCTCCGAAGGCCCGTTGCGATCACAGGCGCAACGGGCCTTCGGGCACCCCGCAACATCCCTTCTGTGAGAGGGCTTCACATGGCTAAGAACCGTTCTGGAAATCCCGCCGTCCGTATGAGCAAGTCCGAGGCCGCAGAGATGGACGCGGTCAACGAATGGGCAAGTAAGCGGGCGGCCAAGAACCACCGCGCCATCATGATCGCCAGCAACGCACCCTGGACGAATACGGGGTACGGGCAGCAGTGCGCGCAACTGGTGACACGACTCAAGCGCGACGGGCACAAGTGCGCGGTCGCCGTCAACTACGGGCTAGAGGGCACGACGTCGGCATGGAACGGCATCCCGCTGTTCCCGCGCGGCTTCGCCCTCCACTCCGAGGACGTCGTTCCCGCCTACGTGCAGGCGTGGGCGCACCAGAACCCCAGCCTCGACCCGCTGCTCATCACGCTCTACGACGTGTGGGTATTCAAGGGCGAGCCGTGGGACCACGTTCCGCAAATCGCACCGTGGGTTCCCATCGACCACTACCCCGTGCCGCCTGCCGTGATGGCGTTCCTGAGCAAGCCGAACGTCACGCCGATCGCCATGTCGCAGTTCGGACAGCAGGCGATTCTGGATGCGGGCATCAAGGACTGCCTGTACGTCCCGCACGCGATCGACACCAAGGTCTTCACGCCGACGCGGACATTCTCGACACCGCAGGGCACGATGACCGGCCGCGAGTTCATGGGCATCAGCGATGACCGCTACGTCGTCGGCATGGTCAGCGCCAACAAGGGCGCGGTGCCCAACCGCAAGTCGTTCCCCGAGTCCTTCCAGGCGTTCGCTCGATTCGCGCAGACCCGCCCCGACGCCATCCTCTACGTCCACACCGAGGCGCGCCCGTCCATGGGCGGCATCGACCTCCTGACGCTCGCTCAGGCGTGCGGCATCCGCGAGGAGCAGATCAAGTTCCCTGACCCGTTCGTCCTGCGGATGGGTGTCCCGAACGAGGTCATGGCCGCCATCTACACCAGCATCGACGTGCTCTTGCAGCCGTCCATGGGCGAGGGCTTCGGCATCCCGCTCGTTGAGGCGCAGGCGTGCGGCACGCCGGCCATCGTGTCGGACGCCACCGCGCAGCCCGAACTGCTCGGCGTCGGGTGGCTTGTCGAGGGCCAGCCATGGTGGGACCCGATGCAGTCATCGTGGCTGCACCAGCCCTTCGTGGACTCCATCGTCGGCGCGCTGGAGGATGCCCACTCACGGCCCCGTGAGCGCTCTGAGAAGGCCATCGAGTTCGCCGCGCAGTACGACGCGGACCTCGTGTTCGACGCCTCCTGGCGGCCCACAATCAAGGCGCTCGCATGATCCCCGCGATGGTCGTGCCGCTGCTCACCCGCCCCGAGCTGCTGAACCGGCTCATCGGGTCCATCGACTACCCCGTCGCCGACCTCGTCGTCATCGACAACGGCCATTGCGTGCGCAGCCTGCCGTGGTCCCCGCACGTCGAGCAGATGCACCTTGTCACCATGCCGAGCAACCTCGGCGTCAGCGGGTCATGGAACCTTGGCGTCAAGTCGCTGCCGTTCGTCCCATGGTGGCTGATCGTCAACTTCGATGCGTACTTCCCGGCTGGCTCGCTGGAGCGGTTCCACGTCGAGGCCCGCCAGGATGAACTGGTCCTCTCGCAAGCAGCTCCACCGTGGGCGTGCTTCGCGCTCGGATCCAGCGTGGTCGAGACGGTCGGGCTGTTCGATGAGCGCCTTCATCCGGCGTACTTCGAGGACAACGACTATGAACGGCGCTGCACCTTCCACGGGTTCGCGGTGCGGCAGTCTGGCATCCCCGTCGGCCACGACAACAGCAGCACGCTTAACGCCGGATACCAAGGCCGCAACAACGAGACCTTCTTCTCTAATCGCCAGTTCTACGACGCCAAGGTGCGCGGCGCGGACATGACGACCGGCTGGTCACTCTCCCGACGTCGGGAACTGACATGGGACTAGCGCCACGGTTAGACCGCATTGGATTCAAGAACTCGATCAAAGGCGAGACGGTGTACGTCGTTGCCTCGGGCGCATCGCTTGACTACGTTTCTCCCGCGTTCTTCACTGACAAGGCCGTTGTCGCCGTGAACTTCATCGGCCGCGAACTCGGGCTGACGAACTACATCATGTGCAGCCACTACCACCTTGACGCTATCGAGATGGAGGGGACAGAGGTCCCCGTCATCGTTCCTGAGATCGACCAGGGCGGCGGGCATCTGGCACCGCGAGCGCCGAAGGGCCGAAACATCTGGTCCTTCCCGACTAACCAACAGCGCTACGCCATGTTCGACGTGGAACACGACTGGCCCACCGAGCCGGACTCGCTGCCGGTCGGCCCGACGTCGCTTCACTTCGCCATGGCGTTCGCGGCGTACCTCGGTGCCGCGACGATCATCCTCGTAGGCGCTGACTGCGGCACCCTCGACGGCAACGAGAACCGCGCCGGACACGACAACGGCATCGGCTCGCCCTACGCCGTGTGGGAGGACTTCCTGCCGCGCGTGGCCGACCGACTGCGCCGCGACGGCGTGA
>ERZ869925.1528-NODE-1528-length-10174-cov-6.879929_pt1 | contig 10174 bp, 18 predicted proteins | sample MGYA00579311_ERZ869925 | MGnify/ENA primary metagenome ERZ869925 (study PRJEB32216, sample SAMN09231817) | wastewater metagenome | place: USA: Maryland | collected 2016-07-30 | study: EMG produced TPA metagenomics assembly of the PRJNA472060 data set (Reclaimed...
TCGGCCATCCATACCGAGGAACCATGATGTGGTTCCAAATTGCGATCTCGAACTGGGCATTGTGCGCGTACAAAACTTGTGAGGGGGCGAGTAGCTTCGTCGGGGCTGGGGCCGGCATTCCGGGGAACCAAATATCTGGCTCTCCGTCATCGATCGCCCATGCAAAACACCACACATCGGTGCTCGGATGCCGAGCGTACACGTCCAGGCCCACATCTTTTAATTCCACTTCACTACGGGTTTCGAAATCGCCGTGGATGATCATCGCGTAAAAAGTGCGGCGCCACTATGGATAGTGACACCGCGACTTTCTCCCTCTTTTTGGTGTGGTCCTTAGCCCCTACCCAAACAAGTCCGCTGCTGTTTTCGCCTCGGCTGTTTTTGGACCGCCCGTCATCGGTTCCACCGGCGTAAACTCTTTAGACGCTGCAATGCGCCCACTAAACGGTTCTCCGTCCGCAAGTTTCTGGATGTTGTGCAGTCCAAACCCTACTCCACGGCTCACAATCGCCCCCTGCGGATTCCGCGCCTCGTAGGCAAACGCTTTCACCGTGGCGCGTGCATAACACCCGGCGTAAAATTCCGCTTCGTCGATGATGTCCTCATTCCTCGCATTGACGAGGCCGGGGCGTTGACTGGACTTCGCCGCGATGTACTTTCCGCCGGCTACGTACCCATCGTACGCCTTGTCGCCCTGTTCCTTGAACGGGTTTTTCCACCCCTTGGGCCACTTGGTTTTGTCCGCGCCCCACTTTTCAGTACCAACCCGCGCCGCTTCTTGCTGCAATTGCGACAAGTCAGCGCCCGGTTCGAACAACATCGTCACCCCGTACTTTTGTTTCCCGCTGTCGTCGGCCTTTCCAGGCCGGAACACATCGGGGAAACTCACGCGGAATTTCGGGGTCATGATTGTTTCACTCATACTGCCTCCATTGGTGATAAGTAATTGATATTCGCACGGACTATTCCCGGCCCTGCATCGGGCGTAGCGCAACGCTTGCACTACGAAAACGGGTCAACAACCACCTCAACCGCAACGACAATATCCGTATCCAGCACCGTGGCTTTTGGAGCTTCAAGTGCCTTAAACTCATCTTTTGCATCTGCTCTCCATGCCGGACGCTTATCGTCGTTCGGCACCAGAACCAACCCACTGGATTCTTTAATAATGAACGGGGCAAGAACTTCTTTGTTCCCTTTGATCCGTTCAATCTTCTCTAACTGAGCCGGAGACTTTACCTCTCTGGGCGCGAACAACTCGTCTTGAGTGAGACCTAGTTTTCCAAGCTCCATCGCAACGGTGTGCTCGTCCCGCCACTTCCGTGTGGCGCGCTTTTCCACCAGTTTATACCCCTCTGGTGCGCGTCCTTCTCGCGCTTCGGCGTACGCATAGGCGTCGATGCGTTCGATCAAGGCCTTTAACAACGGCACAGCCTGTAACGCTTGCACAAGCGTATCCTGCGGCACCGTTCCTTGCACCGGCGCCGTAGCCGCTGCAAATTCTGATTTCGCGACGGTCTGCTTAATCTTGCCGATCTCAGGACACACCTGTATTGCCGGGCAAAACTGGCAATGATCCCCCGCTTTGAGCGGTGCATCCGGTTCCGCCGTGCGTTTGGCGTACACCACCAAATCTCCCGCAAACTCCAAGAGATCCATGGCATCGATCGTGTGCGACCGTACCGCGCCCTCACTACGAGACATACATCGAGGCTGGACAATCGACATGACGATTGTGTCGATCTCCCGCCCCTCTTTCTGCAACTCCAACAACGCGCCGAGCGCGTAGTATTTCAGTTGCGGATTGTTCTGTGCTTTGACGAACTTCCCGGCTCCGTACTTCAGGTCATCGACGTACAGTGTTTTTTGACTCGGCACGTACACCGCCGCGTCGTTCGTTCCGTAGGCACCTGGGTAAATCGCCGATAAATCAAACCCGTGCTCGACGAATAACACTGCATCACCAGTCATGTGCGAGTACACGTGATCCACATACGTCTTCACGTGCTCCAGCATCTCATCGTCGTCACATTCCGGAGTTTTGCCGGTCCCTTTTAGCCACGTGGCCGCGAGTTCGTGGGCCTTGGTCCCTTCCGCCGCGTAGGCGCTCTCGATATTCGGGATCCCTACTGATAACCTGATACTCCCCGGACATTCCGCCCACCGATGCATACTTGAGGCACCGATGGGCGAGTGCTCCGGACGCGGCGCCGACGGCAGCACAGTTAATTGTGTGTTTGTCTTTTTTGCGGCCATCACACCGTTCCTTTCAAGGCGTTGACGAAAGCGGTATCCACCTTGGTTGGTTTATCCGCACGCCGATTAAACACATACCGGCCCGTGAACAACGCACCTTGCCCCGTAACGTCACCTGCAGCCACGCACATGTCACCGTCCAAGGCTTTTACCGTGTACACGTCCCCTTTAATCAAGACATGATCCCCTATCCCGATGTTATTGTTGCTTGGCATTAACTTGTACCTCCCGCCGTGCGTCAAAACGTGAACTTACAACCCTTGCTTACACACCGCCACAAGCGGCGCGTACGTGTCTTCAGGGGCATCGGTCAGCTTCTCTTTCCCCGTCACCTTTTGCACCAACGCAGCCGTAGCCGGCAGCCCGTGTTTCGCCATGTACTTCTTCACGACCTCCTTCACTTGATCGAGGGACACCACAACGGGAGTCGGCGCAGCAGTCTCAGGCGCGGAAACTGTAGTCGACCCTTCACCGCCGGCTGCATCACTCGAAACGGATGCCCCTGACTCTGCAACGTTGGGCGCCGCGCTTTCGTCTCCTGAAAACGGCACTCCTTCAGGCAATCCTCCGTTTTTACGCGGGCGCCCGATTTTTTTAGGCATCGCCACGTACGTGGTGCCAAACATTTCGGCTGCATTCGCCTGTACATCTTCCCAGTCCTTACCTTGAATCGTCACCGTAACCATCGCCATGCTTGTTCGTGCTCCTTTATGTGCTACCGTCGTTTTGTGTTCTCTGCATACCATCTCGAATTCACCCACGCCCCTAAGTAGCGTGGCCGCTTGGGCTTCTCATCCGTGTCTGTCTTCCAATGTCGCATGACTGGCAGACACGCGAGCCCCACGACCACTGCGAGTTTCAGCCATGCGATCGATCCCATGTTTACCCCCTTTCCTTAATGCCGTGTTCGGCGTTGTACTGTAGATTCGCCTTGTCAAATTCCTGAATTACCTGTGGCGCAGCCTCGTACCACTTGCCGACTCGACAAAACACCACTTCATCATGTCGCCGCAACAATCGCACTTTATCCACCGTGTTACACCATGTGTAACCGAGCGGAGAAAACTGTTTACTGGTGGCAAATACCGAGGCTTCATACAGTGATCCGGAAAGAATTGCGACCGTGGTGCTCATAACACGCCTCTTGTGATTACGTCACGTCGGTTAATAACCCCTCTCAGCATCGCTCTGAACTCGGCGCCTGCTTGATACGCACGGGCTAACTGATGTTGGTTGATATCTGCTGTTTGTTGTCTAAACTGCTGCCACGTCGATTGCTTCCCGTAGGCCGCTTGTTTCTCCGCTTTAACTTTCGCCTTTCGTTCGGATTTTGCGCTCATCACAGCCCCTCCAATGGGTTTTGCACGTGGATTAAACTCCCGGTAATCAGCGGGTCGAACATTTCCGCCTGCTCTTGCGTCCGTCTCATGAGGATGCGCTGCAATTGTTTGTCACTGCCGTTGTTGACGTAAAAGAACCGTACCCTCACCGGCCTCTTTTGCCCAATGCGATGCACCCGCAACACCGCTTGCGTGTTGTCCGTCGGCGTATATTTAGGTCCGATCACTGCGACCTCGGACGCTTCAGTGAGTGTTATTGATACGCCCATGGCATCGATTTGACCGATGATCACACGGTGTTTCAAGTCGTCGTTTTGGAATCGCTTCTCGTAGCTAAATCGAATCGTCGGATGCGTCGATCCGTCGATCACTAGGGGGTTGAACTGCGCGAGACGTACACGCATCTCGTGAATCACCGATTTGTGATAGCAAAAAATCACGATCTTTTTGTAGTGCTTCGATTCCAATTCGTCGATTATTAACTCCGAGACCGGCTGTACCTTCTGTAACTCAATCCATTGCCGACTTTCTTGGTGCCCGTGTTCTAACGGACGAAACACATCTGTGTGTGTCGGGTCGGTATCAATCGCGTATCGACTCATGCCTTCGATCACGCGCTTTGTCACGGCGTTTTGTTCTTCAATGCGCCGAAGCAAGTTGTTGAGGATCTCTTGCCCAGCGATGACTTGCGGGAACCATTTCTCGGCATCCACCGGTCCCGGTTCCACTTCCACATCACAAAATAATAACGGCGGCATATCAGGCAACACATCAGCCTTCTTTCTTCTGAGCATGCGCGAGGCCCATAGCGCGCGTAACTCGGGAACGTTTTTGGAGCCCATGATTTGTTGACCGTACTTGGTGTGTTTCAAAATACAAAACTTGCTGATAAAATGCTCGTATGAATAGGTGACAATTCCAGAGGCGCGGAGCCACGTGTACATATCCCCCGCGTCCTTCTTCGCTGGCGTTCCAGAGAGACACCACACCCGGGCGCCATACTGCGCGATATGCAAATACACCGCTTTCGTCCGTTGCGCGGACGCATTCGCCAAATAATGCGCTTCGTCGATGATAATCAAAGGCCATGGGCGCAGGAGTTCCGAGCGCGGGTTGACTTTTCGCTGCTCGGGGTTCTCTCGCTCTTTGAATGTAGTGTTGAATGAATAGGCCGTGAGTTTGCACGAAGTTTTTAAGAACTTCTCGGCCTCCCCAAACCAATTCAAACGCGCAATAGCTGGACATACGATCAATGCTTCCTTGGGTTTGAGTTTGTTGATCGCCTCTAAACATTGCGCTGATTTCCCTAGTCCCGGCTCGTCTGCTAAATACATCCACGGTTGATTGTTGTGGTCTGCAAGCCATTCGGCGCCGAGTTGTTGATAGGGGAAAAGGTTGTAGGCCATCCACGCACTTTATTCTCTCGCCAGTTCCTTCACCACTAGCATCACGGCGTCTTTGAACGCTTTAAATCGATCATCGACGGCCTCCAACTGCTGTTCAAACGCTCTTAATCGAGTCCATTGCTCGTCGTTGATTGTGCGGTACCTGTTCGCCTCATCCGTTTGCACGCCCAATCGAGTATGAAGAGCGCTAATTTTTTGCTTAAGGCACTCGATCTCTTCATCTTTATCCATCGCTTTTTCGTCCTTCATAACGACCCTCCTTTCCATAACAATCCTAACAACCCCAACAACGCCGCCTCCGCTCGTCCATCATCCATTTTTCGTGACCACTGGGCATTATCGTGTGGGAAAAATCGCGAGGCCACTAACCGACTTCTGTTCTTATCGCTCGACAATCCGAACTTTTTCTTCCATTCCGCCGCCGGCGTTTTTTCTATCGCGATGTTATGCGCCTTCAGCATCCCCACCACCAGGCCGTTGGCGTACCCGAATGTGTGCGCTTGCACCGGCCCATCTTTCGGCATGGCGTGTACGTCCTCCATCACCGCCCACTCAATCTCCGGCGCGTAGCGTTCACACCACTGCTGTAAGAGGTCTTCTTCAATCCGGCTCCGGCCTGAGCCGTTGATGTACTGCGTTTTGATCGGCATGTCGAACACTTTGACACGCGGGATACCGTCTACTTGCTCGACTAACGCCAGCGCCCCATGTACTCCGGGGTCGATACCAAGGATGTATCGTTTACTCATGACGCGCTCCGTTCCAACGGCTTAAACGCCGCATCTAATAACGCACTTAACGTCTTCTTCCGCTTCCGAGTTTCCGCGCCGCTGATCCGCGCTTTCGCACGTTTGGCGTATTGCTGCGCCTGTGTTAATCGTGTACGCGTGCCTTGCGGTTTCATCATCCGCCCGCCCCCGACCGCGACCCCGATCCCGATCCCAATCCCGACCGCGACCACAATCCCGATCCCGATCCCGATCCCGATCCCGACCACGATCCCGATCCCAATCCCGATCCCGACCACGATCCCGACCACGATCTCGACCACGATCCCGATCCCGACCGCGACCACGATCCCGACCACGATCCCGAGCGCGATCCCGAGCGCGGCAACTTTTGCTTCCTTCCTCTCATTTCAGCACCATAAATGATTCGATATTTCGCTTCATGACGTAGCACGGGTGGGGCAACGACTGCATATCGCCCCATTTTTTATCGTTCAACGGCCCGGTATCGTACACCACTCCTGCGTTATCCAAACGAATGCACTCTCCGTTCACCCCCACCAAATCCCCCGTGTAAATGTAATTCGCACACCACACCGTCACCCGTTGGCCTAACAACCCTTCCAATCCTTCTCCGTCTACCTCTTGTACTTGTACGAGCTTTTTCACCGCGCACCCCCTTGTTATTCTTTTTCTTCCATCAACACAATCGCAATCAACGACAACACCGCAATGTCCATTAAGGAATCCCGCGCGCCTTCGTGCTTGAGCGTGGAACCCTTAGCAAACGTCTTGATCCGTCTCATCTTCTCTTCGCACCGCGTCATGGCGTACACCCACGCCGGCACGCCCCACTCTTCCGGGCCTCGAAGGTTGCAATACGACTTCCCTTCGCCCTCATAATCCGATCCTTTCGAATCGTGGAGGGCTTTCACCTCTTCGAGAAGGGCGTAAAACTGGGCGTATCGGTGGGCGGGGGGCTGAGCCGGCTTGGGGCCTATCTTTACCTGTTCGCCCCGTTGGGATCTCAATACTTCGTACGCCATTAACTCATCCATTATTTGCGCGTCGTTTACGCGTGTGAAAATACTATCCCGTCTCACCATCCGCGCTTCTGACTCACACCAGTCACACTTACATTTTGATTCGTGCATCGGCTTCTGTTCCATCGCTTGTTTCCTTTCCATCTGGCATTTCACGCATGGACACTGTTCGATCATTTTTGAATCCTACGGCGCTGGATACGGTGCTGGATACGGCGCCGGGTATGGAGCTGGATACGGTGCCGGGTATGGTGATTGCGCCACGAACATAAGCATGATGATGAGAATAACCTTATTCATCTGTCCCCCTCCTCGCGCAGCCGGTCGAGCTGCCAAATCTTCCACGCAGCACATGGATACATTGTCCCTGTATGCGGAGAAGCGTGGAGCCCCTCACTGTCTCGCTTTTCCCAGTCTTGATCGTTGCAATACATACACTGAGCCTTCGCGGCCTCCTCAAGCGCATCCCGACGCGCCTGCTGCGCGTAATCATAGAGCGTGTCAATGACATAATTTTTGTCCAAATGTTCATCTGCAATATCCGCATAGAGCGCCTCCGCCCGTCGCTGCGCCGTGTCGGTCATGTTCTGCTCCTTGCTACGCATATTCCAACAATGCCCCGCTCCCTGCTCATTACTTTCTAGTGTGCAACCGCATTCAGAGCACGACACAATGCACGAAACTCTTGCTGTCCCATGTTGCTCGACCTGCGCCTCACCACCGCAAAATGGGCACGGTTTCAACTTTATCACCCCGCCTCCTGGTCGTTGGGGACTATCGGGCCCTGCCATTCACCGTCGTAATGATCAAGGTTCGTATCACCCTGGCAGTTGACCTCCACTTGTCGGTATTGTTGCCGCTCGACTTCTTCCTCGGCCCAACTTCTCTCGCAGCTCATATGTTCCTCTCTTTCTTCGCCTTCCCTGTTTTCTTTTTTGGCCTGCCGAGCTTTTTTCTCCGAATCACCGGCTGTGCATTGCGCCGGCCAACAGGCCGTCCTCGTCGATCACTCGATACCAACGCCGGGATGGGCCGGCCGCCAAACAAGTCGTTCGCCGTAATCACAATGCCGTGCAATCGTGCCGCATGGAGAATAGCCGGGAAGTTCCACGGCGGAATCAATCCAGACATCCCCCCTGGGTACTCGAATCCGAGATTCCACCGGCCGATAGACATGGACGTCACTGAGGCATGGGGGTGATAGCGTTTGACGCGCTTGAGCGCCACAGACAACGCCGCCGCGCCTCCGAATCGATTGGCCACCCGCTGGACTTGCGGGAAGATGTAGGCGGTGTGGCCGTTGAGGCTTGGATGCGTCATGTTACTTGCCTAACTCCGCAACCGCTTCATTGTAGAACGCCACCATATCGCGCACGGTCACTTTCCGCCAATCGTTACACACGACTCTTGATCGGCATGGCGAAAGATCAAACGTCATTCGCACACTCAATATCACTCCGTGTTCGCCAATGAATTCCGCTTCCACGGGACGACATGATGATGCCGTAGGTTGCTTGCATACCGTTCTAAACCAGCGGTCATTAAATTCGTGTTGGCGGTCTGTCCATCTCCATGATGGATGCTGTTTCACCGTGTCGCGGTTTAAAAAACTAATGCCCACGTTCCGCCACCAACAGCGTGATGCATCTTCTATGGACTCAACGCAGTGCTCCTGCCATTCATCTTTGCCTTTCCGTTGTCCGAGATACCATCCCAAATAAAACTGCGTGGGCGGAGCCGAATTTAATGTGACTAGATCCCCTAATTCTGGTGGCTCTGTATTACAAAACGCGCCACTGATGAGGCCTCCGAATGAATTCTCACCGTACACGTGTGATAGCGAAAATTGCGTGATCCAGTGAAGGATTTGAATCTTGGATCTGTATTTCAATCCCATTGAATCGCCTCCTTAACGTGATCGAAAATTAACACAACTTGTTATTTTGTGTCAAGTCTTTTTTTTAAATCTTTTCGCCAGTCATACCACGCGGGGTGTGAGGGGTCCAAAGGGGCTTCGGACTCCCTCAACGCTTGTTTTAGCTGTTGATGCAGCAATTCCTTTCGTAACCCTTGGTCGCCGATGGCGTTGGGACGCTTGTAATCGGCCACAGGATCGACATGTTTTGGTAGCCGACGTAACCCTCGAGTGTAGTGCCGCGACAAATCTGAGGGGTACGCAGGACGTGAATACAGCCCCTCACACACCCGGATGAGTTTTTTATACTTGCACAGGGTTTTGAGAGCGAACACCAAACACCCCCGCTCCGCAAACGGGAACACACACAAGACTGGATGCGCGTGGATCTTCTCCAGGAGGAAATCAATACTCGCAAAGGCCGGATACACCGGCACTTGCGCAGCAAGCCAATGCCTATCGTGGCGCAGGGTGCGTGTATACACCCCCTTTCCGCTGATCTTCGGCGGTTTCTTGTTGGCTGGCTCTGGTCGTGGTTCACCGAATTTCCGCATGTGTAAGGGCTCCTTTCTCAATTACGGCTTTGAGCATATAAAAAAACTGAGCGTTTGTCTATATGTTCGGTGCTTAAGTGTTCCGTATGTTTTCTCAAAATCGAATTAACCTTTAAAAACACGCGGTTATGTAAAATTCCGTGCTTATGTGCTGAATCCACTCAGTCAGCACCGGAGAGTTGTGGCCACGGGGGTAACGCATAAAAAGGCCGGGGTATTTTTATAGTACTGTATTTATTATGTATAGAATATTTATATATAGTATATAATAATAGAACAAATAGATAAAGGGTTGTAAAATAAAAGAAAAAAGGAAAACGAAATTTTCGAGGTGAGTATTTGGAGCGAATAGTGACGGACAACTAACTGCCAATAAGAAGATAAAAAATGTTTGTCTGAATTAAAAACAGCGTTTGCAGCGCATAAGCCGTGAATTACGGTTGTGAAAAACGGTCGGGCGCTCGTCTTTTAATCGTTTATTGAGGGGTTCGGATACGCGGCGGTGTGGGTTGGTCGGTTGTTGCTCCGCTCCCCCACCATGTGGTGAGGGAGCGAATCGACGAGTTAGATTTGAACGCACCTGGGTTGATTGCGGTACTGTGAGAGGGGGATATGTGTCTGACGTCCACCACAATCGACATAGAGTAGGGTGTTCACCGGGGGCGGTGAAGGCGCGGTGCATGCTGAGAGTGTGAAGAAGAGGGAGAGGAGCGCGATGGTTATAAGGGGCGTGGGCGGTGTGGGTTGCTTGATTGTTGCTCCGCGTTCCCAGGACTGGCGGATAATTTCTGGGAGCTCCGCCCAGGTCTTTCGCGGTTGTCCGGTACGGTACAGCGGATTCTGCCGCACGTCGCGTTCGTAGTCGATCTGTCCAGGGGTTTTCATGGTTATTTTCCTTTCTTCGATTGAGGAATATCGGAATCTTTTATTAC
>ERZ869925.1529-NODE-1529-length-10170-cov-2.987346_pt1 | contig 10170 bp, 19 predicted proteins | sample MGYA00579311_ERZ869925 | MGnify/ENA primary metagenome ERZ869925 (study PRJEB32216, sample SAMN09231817) | wastewater metagenome | place: USA: Maryland | collected 2016-07-30 | study: EMG produced TPA metagenomics assembly of the PRJNA472060 data set (Reclaimed...
GGGCACGGCGGGCGCCGGCGCGGGGGTGGGGGGCATCGGCTTCTTGCCCATGGTCTCGGTGGTCATCGCGGTCTCCTTGACACCGAACAACGTAGCACCGCCGCGCCATTTCGCAAGGCCCGCACAATCGGAAATCGGCCACTTGGCAACGCTGGAATCGTGGCTATATTTCCTCTGTAGGCAGAGGAGATTGAGACCATGGCGAGAACCGGGAAGATCACTCACTGGATTGTAGGCACCCGCCCCGACGGTACGGAGATCCCGAAGACGGCATGGCTCGCCGGCCCCTTCGGGCGCCCGACGCGCGGCAACCTCGCAAAGCTGGTTGCCAAGATGCCCGTGCCGGCAAAGACCGCGCGCATCGTCGACGAGTTCGGCGAGACGGTCGCGAGCCTGTAGTCCGACCACCACACAGCGCGCCACGGCGCGCGAGGAGACCACCATGGCCACCGTCACGTTCACCGTCACCAACAACAACCCGAACACCATCTGGAATCGCCTTAAGGAGCGGCTGGGGCGCGAGCCGACAAATGCCGAGGCCACCGCGGAGGTGAAGCGGATCCTTCGCGACGCGCGATAGCGTTGTAGCCACTTGGCAACGTGCCGATCGTCGCTATCTTGTCCGGTGAGGAGATGATGATGGAACCCGAGACCACGACCGCCCCGCAGTCCCCCGACTACGCCAGCGACATCCCGATCGACGTAGCCCACGGCGCCTACCGCAACATCAGCATGAACAGCGAGCGCGCCGGGGACCGGGAACGCAGCGACTACGCGCGGACGCTGGAGGCGGACCACGCGGCGCTCTCCGCGCTGGCGGACACCGAGGAAAAGCGCGCGCAACTGGTCGTCGAGTTTGCCCGCTACCGCGCCGGCTACCGGACGCACTTCCTCGCCCGCCTGCATGCCCTCGCCCGCTGCGCGTCGCCGATGGTGACCGGCCCGGCCCGCTTCCCGGTGGAGCAGAACCGGAAGCGGATGGACAGCGCACAGCGCCGCAGCGAGGAAGGAACGGAGTACCGGGAGCGCGCCTTGAAGGCCATCCGCAAGGTGCTGTGCCCCAACGAGGGCCCCATCATGGCAGGCGACGCCAACGCGGCCGACCGGCTGCGCGAGGAGATCGCCAAGGCGGAAGCCACGCAGGCGCAGATGAAGGCCGCCAACGCAGCGATCCGCAAGCACTGGAAGAACGGCCCCGATGCGGTCGTGGCGGCGCTCATCACCCTCGGGTTCGCCGACGCGGTGGCACGGGAGATGATCCAGCCGGGCCGCTTCGCAGGGACGGGGTTCGCGGACTTCCAACTGACCAACAACAACGCCAACATCCGCCGCATGAAGGCGCGGCTGGTCCAGGTGGAGCGCATGAAGGCGACCCCGGCCAGCGACACCACCGGGGCGAACGGCGTGCGCTTCGAGGATGCCCCGCAAGAGAACCGGGTGCGGCTCTACTTCCCCGACCGGACCAGCGCGGAGACCCACACCACGCTGCGGGCCGCGGGCTTCCGGTACGCCCCGAGCATCAAGGCGTACAGCGGCTACCGCAACCACAACACGCTCGCCACGGCCCGGCAGTTCGCGGGCGCCAAGTAAGCCACTTGGCAACGTCCAGATTGGTCTTATGTTGATGGCATGGAAGAGACGATCGAGACGATAGAAGCCACGGCCACCCACGAGCCCCGGAACATCACGCGGCATCACCGCAAGGTGGTGACGGTGGTCCGGTTCGCCGATGGCGCCGAGGTGGCGTTCACCGAGCGCACGTCGAAGCGGGACGCCATCGCACAGGCCCGGCAGCAGCGCATCGCTCACCCGGAATACTTCGCGCCGAAGTCCACGACGGCGATCCACGCCAACGGAGGCAAGTGACCATGGAAGAACCGACCACCGTCAAGACCGACACGGGCACCACCCTGATCCACTACAACGGCTCGAAGTGGAACGGACAAGAGCCGGACAGCGTGGACCGGCTGATCGAAATGCTGAGCCACCACCCGATCGGCGCGTGGTTCTTCAAGGAGGGCGTCGGGCACATGGCGCCGGACAGCGACCTCGGGCGCGGGACCATCCGCTACTTCGGCAACTTCGAGGACGTGTCGCACGCCTTCTGCATCGAGACGAACGACGCCGACGTGATCCGGCGGATGAACGCGGCCGTGCGGACGTCGTTCGCGCTGGCCCGCGCCGCGTAGCCCGTGCCCACCCCCGCCGGTTTTCGCACCTTCAACGACTACCGCAACGCGGACGCCACCTATCGCGAGCACCATCGCGCGGTAGAGAAGTGGACGGCCGTTCGTCGTGCGCTTCCCGCTGGCACCATCCCGGCGCGGGCGGGGACCGTCGAGGCCAACCGGAAGCGAGCCATGGATGCCCGCACGGCGCGCGAGAACGAACTACGCGAGGCGTGGATCGCGGCGCGCGCCTGAACGGTCCCGCGCGACCGTCTCCTCGGCTATCTCTCGCTCCAACGCACCGAAGCCGACAATCACCGGCCACTTCACCATCGCGGCATCACGCTTGAAAATCTCATCGAGTCTCGTCGGCCGTCCCTGACGGAACCAGGGATTGCTTCGGCTGCGCGCGCTCATGCCACCGGAACCACGGGCGGCAGTCGGAACCCCGACGCGGCAGCTGCTTCGAGGAGCGCCGCGCGTGCCCACGAAGCCGTGAGGTGTCCCTTCGACGATGCGCACGCTTCGAGGATGGCTTTCTCCCGCGCGTTGACGTTGATCGGGATCTTGAGCGTCCGCGCGTCGATCCGCTTCGCCTGCTGTGCCTTCGCTGGTTTCTTCGCCATGCGACGAATCTACCCCGCTGAATCCCCGATGTCTACCCGCATCACACCCGCTTGATACCCGCGTTGTATCCAGTAAAAACGTAGCCGTTTCGGACACTTGACGGACCGCACGGGTGCCGCGTAGCCTTACGACTGCATGGCAAGCGCAACGGAGCGGACGAATCCAGGCGGCAGCGGTGGCACCGAGCAGATCAACTACCCGGTGACCCCGACCGCCATGCCCACGTCCCCGCGGGCGACCCCGAACCCCGAAGGGGGCGACATCGGATGGGGCTCGCTGCCCGGTCCGGTGGCCATCCCCGGCGGCGGCTCTCCGTTCTCCAACCTGTCGAACGGCAAGAAGAGGTGACCATGGCGGACGGCAACAGCGGGCTCGCGGACGCGGCCAACAGCAACACCACCGAGAAGGGGCCGATGAACGCGGAGCTGTCCACGTCGGTCGGCTACAAGGGCGACATGGGCGAGAAGGCCCGAACCCCGATGGTCTACGACGACATCCCCCAGGCGCCGGACCCGTCCCCCTTCAAGGGCATCAAGTAGCACCACAACCGCCGCGAGGGAGACACCCGGCGGCCCGAGGAGATCGATCCCATGAGCACCACCAACCGCTCGCAGACGCTCAAGACCACGATGGACGACGCCAACCCGGGCAACTTCAACGCCGCCGCCGCGCGCGTGAAGCTCGGGACCATGCTGGCGCCGACGAAGCAGACGTTCACCGCGCTGACCGCCGCCGCCGCCATCGACATCACCACCGCCGCCAGTGCCGCCGCCGCGTCGCCGGGCCCCGACACCAACGAGGAGCTGACCACGCTCCCCGCGATCCTGTCGGTCACCACCCTTCGCGTCACCGCATCGGGCACCGCCGCGTCGGTCGGCTCCTACATCGTCAGCGACGCGGGCGGCACCGCCACGCTGCCCACCGGCGGCGCCAGCGCGGGCGTCGGCATCGCGCTGCTGTCCGACGACGGCACCACCCTCACCTTCCCCAACACGATCACCGCCTTCGTGCTGGAATACATCCCGCGCCCGTCGTCCGACATGACGGCCGCCTTCCCGCAGACCTAGCCCACCTGCGGACCTGATCCACCGTACCCGAGGAGACCACGACCATGGCCGACACCGCCGCCCCGCCCGCCGCCGACGCCCCCGCGCCGGCAGCCGATGCACCAGCCGCCGCCGCAACCCCCGCGGCGCCGGTCGCCCCTGCCGCGCCGGTCGCGCCCGTCAGCGCGAAGACGATGCAGATCACGCGGTCGGCGCTCGCGGCGCAGCTAAAGGCAGGGTCGGAGCGCGCGCTGTCGTCGCTGGCCAAGGATCTCGGGTACGAGAGCGTCGACGAGATGCGGAAGGCGGCCAAGAAGGCGCCCGCCGCAGCCGCCGCGCCCGCCGCCGATGCGAAGCCGGCGGACGTCGCCGACCCCGCCAAGGCCGCAGCCGCCGACCGCGAGGAGATGGCCAAGCGCCTCGCGGAGATGGAGCGCAAGGCCAAGCGCGGCGAGCGCACCGCGAAGCAGCTCGAAGGCGAGAAGCAGCGGCTCGAGGCGGAGATGGACCTGCGCGACGTGGCGCGCGACTCCGGCATCGTCGGGATCAAGAACGTCAAGTACGCGCTGCACCTTCTCCGCGAGGAGTTGGCCGGCAAGTCGACGGAAGACCTCGCCGCCTTCGATGAGGTGAAGTTCTTCGCCGGGCTGAAGGCCGAGTACCCGCAGATGTTCGGCGTGCGTGAGGCCCCGGCCGACACCGGCAACGCGGGGGACAACCGCCCGCCCGCCCCCAAGGCGACCGACGCCGCGAAGGACGCCGCCAACAAGGGCAAGATCGATTATCGGACGGCACCCGCCGCGGAGGTAGACGCCTACATCCGACGGCTCGGGATCAACCCGAACGTCCACTAGTTCACGGTCGCCCTGACGGGCGCCACCCACCCGGCAACGCGCCGGCAGGAGACACGAGATGGCCGACTTCAGTACGATCGTGCAGAGCGCCGAGATTCGCGCGCTGGTCCAGGACGGCATCCTGGAGCGGAAGTTCAACGATGCCCTCTTCCCGGCGCTGCTGTTCATCAGCGAGGCGACCGACGACGACTTCCCGCTGAACGTCGGCGACAGCATGACCTTCACGGGTCGCGGGCTGCTCACCGTCTCGGCGGCGCCGATCATGCCGGGGCAGGATCTCCCGGTCGCGTCGATGACCTACGAGCAGTGGAACGTGTCGATCAACAAGTACGGCAACTCGATCGACTCCGACATGCCCACGTCCGTCGCCGCGGCCGCGTCGCTGTTCCTGTCGAACAGCCACACCCTCGGCCTGAACGGCGGGCAGACGATGAACGTGCTCGCCCGCGACACCTTCTTCAACGCCGCGATGTCCGGCTGGGGCGTGTGCGATGGCGCGCAGAACGCGGTGACCACGCTGCGCGTGAAGCGCATCAACGGCTTCACCAGCGCCCGCAACCCGAACCTCGCCAACGGCTCGCCGGTGCAGTACGCGCCGGTGTCCACCAGCAACCCGCTGACCGTCACCGTCAACCAGACGGCCGGCGGCGCCGTCACCCGCACCGTGACCGGCTTCACCGCCGACAACGCGGGCGACCTCTACGGCCCCGGCACCCTGACGCTGGCCGGCGGCGCGGTCACCGTGGCGGACCGCGACTCCATCCTCGCCATCGACCGCACCGACACCGTGTTCGTCGGCGGCGGCAACAGCGTGGACGCGATCGGCAGCAACGACATCCTGAAGCTCGCGGACGTGCGCTCCATCATCGCCACCATGGAGAACAACAACGTCCCCCGTCACCCCGACGGCTACTTCCACTGCCACCTCGACGCCATCGGCGAACTCCAGGTGCAGGCCGACAGCGAGTGGCGGCAGCTGTTCACCGCCATGCCGAACGACTACCGCTTCGCGCAGTTCGCGATCGGTCGCGCGGCCGGCGCCATCTGGTTCAAGAACACCGTCTGCCCGACCCCGACCACCGTCGTCGGCGGCAGCACCGCCACCTACTCGACCAACGATCCCTTCGGTGGCGAGGTGTGGAGCAACGGCAGCGCGACCACCGGCGTCCCGATCCACCGCGCGCTCGTGACCGGCTTCGACGGGATGAAGCGCTACACGCAGAAGACCGACGCGCAGATCACCGAGGCGGGCGTGACCGGCAAGGTGGGGCAGTTCTCCATCACCAACAACGGGATCACGGTCGACACCAACAAGCTGACCATGATCATCCGCGCCCCGCTCGACCGCGCGCAGGAGAAGGTCGCGACCTCGTGGAAGTGGGTGGGCAACTTCGTCGAGCGCACCGACGGCGCGACCGGCGACGCCTCGCGCTACAAGCGCGCCACCTGCGTCCAGTACGGCGCGGCCAGCTAGCACCCCACCACCCGGCGGGCACCGCACCGCCAGTGCCCGCCACAACCTCCCCGGAGGCCACCATGGCGAGCAGGACCACGACACCGCGGCAGCAGCAGTCAGCATCCGCCGCACCCCCCATCACCATCCCCGACAGCACCCCGGCCATCGCCGGGGAGTCGCTGGCGTCCGACGCCGAGTCGTCCGTGCCAGAGAGCGCGGCGCGCGAGGAGCCGGCCGTCAGCGTCCCCATGTTCGAGGCGCTGCTGTGCTCCGACATGGACCCGCGCAACGCCGTGCTGGCCATCGAGACGGCGGCGCGGCTGGCGGCCGAGTACGCGCTGAAGGTGCGGCAGCAGTTCGCCCGCGAGTACCCCGCGCTGGCGGCGCTCGGGCCCTACCGCGTCACCAGGGACAAGGCCGGCGTATTCCTCGGCGGGAGCATCACCACCGTCACGGCGGGGACGCGGGTGGACGCGCGGACCTACGGAGAGGCCGGCGTGCGGGCGCTGCTCGAGCAGGGCGTCCCGATGGAACTGCTGCCCGTCGTCGAGACGGAGAAGGCCGCGTAGCCCATGCCGCTGCTGCCCGAGGACAAGGAGCGGATCAGGTACCACGCAGGCTATCCGAACGTGTCGGAGGTGGCGACGCTCGCGTTCGGTCTGCCGGTGTCCGTCGAGACGGGCTACCTCATCGAGAACATGATGAACGTCGTCCGCGAGGAGGCCATCCCGCGCATCCGGCGCATCCTCGACGTGCTGGACGGCATCGAGTGCCTGCTGCAAGAGTCCGCGGTGCACATGGGGGCGACGTCGCTGGGGGACATCACCACCAACCTGAAGGAAGACGACGATCTCGAGCGGCAATACTGCAAGTGGGCGGGACGGCTCGCCGACATCTTGCGGTGCCCGCTCTACAAAGGTTCGCTGCGCTTTCAGAAGTACGTCTTCGGCGCGGCCGGCGTGAACGTCCCCGTGAGGCACTGAGGGCGCGATGCCGTGCTCCTGCTGCGGTGGGTTCACCCACATCGACGCTCCCGGCTTCGACGTCGACAAGACGCTGGCCGGGCGCTTCGTGAAGGTGGCCGACTGCCTGCGCAACATGAACACCACCTTTGGGCTGCGGCGCTGCATCGTCCGCCTGATCTTCACACAGTCGACCGGCGGCAGCCGCGCTGTCGGGGAGGAGTATGTGCCGTCCGCGACGGAGATCCTACCCAACCCGCGCGTGCTCGACTTCACCGGGATCGCCGAGGTGGTGTCGTCTGCGGCGCTCATCGAAGCAGGTTCGCTGGTGGTGCAGGAGATCAGCGGGCGCTACCAGGAAGACGCCTTGCGCGGGCTCGGGCCCGGCGGGACTCCCATCCCGAAGGACACGTCGTTCTATTGGGAGGTGGAGTTCGTCAACCGGGGAGGGAACCCGCTGTCGAACGTGAAGCGCCGGTTCACCCCGTCGAGCGTACCCGCGTACCTGCCCGGGAAGGTGCAGTGGGTGCAGACCCTTCAGCGCGCACAGGGTGACCGCAAGCGCGACGGGCAGCCGAGATAGGCATAGATGCCCGGCACCGTCGTCAAGATGTCCCCTCGCGACTACCAGCGGTGGCTCCGCGACCTCGGACCCCGCTTGCCCGCCGCGCTGCGCCGTGGGTGCTACTCCGGCGCCCTCCGCTGCATCCCGCTGATGCAGGAGCGGACCCGGCACGCCCCGGCGGCCAACCCCGGCGGCATGGGAGGTGGTGGCGCGGTCAACACCAGCGCGTACCTCATGCGCTGGCGGGCGACGGCACTCCCCAACGGCGCGAGCGTGTTCAACAGCAGCCCCTACGCCGGCATCATCGACGGCGGACGGCGGCCCGGCACCATGCCCCCGCTCAAGGCCATCGCGAAGTGGGCGCAGCGGAAGTTGCAGCTGTCGGAGAAAGAAGCGAAGGCAGCGGCCTACCCCATCGCGCTGGCGATCAAGCGGCGCGGGCTCCGACCCCGCAAGGTGATGGCCGATGGCGTCGATGAGATGGTGACGCTGGTGGAAGCGGAGATCGGGCGCGAACTGCTGGCGGAGTTGCAGCGGTGATCGTGACCCTCCCCACCGCAGAGCCGAGCGCGCTGGACTTCCCTGAGAGGCGGGAGCGTGCTTTCGTAGCGGTGGCGGAAGCCTACGGCGTCGAGGCAGCGGTGAGGACCATCACGGCGCTCGACGGCGGGGTGGTGGAAGTGAACAGCGAAGCGGAGGCGGTGATCTGATGGCGATGAAGCCCCCCAATATCTCGTGGCGCGAGTTGCAGAATGGCAAGATCCCGCCGATCGAGCTTTACCACGGCGTCCACGGGCGGGGTGGCATGGGCAAGGTGGTCATCACGGACCACGGCGACGGCACCCATTCCGTCGGAGTGAAGCACGGAGACATCGGCGGTGCTCCGATCCTGCCGCACGCTACGCGCAAGCCGACGGACATGGCCATGGACGCAGCGTGGCGCGCTCACGGGCAGCAATTGGCAGGGTCAGCTCTTCTCGATCAGTACATCAAGAACGTGATCCGGCCGCACGTCAAAGCAGGCACGGAACCCTACGAGGGAGCGAAGCAGGACTTCTCCAGTTTCTACTCGATGCACGACGCGAAAAAGCGGAAGGCATCCGAGCGCCTGATGGACGCCGACAAGGCCGCGCCGAAGTCGTTTCAGACGGGGGCGAAGGGCGGGCAGTTCTACACGCTGCCAAGTGGCCGCAAGGTCTACAAGAGCGGCTGATGACCCCGACATCCACATACCTCGCGCAAGGCCAACTCACCCCCGGCCGCACGCCCCCCCTGACGGCACGTCGCGAGACGGACGCCCACACGGCACTGACGCGCGGCCTCGCGGAGTACCTGCAATCCCTGTCGATCGAGTGGACCGACGGACCCCTCTCGCTCGCCGATGCGGTCTACGACCATGCCGAGTTCGAGGATCCGAACATCTACCCGCGCGCGGCCGTCTACGCCAGCGGAGAGGGCGTCTACGACGGCTCCCACCTCGCGCAGATGGTGCCCCGCGAGACGCTGCCGAACGGCCTCTACCCGATCAGCACCGATGAACTGGTGCTCGACGTGACGATCGAACTGTGGGCGCAGAGCAAGGTGCAGCGGACGGGGATCGTCGCGATGCTCGAGGACGGGCTGCGGCCCATCCCCGACAGCCCCGGGTTCAAGCTCATCCTGCCCCACTACTACGGCTGCAACAGCGAGTACGTGGCCAAGCGCATGACGTACTCGTTCAGCGACGACGAGGCGCAGGCGAACGTCTGGAAGGCCACGGGCGTCGTGTGGGCTCGCGTTCCTGTCATCCGCACGGCGAAGTTGGGGATCGCGCAGCCGCGCGCCAACGTCGCTGCGCTTGCGGTCGGCGACCTGCCGCCCCTACCATCCACCGCCCACAACGGGATCTCCCGTGGTAGCGTGGGCTAACTCACGGAGGCATCACCATGGCCGCGGGCTTCACAAGACGATGGGCGACCGACCAAGACCCGTCGGTGTACAACGAGATCGAGGGCGTCGACATCATCGACCTGCCCACCCCCGGCCCGATCAACGGCGTCGGCACCGGCACCGCTGCGATCATCGGGGAGTTCGCCGACATGCGCTACGGCGTCACCGTCGACGTCAACGGCAACGTCACGACCGATCCGAAGCCGGTGGTGATCCTGAACGCCAACGACATGCTGGCGAAGCTCGGCGGCTTCGACCCGACCACGGGCAACTTCGGCGTGGCCGGCGGCAACGGCTTCTGCGACCTCAACGGGCGCTCGTTCGCGGCCCTCGTCGCGGTCCCCGTCAACCGCTGCTCGTCGAAGGGCATCCGCGCGTGGCGGCAACTGCCGACGAACACCAGCGGCACAAACCCCACCCCGACGCCCCCGATGCAGGCAGCGTTCGTCAACGCGGCGACGGAGTTCAAGAGCGGCGCGGATCGCGTGCTCCTCGGCACGTCGATCTCGTTCAGCGCCTTCGACGCCTACCTCACCGGCATCGACGGCGACGTGACGGCGGTG
>ERZ869925.1530-NODE-1530-length-10163-cov-4.952513_pt1 | contig 10163 bp, 11 predicted proteins | sample MGYA00579311_ERZ869925 | MGnify/ENA primary metagenome ERZ869925 (study PRJEB32216, sample SAMN09231817) | wastewater metagenome | place: USA: Maryland | collected 2016-07-30 | study: EMG produced TPA metagenomics assembly of the PRJNA472060 data set (Reclaimed...
ACCTCTGTCTATTCCTCTGCCATTCAGGTGGACAACGGAACCAACGGAACCTTCGTTGCTCCCTGCGAACTGCTGATTACCGCTCCGGCTGCGGCTGTTGGCCAGTTGGCAAACACGGAAACGCTGGTTTACTTCATCCAGACGGATGACAACTCCAGCTTTTCGAGTGCAACGAACATCAGTGGGACTCTCATCACCCAAACAGGCTCGGGTGGTGCTGGTGCGGCTGGTGCGACTGCTCGCTACAGGCTGCCAACCAATGTCGAAAAGTACATCCGTCTCGGTGTGACCAAGACCGGGTCAACCGACGCCTCTTCGCTGACGGCAACTCTGGAAGTCCTTTTCTAAGGTGTGCCGATGGGCTTTTCTGAACTCTTCTCCGGTGCGCTGGCCACTCTTCGCGGAGTGGCTGGCGAAACCGTGACCTATACACGCGGGGTTCACTCGGTTGAGCTTTCTGCAACGTTGGGCAACAGCCGGATTGAGATTCTTGAAGCCAGTGGCTCCGTCACGGTTGTTGATGCGAGGGATTTCCTGATTGCTGTTGAGGATCTGGTTTTGAATTCGGTGGCTGTGACTCCCAGACCTGGAGACACAATCGCCGAGGAATGCGGGGGAATTACATATACATATCGCGTGCTGGATCTACCGACAGATCAGTGCTATCGATTTTCTGACTCTGGAAGAACTCAATTCCGAATACATGCAAAGCTGGTGAGTAAAGCCTGATGACGGTCACAGTCAAAGACATCTGCGAGGAAGTGAAGACGCTGATTGATGGCTTCCATCACAGCGATTTCACATCAATCGAAGTGGTGAACGTACCACGACTCGATGAAGATTCTCTCTCGGATACTCGTTGCTATATCGTCGGGCAAAGCCGGGCCAGCGCGAACGTGTCACGAGGCTTGAGGCAGTACACATTCACGATTCTTGTTTTTGTGGTTGGTCGGGTTGCTGGTCCTAATGACCAGACTGCATTTGATCTTCAGGAACTCGCATTGGAGGTTTCCCAGAAGCTCGAAAGGGCAGTTCTTCCGGTCAGCAAGGCGACAGAGACGGCAACAGAAATAACGCTCTATGATGCCGATCAAATCCAGTCCCAGAATGTTTCTCAATCACTTATCACTGTGACATTCGACGGAGTTGTTCGCAGTGCTTAACTTTAAAATAGATCAATTGAAATCGAGTTTCTTCGATTCCGCCAAGGTGGTTTCTGCACTGGACAAGGCGACTCGAAAGGCTTTGTCAAAGTTCGGGGCGTTCGTGCGGACTTCGGCGCGGTCATCCATTCGGAGACGTAAGGGGATTTCAAAACCTGGAAATCCTCCCAATTCTCACCAGGGGGATCTTAAAAAGATCCTCTTCGCGTATGACGCGCAGAGGCAGAGTGTTGTTGTCGGCCCGCTTCGGTTCAGCGGCAAGAGGGGTTTTGCGACGAAGGCTCTGGAGCACGGCGGGACGATGGTTGTCGAGAGAAAAAGAAAATCACGAGTCATTCAAAAAACGGTTCAGGTTGCGGCCCGTCCGTTCATGGCTCCGGCATTTCAAAAGAATTTACCACAACTGCCAGAACTCTGGCGAAATCAATTGAATAGGAGTTAATCATGGCAGGTGAATATGTCCTCATGGGCTTCGACGGTGTTCTCCAGCGTAACACCGGATCTTACGGCTCTCCCACTTGGGTGGCCTGCACGAACATTCGCAATCTTTCTGTAAAATATGAACCGGCTGAAGTGGATGTGACTCGGCGCGGCAGTGGTGGATTCGCGGAGACGGAGACAGGTCTTGTGGCTGCTGGAATTGAATTCGACTTGATGCTCATCAAGGACGAAAACGGGGCTTTCCCGGCCGACATCAATGCTCTCGTCGATGCGGCTGTTGCGGGTACTGCCATTGAACTGGCTGCGACTGATCTTCCGATTGCTTCGGAGGGTGCCGAGGGTTTGCGGGCGACGTGCAAGCTGTTCGGGTTGACTCGCTCTGAGCAGTTGACTGAAGGAATGAATGTCAAGCTGACTGCGAAGCCGACCTATGCTGCAAATCCTCCGTCGTGGCACAAAACACCTGAAGGAACATGATTCTGAAAGGATCGTATGCCGTCCGTCAAAGACATTAACGGGAAGTCGTGGGAATTTACTGTCAACACGGCTTCTCTTGCTCGCGTAAAAGAGGGGGTCAAATGGGATCTCCTCTCTGTTGCGTGGGACAAACTCAGCTTGCCGAGACTATACGGAGATCCGGGATTGCTGGTGGATTGCCTGTACTTCCTGTGCGGATCAAGAGTCGGGGATCTGTCTCTTGATTCGTGGAGGGAGAATTGGGCGGGCGACTGTCTCGACAAAGCCTACGAGGTGGTGTGCGAAGGGCTGATTGATTTTTTCCCGTCAAGCCGCCGGGCGACGGTGAAGGATCTGATTCGGACATACGACGAGATCACGGCGGCGGCTCGGGAACTGGCTCCGGAAGAGTTGGAACAGGCCAAGAATCAGACTCTGGAGGTCATGAGGAAAGGATTTGGCGAGACATCTGGAAACTCGCCGGAATCATCGGTGTCCATCCTGGAGAATACACCCTCCGGCAACTGAACTGGATGGCGGAAGGAAAACTTGAAAGCCAGTGGAATCACACGTGCTCAATCGTGGCAATGATTGCGAACGTGAATCTTCCGAAGAAGGACCATATCAAGCCTGAAGACATTCACCCGATGCGAGCGGCTGAGAGAAGGCATCAACAAACTGCAATCAAGAGACCGATTCAGATACTTCAGGGATTTTTGCCTAAGTCTGAGCAGATGAAGCTGAGGAAGGGAAAGCCAAAACAATGAGCGGCCAAGACATCAGGGCGGGCGCAGCATTCGTTGAGGCTTATCTTGAGAAGTCTCGGTTGATGCGGGACATGAAATCTCTGGAGGGGAGCTTCCGGGAATGGGGGACGCGCATTGCGTCCGTTGGAATGGGTGTGATGGGGGCTGGGCTGGCTGTCACTGCTCCGTTTGCTGCTGCTTTGAGTGTCTTTGCCGATGTTGGCGGGACACTCGAAGATATGTCTGCGCGAACTGGCATTTCTGTGGGTGCGTTGGGTGAGCTTGGTTTTGCTGCGGACCAGACCGGAGCATCAATGGAGACTGTTGAAACCTCCATTAAAAAGATGCAGAAAACAATTGCGGAAGCATCTGACGGGAATAAAGATGCAGCCAGCACTCTGGCTGATCTTGGTGTTTCCCTCGAAGAACTCAACGGCATTTCAGCCAATCAGAACTTGACGGGAGTTGGTCCCAAAGTTGACAAAATTCAGGGGATGGACAAGCGGAAGAATGCTGAGTCATCAGGTGGAGATAATCAGACGGCAAGCAGTCTGGCAGAGATCGGAGTTTCTCTGAATGAAATCAAGGGGCTTTCCCCTGACCAGCAATTCGCGAGGATCGGGGCGGCAATAGCGAAGATTCAAGACCCTGCACAAAGAACGAATGCGGCTCTTTCGATTTTCGGGAAGTCGGGAACTCAATTGCTCCCGATGATCCAGAATTTTGACCAGCTTGCGGCACGTGCGCGAGAGCTGGGGCTAACTCTCAGTGCCGAAGATACTGCTGCCGCTGATGCGTTTGGCGACTCTCTGGATGAACTGTGGGCCATTGGCAAGAAAACCGCATTTACTATCGGGGCAGCTCTCGCACCGTCGCTCCAGAAGATCGTTGGAGGGCTGACAGACAGCGCGGCCAGTGCGGCACGATGGATCGACAATAATCGTGGCCTCGTGACGATGGCGGCGGCTGGTGGTGTTGCTCTGGTTGGTCTCGGAGGGGCATTGACGGCAACTGGTGTTTCCTTGCGTCTGATGGGGCCAGCGTTGGGGCTGGTGAGAACCGGTGTTACTGGCCTTGTTTCGGTTGCCGGGATGATCGGGCCAGCATTTGCAGCCGGGTTTGCGGCCCTGACCTCTCCTCTCGGCCTGGTGCTTGCTGGTGTCACTGCTCTGGCGGTCGGATTTTTCACACTTACGGACTCTGGCAAGCAAACCTTGGCAGGTCTTGGCGAATCTTTCGGCGTCCTACTGTCGGATGCAACTTCGGCTTTCGAGGGCATCAAGGCAGCGATGGCTGCGGGAGACTTCCAGGCGGCTGCGGAAATCCTGTGGGCAGGTCTTGAACTGGCCTGGACTTCCGGGACTTCAACACTCCAAGGCATTTGGGCAGATGTTATCGAGGTGATGTCTGTTGCATGGAATAGCGGTGTCGCCTATATCGGCGGTGTCTGGGATTCCCTCATGCTGAAAATTCAGCAGGGGCAAGACACTCTTGCGCAGGCTGTGGCTTACGTCGGGGAATCTCTGGGGATCTTCGACGAAGGAACTCAGCAAACGCTTACAGAGGACCAGAAGGCTCGCAACGAGGCGACAAATCGGCAGATGGCCGAACGTGCCAAGGCTCGGGAGAAAGAGCTTGAGGCATCGAATCTGGCAGCATTCGAGGCGAACAATAAAAAGAAGGCGGAACTGGAGGAGAAACTTGCGAAGAAACGTGAGGCTCTGAACGTGCAGGTTGACAAGGCCAAGGAATTGGCCTCTGTTGCGGCCAATGCAATTCCTAACGCCAAATCCATTCCCACAGGAGAGGAAGTGGCTGCGATCACGAAGAACATTACATCCAAGGGAACATTTAGTGGCGCGATTGCTGCTCAACTTTCCGGGTCAGGAGACATGACTGCCAAAAAGCTGGACGAGGCAAAGCAAATCCACCAAAAACAACTTGAGGCCATGAACAAGGTCGTTAAGAAGCTGGAGAACTCCGGAAAGCTGGTATTCACGTCATGACGATCACCATGGATGAAAAATGGCAGAGTGGGGGGCTTTCTCTTTTCAGTGCTGACTTCACGGCGATTCTCCGTGGAACTGATGATTACGTCACGGCTCTTACAGAGGCTGCCGGTTTTGTTCCAAATACTTTTTTTAACGGAGTGAATCTCCTCTATCTCACGAACATCGGGAAGATTGAGAGGATTGCAGAGCAAACTTGGCTGGTCCCTTTTGAATACGGATCAGCGCAGGCAGCGCAGCAAGAGCAGCAGAAGAACGGAGAATCGGATTTTGCGCGGTCTTTTGAGATCGGAGGCGGAACGGTTCGAATTACACATTCAAAAGAAACTGTAAACTCTTACGTTCCGAGTGGTCAGACAGCAACGGATTTCGAGCAGGGAATCAACGTCACAGAAACGGGCGTTGAAGGATGCGATATTTACGCTGGTCCGAGCGTTTTCACGGAAACAAGGAACTATTCAAGTTCAACACACGATGCGCTATGCGGAGTTCTGGAGGAGCTTAAATTCCATGTGAACTCTGCGCCATTTCTCGGGAGGCCTGTTGGAACAGTTCTTTACATTGGGGCTTCTGGTGGCTTCAAAAATCTTGAGTCATTTGGAAGCGTAACACATAAATTCCTGTACAGCGAAAATGTTTCAGGCGTATCAATTGGCACAATAAACAGCATTCTCAAGCGTGGTCACGACTTCCTTTGGACTCGCTCGAAAGAGGAAGTTGACAATACCACAAAACGAGTAAAGCTCATTCCGTCGCAGGTGAATATCGAGAGAGTTTACGGATACCTTGACCTGAACAACATTCCGAACATCAACAGCTATTGAGGTGCGGAAATGGACAAGTTTAGCAGAGTCTCTGCTGGTCAAAATCTGGCGATTTCAGCTTCGACCTGGAACGCTCTCCTTGAGAATGCAGAGCGACAATCTCGGAGCCAGTTCAATCAGGGATCAGGAACACGCTCGCCTCAATCTTTTCAGTCTGGCCTGATTGTCAGGGTGAAGAATGATTCGGGAACGGATGTCGAACAGTTCTGCCCGCTGATGCTCAGCGGCGAATCAGAATTTTCAATCTCCGGTGAAGAGATGGAGGATTACAGTTTTCAACACACTCCAATTCTGATTGGAGTTGAGCCAGAGGACGATCCAGACAAAGCCTTTGTCGTCACTCTTGAGCCGATTGCAGACGGTGAATTCGGAAAGTGCATTGTCTCGGGAATCGCTGTGGCCAGTGTAAATATCACTCATGCGAGCCATACTCATGTCACGCTGAAGAATGAGGATTTGACTCAGCTCGATTCTGCGATGTTTGGCCATCGAATCATTTACAAGCCGAGTGGAACGGGAACAGAGAAACTGTGTTACATCCTGATCGGCTCTGAATCGTGCAACCCTTATAAGGCAATCGCAACAGAAGCAATCTCCCCAAACACATCAGGGACATTCAAATTTGCAACCGGAGACCTCGGAAGCCTGACTGCGATTGGCAGCAATTTTACCGGGTATTACCCCTCTCTCGTAGATGGTTCTGACATTGCTGAGGATGCTGAATTGTTTGTCTCGTGTATCCAGGGGCAGTGGATTATTACCCCGATTGAATGTCCGGAGTAAACATGCCGAACTTCTGGGGCTGTCGCTGCTGCAATCAGAAAATCACGCATCGGGTTTTCAATTCTGATGGTGAACATCAATGGTCGAAAAAGCATCGCAGTCTGTTGAATCCTGCTGGTGATGGTGTGAGCGGATTTCAGCTTGGCGGGGATGATGTGGCAGTGACTGTAAACCGTCTCGGCACTCCATTTAATCGGTGGGATGCGTGTCAGTGGTCAATTCCCGATGGTGATTTGATAAATCAGACTTCACTGCTTGAGGAAGAGTTCAACGAGGACACAGGTGATTGGCAGGCTGATAATGACGGGGCAATCTATCGGGCGAACAACACTTTTGGAAACTACATCTCGAAATTTGCCCCCATAGACACAAGGATTTGGCGTTACCTTGTTCCGGGCGCAGTTCCCTCAGGGAGTTATAGCCCATACATCATCAGCAATTGCGATGTGATGCATGACGGATCTCTGGTGGCAGCTTGCTATGCTGACATCGGTACAGGCGGTTCCTCTGACGTAAAAGGGGCCGGAGCTGTTGTTCTCGACTCAGACGGGAACCCGGTGTGGACAAATAGATATGTTTGGGGAAGTCCTCCGCGACCATATCCCTCATTCGCAGAATTCGACACTGATGGAACGCTGTACGTTTTCTTCGCAACATCGGTAAGCGACGGTACTGATACCGGATCGGTTTGGGTGTTCGACGGAAGTGGAAGCCTGATCCATGCTCTTGCCCCTGCTGTTACAGCGGGATTCGGAGTCAAGAGGCGTCAGAACATCTACTCAAACACCGTAATGTTTGCAGGTTCAGGATCTGTTGTTTACCGCTACTCTCTGTCCGATTTCTCGGTCGAAACATCGTTTGATTTCTCGTCCTATGGATCGACAATCCAGCACGTTCGCTGTGACCAGACGGGGCATGTTTACGTCGTAATTGACGGCGGAACCCTGTTGGCTCTGGATCACGATTTGACGGTTCTCTGGGAATTCCACGAGAACGGGACGAACGGTATTGAGACAACAGACGGTCTCCAGTGCAACGATTCTTACGTCGGGATTGCCGGGGCTTTGAAGCTGAAGAAATTCGACCCCAGCCAGCTTGTGGTTTATCCGTAAGGGAACAAGACCACTCTTGCAATCCCGAATGATCCGGTCGTATGATTTCCCCGTAATCAGATAAAGTCGGGAGCCGGGGTGCGTCAACACCCCGACCCCCTGCCAATCAGACACCTGTTAGGGAGGTGCCTTTCATGGCTGCGCGTATTGATACGGGGATCGTCCCGACCGGTCAAGACCGGATTCAGGGGCTGGACGAACTACGGGGAATCGCTGTTCTCTGGGTGGTTCTGCTTCACTCCTGGGGGAGTTTTTCGCCATCAGGCCCGGTTGAGGGTTTCGCTCATGGGATCATCTCAGCGGGATGGCTGGGAGTGGACCTGTTCTTCGCTCTGAGCGGATTTCTCATTACCCGGATATTGCTGGCTTCGCGGGAGAGAGCGGATTACTTCCGAGTGTTCTATTGGAGGCGATCCCTGCGGATTTTCCCGCTGTATTTTGCGGTGCTGGCTATCGCGTTCGCCTCTGAACCAGATCAACTGGAGTGGCTGCCGTGGTATGCCCTGTACGGGATGAATTTCTATCCGGGGGAACTTCCTGCCACGATTGGGGGTTTCACCTTCTCACACTTCTGGAGCCTCTGTGTGGAGGAGCATTTTTACCTGCTCTGGCCGTTTGTCATTCGGTGGGTCAGCCGTGAGCATCTTACCCGGGTGATTGGTGGGTTGGCGGTTTATTCGCTGCTGATTCGGCTGGGGATGACCGAGGCTTTCTACCCGGGTGAATACATCTCCCGCAACAGCTTCTGCCGGTTCGATTCCATCGCTCTCGGGTCGGCGGTCGCTGTCCTTCCGTGGGATTCCACGACATACCGCAAAATCTTTTGTGTGGCCACAATAATTCTTCTGCCGCTATTGGCCCTGCTCGATCCCCTGATGCCGGTTATGCTCGTCTGTGGGAAGTTTCTGATTGCCGTCTGGGCGGCTTCTGCCGTGGGATGCGTGGCCCGAGGTGGTTCACGGTGGCTCAGCTCGAGATGTTTGGCCGACGTGGGGGCTGTGAGTTATGGGGTGTACGTGTGGCACTTCCTACTTATCGGGAGCCTCAGCCATGCCCTTGGTCCCATGTCGAGGGATCTGGGGTATTTCCGGGGTGGTTCGCTGGCCTTCGCTCTCATGCTGGGATTCGGCCTGTTGATGGCCCGGATTTCGTGGCGGTGGATCGAAAAACCGTTTCTTAGCTTGCGGTGAGAGATATACCAAATCCAGGGGTAGGGAGGGTCTTTTCCTCAGAGGGGATATGTCCCAAAACCGCGTCCTCATCGCGCATAACCGAGGCCAGAAATTACCACAGGGGTTCATTTTGGGCCGGGTTTCGGGGCGGCTGGCCGAAAGAGCATTTCGCAGGCGTGCTTCGTTTCGGTGATGGTGGGGTCCAAATAACTTCGCTCTGTGACCCTTCTGGCAGAGTGGCCGAGGAGCTTGGTTGCGTCACCGCCGGCGGCTTCAAAGTAGGAAGCGACCGAACGCCTCAGACAGTGAAACTTGTGGTTTCTGTCGGAGGGGAGGCCCGCACCCTCAAGGAGACGGCGATAGCGATTGTAGACGGTCCCTTCGCACCAGTTCGCTTGGAAGATCCGCTGTCCGGTAGAATGCTGCCGGAGCTTCCGCAGGATGGCGATGGTGTCCTTGTGGAGTTTGAATGCCTTGTCCTCCTTGCCACCCTTGCGGTTTTCCGCCTTACTGACGATTACCCGGGTGTCCCAGGCCAATTCATCCCATTTGAGGGAGAGGGTCGCGCTGATGCGTTCCCCGGTGTCCCAGATGACAGCGTGCAGGGCGTGCCACCACAGGGCCGCAGGAGCGTTCCCAATCTTCCCGGTCTGGTCCTGACAGGCCTGGAAGAGGATTGAGAGTTGATCTGGGGACCATGCGCGGGGAATCCGATGCGGTTCCTTGAGTTTGACCATTGTCGGGAACTTTTCGACGATCCTGAGCCGGGCAAGATGGTTCCAGAGGGCGACGAGTTTCGACCTGTAACAGTTCGCGGTGTAGGGGGAACGTCCTGATTCCACTACCCAATAGCAGAAATTTTCGAGTATTTCGTCGGTTAAATGGCTTGTCAGGGGGGTGTGATTCAAAAAACGGGCGAATTGGCTGAGTGAGACGGAAAAGAGGCGGGTGTTCTTTTTTGAGGTTGCCCGGAGTTTCCGGGGGTAGTAATGCTCAAAGAACAGGTCGAGCAATCGCGGACCGTGGGTGTTGTTCGCGGGAACAATCATGACAGAAGCCTCCAATTTAGAGCGATTAAATAGGGCTTCATGCCAAATTAGAACCCGTCCCAAATGTCCGTCGAGACGAGCGAAAGGCGAGCTGAAAAAACCGCAAAAATAGACCGGCAAGATTGCCGATTATGCGGGCGTCAAGCCTGTTCCGTGGCAGTTTAGCGAGGGGCTTTGAGTCCTCTCCCCGCTACTTGATCCGTGAGGATTGTGTTTTTCGGAGGAATTCGGGTCTTTCCCGATCCTCGAAAGAGATATCGATCTACGGCGCGCGGATCGTTGAATGTTGGATCAACCGGGAAAACGGTGCGGGAGTTCTGGCAAATCGCTACGCGGTGTCCACCAGATATTCAAACTCCCGCGCCGCTCCTGTTGACTTGAGTACCGTACCCTGTACTATGGGGAGTA
>ERZ869925.1538-NODE-1538-length-10085-cov-4.436491_pt1 | contig 10085 bp, 16 predicted proteins | sample MGYA00579311_ERZ869925 | MGnify/ENA primary metagenome ERZ869925 (study PRJEB32216, sample SAMN09231817) | wastewater metagenome | place: USA: Maryland | collected 2016-07-30 | study: EMG produced TPA metagenomics assembly of the PRJNA472060 data set (Reclaimed...
CCGGCCAGTGAGGATGCGCCGTGATGGCCGAAGTCGCGGAGAAACCACAGGATCTCGGCCCGCGGTGTGCATCGTGCAACCGGTTGCTGGCGATTTCGCTGTCGCGGCCGTGGGTGCTCGACTGCCCGAAGTGCGGTATTCGCAACATGGCGTCTTGACAACGGCACAACCGCCTACTCACACTAACGATTAGTGGACTCGTTCCCGCCCGTGAGCTGACCACGGGGAACGCTGTGGCCTGCTGCGAAGTGCCCTCAACGCGAATCGGTTCGTGTTGGGGGTTTTCTTTTGACCGAAACCGAGGCCAAGCGCTGGTACTCCATCCAGAATCGCTCACTGCCCGCGCCGGTTGCGGACATTCACCTGTTCGACGAAATCGGCGGATGGGGCATCTCGGCGGAAGATTTCACGCGTGACCTCCGGGCTATCACGGCTCCAACCATCCGTGTTCACCTGAACAGCCCTGGTGGGTCGGTGTTCGCTGGCCTGGCGATCTACACCGCCCTCAAGAGCCACAAGGCCACTGTCGAGACGTACAACGACTCCCTCGCGGCGTCCATCGCATCGGTCATCTTTCAAGCCGGCTCCAGGCGCGTCATGGCGCCGCACTCGCGGCTGATGATCCATGAGGCGTCGGCGATGGCGGAGGGCAACGCCGAGGACCTCGCAAAGATGGTGGAGCGCCTTGAGGACGCTTCCCAGAACATCGCCAGCCTGTACGCAAGCCGAAGCGGCACGGATGCCGACGCGTGGCGCGAACAGATGCGCGCTGAGACGTGGTTTACCCCGGAAGCGGCGGTGGCGGCGGGCCTCGCTGATGAGGTTGGCATAGCGGACGGGGACGACGGCGAGCGAGACATTGCGTTCGGCGTGCTTCTCGGGATGCCCCGTCAGGAGATTGCGGCCTGTCTCACGAATACCGGGCGGACGCTGAGCGCGAGCAACCTCGAAAAGCTGCACGGCGTCTTTGAAACCCTCAATTCCATTCACTCCGGCGCGTGCGACCTGGGCGATTCGTGCCCGCTCGCCGTGAAGGGGGAGGCCACGGGCACTGAGCCCACCAATCGTCACGAACACCGGCGCCGTGAGGTCGACCGCATTCTCGCCGGTCTCCGGCGGTAGGGGAGGACTGGGATGTCCGATAGGCTCACTCTGCTGAACGAAGAACTGGAGCAGGTTCGTGTTCAGCGCGAAAACCTCCGCGCCAAGCATCGTGGCGACACGATGCCGGAGGAGGCCCGCGCGGACGACGAACAGCTCGTCAACCGCGCGAAGCGCATCACGGACGCGATCGAAGTTGAACGCCAGAAGGAACGCGATAGCGTTTTCGAAAACACCGCCCGGTACATGGACGAACCGCGGTACCAGATCAACCGCGCGGTCAACCCGGACGACGAAGGTCGGAACGTCCTCGCACGCGCCGGCTGGGAGATCAAGGGCGGATACGTCACCCGGATGACCTCCTCGGGCCGCGAAATGGCCATGTACCCGGAAGAGGTGCTGTTCGGCGCCATTCCGAGCCAGTCAGACGACCCGGTGGCGGCGGACTACTACAAAAAGACCCGCGCCATCATGCAGCCGGAGTACCGTGCCGCCTTCGTAAAGTGGATGCGCGACAAGAGCCGCAACGATGCGCTCGCGTTCGCCCGGCTCGCGGGCACGGAACAGAACGCGCTCAGTGAAGGCGTCGACGGTTCGGGCGGCTTCCTGGTGCCCCCGGATGTGCAGGCCGAACTCCTGAGCCGCACGGCGCAGCGTAGCGTCATGCGCCGCCTCTGCCGTGTGGTGCCGACCTCGCGAGATGTGCTGCGCTACAACGCCATCAAGGCGAACTCCACTTCCGGGAGCATCTACAGCTCCGGTTTTGTCGGCGGCTGGGTGGGTGAAACCCCTGCATACTCTGAGACGGACCCGACGTTTGAGCCGTTCGACATCCCGATCAAGAAGGCCCGCGTGGCCACCAAGATGTCGAACGACTGGCTCTCGGACGCCGCCGGCAACATGCTCGGCATGCTGGCCCAGGACGGCGGCACGAACCTCGCCCTTGTTGAGGACAACGGCTTCATCGCGGGGACCGGCGCCTCGAACCAGCCGCTTGGCCTCCTGAACGGCGGATCGAGCACGGTCGACGTGGAAGGGTCCACCACCGACACGATCTCGAACACCGTCTCGAACGCCGGGTCGATGCCCAAGATCATCGGCCTCGCCTACGAGCTGCCATCTCAGTATGCCGAGAACGCGAACTGGCTGATGTGCCGCGGCATCGAGGCGGACATTGCGCGGCTGGTCGCGGCCGATGGCCGCCCCGCCTGGCAGCTCGCCGGCGTCGCGGGCATGTCGAGCGCGATGCCGCGGACGCTCGAGGGGATGCCGATCAATAACAGCGACTTCGTCCCGGATGGCGGCACGAACGCGAACAAGGTCCTCATCGTCGGCGACTTCTCGAACTACATCATCGCGCAGCGGACGGCGCTGTCGGTGGTCATCCTCCGGGAGCGCTTCGCGGACACAGACCAGACCGGAATCGTCATCTTCGAACGCGCCGGCGGCGGTGTCTGGAACACCGACGCTTTCCGCTTCGGCATCGTCTAAGCCCATAGGCCAAGGCCCAGGAGGTCAGAAATGGTTCACGCAGGCCAGAAGAGCACGATCGGGGTGGCGCTCGCGCCCGCCCTGATCGACCAGTCGGCGGCTAACACCCTGTCCGCTGTGGTGGACATGCAGGGCTATGACCGCGTGCGGTTCATCTACCAGCTCGGCGGCATGGCGTCGGGGGCGTCGCTGTCTACCTGGGCGGTGGAGTCCAACGAGTCGAACCTCGGCAACGCGACCAACATCACGAACGCCGAGAACAGTTCGCAGCAGTGCGCGCTCACCAACATCACGAACGCATCGAACAACAACGTGGCGGTGCTTGACATCTACCGCCCGACCAAGCGGTACGTCGGGGTATACGTCGACGCCGTGTCGGCCAACATCACGCTGCTCGGCGTGCTCCATGAGCGGTTCCGCGGCACTGGTGTCATGCCGCCGGCAACGGCGAGCGAACAGCAGTACGTCGCGTTTCGCGCTAGCTAAGCCACCACCAGAACTGGAGGGTTCACCTGTGGTCATGGCGACAACGGAACTCATTACCACGTCGCGCGGGCTCGTATTGGAATGCGAGCCCGGCGACCGGGTAATCACGAAGGCGCTGCGCGAAACCGGGCAATGGGAGGAGGGTGTCGCCCTCGCCATTGAACGGCACCTGGAGCCCGGGTGGACGTTTCTCGACGTGGGCGCCCACATCGGCTATTTCTCGACGCTCGCCGCGGCGAAGGGCGCGCGGGTTATCGGCATCGAGGCGGACGGCAAGTTCGCGGCGATGGCGCGGCAAAACCTGCGGCGCAACCAGCTCGATGGTGCCGTCCTGGAGATCGCGGTTTCGGACTGGGATGGTTTCGGCGCTCTCCGCGCCGACTACCGATTCGAGGGCAACCCCGGCGCGCAGTACCTCACAGAGTCCCCCCATGAAATCCCGGTCCTGACGCTCGAAGCGGCGCTTGGGGATATTCGGCCGGAGTTCATCAAGGTCGACATCGAGGGGCTGGAATACCGCGCCCTGAAGGCGGCGCCGGACATATTGGCACATGCGCGGGTGGTCGTGGTCGAGGTGGGTCGCGAGATGTGCGAGCGGTACGGCGGTGAGATGTCGGACATCGTGAACCTGCTCGGTGAGCATGGGTTTGGCGTGACGTTCATCGACGGGTCGCCGCTGGACACCCGGTTCAGCCATATGCCGGCGGAGCACTACACCAACCTGCTCGCGATCAAGGGTGGAGCGGTTGTTGCGCTCCCTGTGGAGACACGCGCATCCGTCATCCTGTGTGCATGGCGGGGGCTCCTCGCGGAGACCGCCGAGTGCATGCTGATGCTCCGTGACCGCGGCTGGGGCTACACCATCAAGCGCGGCGACGCGCTTATCACGCGCTCTCGGTCGGTCGCGGTTTCGAGCTGGTATCGCAAGCAGCCCGACCAGGACGTGTTCCTGATGATCGACGATGACGTTGTATTCCTGCCCGAACACGCGGAGAGCGTGGTCAGGCTGGCGCGCGAGAAGCGATCGGTAGCCTGCGGCGCTTACCCCGTAAAGGACGGGCGGCACCTGGCGTGCCGACGGTACCCGGGCCAGGAGATCCAGTTCGGCCCCGATACGGAGCCAGTGGAGATTATCTACCCGGCCACCGGTTTCATGGCCGTTCATCGTGACGTGATCACGGCGATGATCGAGGCCAAGACCCCGGAAGGTACGCTGCACTTCCCGCTCTGTGGCGACGGAGACACTGCGTTCTGGCCCTTTTTCGACACGTTCTGGGTCACCGGAGAGGACGGGAAATCGGACTATCTGAGTGAGGACTACGCGTTCGGGGAAGTGGCTCGGCGGCTGGGTTTTAACACGTGGCTGGACACGACCGTGGTGCTCTACCACATGGGGTATTACCCCTACACGCTCGAAAACATGCAGGGGTTCATCCCCAAGGAGACGGGCCCATGACCTGCCCTCATTGCGCCGCTGCCACTATCCCGCACGAAGGCACCAAGGCGGGCCAATTTCACTGTAACGACTGCGGGTGCTGCCTCATGGCGAATGGAAGCCAGGCAGATGGGCACCCGATGTGCGTCACCGGGCGCGTCAGCGATGACGCCTCGGAGGAGGACGGCGCCCCAGTGAAGCGCGGGCCCGGCAGGCCGCGAAAGGAGCAGCACTGATGACCGTCGCCACCGAACTCTATGCCAACACGCCGCCAGTTGCTGTCCGCAAGACGGTTACGTTCACGGGCGCTGCTGACCTTGGCGCGCAGGGAGCGGTGCCGCTGTTCACCATCACGGGGTCGGTGGTCATCGAGAAGATCGTCGGCAATTGCACTGCCGACCTGGTGAGTGCGGGCGGCGGGTCACTGGCACTCGGGGTTACGGGGGCAACCACGCTGTTTATCGGCGCCACGACTGCCACGGCAATCGACGTTGGCGAAATCTGGGCAAGTACCACCCCCACCGCTGGTGGGATCGCGCTCCCGGCCGCGCTGAAAGACATCGCGATCAACGCGGACATCATCGGCACTGTCGCGACCGGAGACATCACCGCGGGTGCCATCGATATCCTCGTCGTCTACCGCCAACTGTCGAGCGACGGCGCCCTGGTGGCGGCATAGCGATGAACGGCTACGCCCGCCTGTCGCATGTCAAGGCCGACGTGGCCGGGATGAGCGGGGTCACGGACCTCGATGCCGTCTACGTGCGCCAGGTGGAGGAGGCGTCGCGGGAGATCGACCGGCTGACCGGCCGGCACTTCTACACGCGCACGGCCACGCGCTACTACGACGGCGATGGGCGGTCGCTGCTGCTGACCGGCGACGACCTGATCGGCGTGACCTCGTTGAAGGTCGCGGCATCACAGGCCGCCGCGGATGCGGGCACGTTCGCCACGACGCTCACCTACGGCACGGACTGGCAGTTCTGGCCGCGGAACGCCGCCGACATGGACCAGCCGTACCGGGGGATCCAGCTCACCGACAGCGGCCAGCAGAGCGCGTTCGAGGTGGGGACGGGGAACATCCAGATTGTGGGGAAGTTCGGCTACTCCGAGGAGTGGGTGAGCACCGGCCTCACGGGGACGCTGGCGAGCTCGTCGACCACGGCGCTGACCACCACCACGAGCGCGACGGGCGAAGTCGAGCAGGGCGACATGCTCAAGCTCGAGGATGAGCAGGTGGAGGTGGAGAGCGTCAACGGGACGGCAGTGACGCTGGCGGCACGCGGGCGGAACGGCACCACGGCGGCGGCGCACTCGGGCGTGACGGTCTACCTCCGGCGGTACCCCCGGCCGATTGAGGAGGCGACGAAGCTCCAGGTGGTGCGGCTGCGGTGGAGTTCGCAGGGCGGGCACCAGGGCGCGGTGCTGTACGGCGACGAGCAGGACGTGAACAACCGGTTCCAGACCGCGCTCTACCCACGGATCCGCGACCTCGTGCGCGGCTACCGCAACCCGGCGGCGGTGCTCTGATGCCGCGCCGGCCGAACCAGTACATCGAGCTCGACGGGCCGCTGTTCGACCCCAACGTGATCGCCAACTTTAAGGGCGCGGTTTCGGACGGGCTGGGCGAGCTCGCGCAGGACGGCGCTGAAATCCTCCAGTCGTACATCTACCAGGCCGGGTTCATCGATTCCGGCCACTTCGTGAGCGATGTCGAAGTGGTGAAGGTCCAGACCCGCGGCATCGGCTACTACAAGGTCGCGCCGTTCCACCAGTGGCCGGTGAAGGGGCGCCCGCCGCGCATCTGGGTGGAGCGCGGGACGCGACGCGGGGTGAAGCTCCGCCCGGGCCGGACGCCGTTCGCCAAGACGCGCACGCGGCTGCGCCAGCGGGGCCTCGGCGAGATCGCCAGCCGGATCACGAAGGTGCTCAATTGAGCGCGGACGTGGGCGCGGCGGTGGACCGCATGGTGGCGCTGCTGCGCGACAACACGACGCCGGTGTTCCTCGATGTGTTCGTGGGCGAGCCGATCGGGCTGCCCCCGGACGGGCCGTACGCGTCGCTCCGGTATCTCGGCGACAGCGACCCGCCCGAGGGCATGCGGACGATGGGGAACTACATGCGCGAGGAGCGGTTCCAGGTGCGCGTGTACTGGCACAAGCGCCCGGAGCGGGCCACCCACATCGATTGGGAGAAGGACATCGTGGCGGGCAAGCAGGCCCTCAGGGCCGCGTTTGCTGGCGACGTATTCCTGAACAACAGCGGGTCGAGCCGGGTGGTGGACGCGCTGGACATCGGCGACGCGCAGTGCGGCTACGTCCGGATGTCGGACGGGATGGAGTACCGCGTCCTGGAATTCGAGTTGCGGCTGCGCGACCTGAACGCGGAGGAGGAGACCGGATGACTCAGCCAAAGCCTCGGCCACTGAAGAGCGGTACGTATCGCGTGAAGTGGTCTGACCAACAGCTTGCTAACGGCGTCGACACCGCTCAGCGCGTGTTCCGACAGGGCCACCGCCAATGGTTCGCAGGCGACATGTACGACGGTGACGCGCCAGCCGAACCGCTTCGGCGTGGATGGCTGGAGGAGGTGCCCGGTGGCTAAGTCCAGTGGTATCGGCGACCGGTATTTTTTCCACGGCACCGACATCTCGGGCGACGTGAGCGCGCTGGGCAGCATCTCGACCCAACAGGGGTTGCTGCCCGCCACGAACCTCACGAGCACGACCGAGGAGCGGATGCGTGGGCTGGCGATGGGGCAACTCGGGTTCACCTGCTACTTCAACGATGCGCTTTCGCAGCCGATCCTGGACCAACTTCCCACCACGGACGTGTGCATCCTGTACGCGCGCGGCACGTCGATCGGGTCGGCGTGTTTCGGGCTCACTGCGAAGCAGGTCAATTTCGACCCTTCGCGCGGGCAGGATGGCTCGCTCACATTCGCAGTGGACGGCCAGAGCAACCAGGACAGCGGCGAATGGGGCGTGCTCCTCACGGCCGGGCAGGCGACGGTTGCGAGCTCTGCAGCGACGGCGCCAACGGGCGTGGTGGCCGCGGCATCGAGCGCGTTCGGCGGTGTTGGGTTTCTCCAGTACCAACAGCGAGCGAGCGGCACGCCGACGTTCCTGATCGAGGACAGCGCCGACACGACCGACGGCACCGATGGGACGTGGGGCACCCTGTTGACGTTTGCCGGCACTGGCGGCGCATCCGCGTTCGGCGAGCGGAAGACGGTGACGGGAACGATCGAGAAGGGCGTTCGGGCGGCGACGCCGACTGGCACCTACAGCAACGCGGTGTTCGTCATCGGGTTTCGGCGCGGCGAGGAGAACGACCGGGAGAACCTGGCATGAGCGTGATGGCGCCCGTGCAGACGCGGGTCAACGGGAAGCCGTGGTGGGACAACGGCTACATGCTCGTCCCCTATGCGCCGCCGAAGCCGCATGAGCAGCGAATGACGTTGCTTCAGCCGATGCGCGCGGCGACGTGCGAGGAGGTGTTCTGCACCTGGCAGGCACTCGGGCATGAGGGCATGGATGACGGGTTGCCGTTCAAGCACCCGGCTGGCGTGCGGTGCGGTGATTACTCGCGCTGCCTGCCCTGCACCAGCCCGGAGATCGCGACGGCGGCCACGGGCGTCACTCGAAAGAAGCCGTGCGGGCAGTGCCCGCCGTGCAAGGCCGGTACCGCGAATTGCCCGTGCCCGGCGCGCGGGCGGACGCACAAATTGCCGAACACGCCGGAGTACGAGGACCGGTTCACCGACCCGGTGGCTCGCGCCACGTACCGGCCACAGCCAATCCGTCATCGGTACAACGTGTGGCAGGGCCGACAGGTCGTGAGCCACGAGGTAACCGGAGACGAGTGGAAACACCGGATCGCCGAGGGCCTTGAGGCCCGCAACCACATCCTGAAACGGGGGATTTAGTCATGGCAAAAGAGTCGGGCATCGGGATGACCCTGACGATCGACACGAGCGCGGGCAGCGGGCAGGCGATCACGGATGACGTGACCAACCTCTCGCTGTCGACCACGCGCAACCTCCAGGACGTGACCGGCCTGGCGGACACCACGGTGGAACGCCTGCCCCTGCTCGCGGACGGCTCTGCACAGGTGAACGGCGTCTTCGATGACGCGTCCAACATGGAGCACGACATCTTCAAGAACATCGCGACCAACACCGCGAGCCGGACGGTGGTAGCCGCGCACTCGGGCCAGACGCTGACGATGGAGATGTACTTCACCGACTACGCACTGAGCCGCGGACAGGACGGTTCTCTGACGTTCTCGGCGCCCGCATCGCTGGCGAACAGCACGTCCTACGGCTGGAGCTAACCCAGTCTGACGAACGCGCCCGGCACGGCCCTGGGCACCCTCCAGCGGGGCACGGCCGGGCACACATTGGAGGGTATTCATCGTGGGCTTCGAGCTCTACAAACCGCTGGGTGTCATCCAGTTCGACGAAGCGTCGGCGTACGCCGGCGCCGAGGTCACCGTGCGCCTCAACGTCCCGGAGGCGGAGTTCCGGGCGTTTGTTGGGGCACAGGACGCCGAGGCAGAGTGGCAGTGGTTCCGGGAGAAGGCGTTGGTCTCGTGGAACCTCACCGACAACGAGGAGCCCATCCCGCTGGACGCCGACGTGCCTACCAATTTCCGGCTGGGCGTGATGCGGGCGTGGCTGGGCGAGGCACGGGGCATCCCGGCCCCTTTGGCGCGCAGGTCGCCCGCTGGAGCGCCGTAGGCGGAGCGATCGACAACGAGGGGAACGTCGTGGGGAAACCGCAGGAGCTGGCCGACGCGGAGTGGATCGAGGGAGTGGCGCGACGCTACGGGACTACCCCGTGGGATGTGGTCGCGAACGCCCCGATGTGGCTCGACCGGCACATGCGGGTCCTTGAGATGGGGAGGCAGGCAACTCCACCGGCGGCGGCGGTGGACGCGCTGGGCCTCGGCGCGGCATCGCAGGCGATGGGGGAGGTGTGGTGATGGCGCTGCTAGCGGCCTATCTCGAACGCCAGTGTGCCCGGCGTGGTCAGTTCCTCGAACGAATAGCTACGTTCGCCACGGCGCCCCATCGTGACGGTGTAGAACTCATGGCCGGGGGGCACGTCGAGCGTGAACGAGAAGGTGCATGGCGTGAGGCCGCTGTACTCGTTGATTCGCGTGCCGAAGATGCCGTCGGTGATGGTCGCAACATCCAGCGTCTTGCCATCTGCCGCGAGCTGCACCTGCATACCGGCCCGGAGATCGCTGTACCCGCCGACGCCGTGGCAGGGCTTACCGGCCACGGGTTCGGACCATGCGGGGTTCCGGGCAGCGATCGGGGCGCCACGGTAGGAGCCCACGTCGTACAGCACGAACGTGCCGGTCACCTGGTGCGCGGCTGGCGTTGGCGTCGCGGTCGGAGTTGGCGTTGGCTCGGGCTTCGAACTACCCCCGCACGCAGAGAGCAACAGGGCGGTGACACACAGGGCGGTAATCCTTCTCAGCATGGCGCGGCATTGTATCACCACCGCATGGAGGCGCGCTGATGGCCGGATCCGAGGTGACGGTCGTCATCAAGGCGAGGGATG
>ERZ869925.1539-NODE-1539-length-10080-cov-31.688379_pt1 | contig 10080 bp, 20 predicted proteins | sample MGYA00579311_ERZ869925 | MGnify/ENA primary metagenome ERZ869925 (study PRJEB32216, sample SAMN09231817) | wastewater metagenome | place: USA: Maryland | collected 2016-07-30 | study: EMG produced TPA metagenomics assembly of the PRJNA472060 data set (Reclaimed...
TAGCGATGTGGAACCGTGCGCGTGGTGTTTGGGAGACGATGCAGGTGAGTCTCATTTGCGGGCACTTGGAGCCGTTCTTGGAGACTTGGCCGACCTCAGGTATGATACGCGATGGCAAGGTGTACGAGCTGCCGACGCAGGCGCTCCCCATAACAGGTTCAGAGTCTTTATTATTGCGTACCCCGGTGGCGGACGAAACTGGGGGGGCGCTTTGAGTCCGGCGATGGCGAAGGCGAAGGGTCAGACGTTGCGGTTGACTGGTCAGATTATTGATTTGGTTGAGCCTGACCGCTGGCCTACTCCGACAACCCGTGACTATAAAGACGGCCAGGCTGAGCATAAACGTGATGGCGTAGTACAAACCGATACGGTAGCTAGGGCGGTGTTCAACAGTGGCGAAGTTACGGAAGTTTCGTGGGGTAAGTTTGAGCCTGCGATACGCCGTTGGGAGGCTATCACGGGGCGCGTAGCGCCAGCTCCGACGAAACCTGACGGCAAAGATGGTCAACACCGTCTTTCGGCTGAGTTTACTGAGTGGATGATGGGGTTGCCTTCGGGTTGGGTTACGTCGCCTGAGATTGGTTTGACACGCAATGAAGCGTTGAAGGCGTGCGGTAATGGTGTTGTTCCGCAGCAGGCTGTGTTGGCATTACGAATGCTCCTAGACGGCATAGACGTAGAGAGAGAGAGAGAGAGAGAGAGGAACGTGATGTTGCCGACTCCTACTGTGTCTGACATTTTTACCGATAAGCTTTCGAGTACACAACAGAAAGATGGGTCAATGCATTCCGTGACATTACCGCAAGCGGTGAGGCTGATTCGTGATTGAGTTTGAGGTACAAGGTGAGCCGAAACCTAAAGGCCGCCCACGGATGACACGCACAGGGCACACATATACGCCGAAGGAGACGCGGCAGGCTGAGGTAGCGGTTCAACTAGCGTGGGAGTTGTCTGGCGGGCAGAAGTTGAATGGGCCGCTCGTGTTGGAGTGCAAGTTTTATGTGGGCACGAAACGCAAAAAAGACACCGACAACATGTTGAAGCTGGTTCAGGATGCGCTCAATAAGCGTGCGTATGAGGATGATGACCAAATTGTGCAGCTTGTGGCGTGGAAGTTTTATACGACGCCGGAGAAGGCTCGAACAGTGGTGAGGATTTATCAGAAGATGGAGACGGTCATTGAGCATCGGTAAACGCTCCCGGCGTGACGTCAACAAGGTGCGCAAGATAGTGTTCCAGCGCGACAATGACACTTGCGTGGTGCGTGGATCTGATTGGGGCATCATTTCGCCTTGCGACGATTCGTTGACGATTCAACATCGGGTCACCAGGGGTATGGGTTCCTCCAACATGTTTGATGCGCCGCGTGATCTTGTGACGATGTGTGCGACACATAACGCACTTGAACCGGTATCGGCTGACTTCAGAAGTTTCTGTGAACTGTCAGGATGGTCTGTACGGCGCTCATACGCTTCACAGTGGGGTTTGAATCGTATCCCGGTACGGTATGGTCAGGAATGGTTTTTGCTGGACGGAAATGAGAGGTTTCGTATTACGGAATCTGTGGCGAGAGAGTTGATGAAGGATCTTTATGGCGAAGATTTGGATTGATCAGGATGGGTTGCATTTGCAGATGAAGCCTAATCATTCGTGGCATTGTGATGATGTTGGCTGTTTGGGTTGCGAGTGTGACCCTGAGTGTGATGAGGTGCATGATGCCTGATATGACGTATCTTGTGGCAACGATCCAGAAGCGGCCACTGTTGGCAACGTTGAGGAAGTGGCGGTTTGAGACGGATAATCAGGTGGAGGCTGCGTTGTTGGGTGAGATTATTTCGGAGATTGAATCCGGCTTTTATGACGGCTGATGGTAGAATGAGAAACGGCCCCTGGAATGCTAGTCACATTCTCAGGAGCCTAGACGCAAACCTTGAGTAGAAAGGCTAACGCCATGACTAATATCCTACCCGACACGGGCGACAATAAAAAACAAATCTGCCTCAACTATCTCGGCATATCCGCGAAAAAACTCTGCGACTCAGTAGGGTTAGAAGATCGTATACAGGCAATGCGCGGCCTCAAACATTTCCTTCTCATGGCGCAGGAGTATGGTTGCTCCGAGAAAGAGATACGGTTAGCGTTAGGGCGTGCATGGAAGCATGCTGAGAATCTTTTGAAAGGGGCAAAATAATGGAAATTGCAGCGATTGAAACAACATACAAAGGCTACAAGTTTCGGTCACGAATTGAGGCACGATGGGCTGTCGTGTTCGATACGCTCGGGATTCCCTGGGAGTACGAAAAAGAAGGTTATGATTTATCTTCTGGGCCGTATCTTCCAGATTTCTGGTTACCAACCGTGACTATTGATGGTCAAGAAGGTGTTTGGTTTGAAGTAAAGGGTAAATATCCGACACATCACGAATACCAATTAGCTTCGGAATTACGGATGGCTACGAATAAACCAGTTGTTTTTGCCTACGCGTCAATACCTCCGGCCGAAGAAATTGATTTTGTGTCCAGTGATCACATGATTGTTTTACATACTGTGCCTGAAGAAGATAAAGATTATGCAATTCAATGGGCGACAGAAAATCCTTCGGGAAAGATTTGGATTGATGAGCCTATTGCGCTGGCGTATTGTGATGATTGCGGGTCATGTGCATTCGTATATCTTGGTTACTGGAATCGGATGTGTAGGCATTTTACGGACGATAACGGACGTTACGCATTGCCGTCAAAGAAACTTCGGAAGGCCTATCGAGCCGGTCGTGCTGCACGCTTTGAACACAAGAAAAGGTTGTTTGGATAATGTCAACATACGCAAAAATTGAGCATGGGATGTATGAGCATCCGAAAATCGTTGGGCTGTCAGATGCGGCATTTCGCGCATACGTTGAATCAATTTTGTACTCCGGGAAACATCTCACGGATGGGTTTCTTGATGAGCGCATTGTGCGGCGCATGTGGGGCGAAGATGTCGCTGAGGAGTTGTGTAGTAATGATCCAGTGAATCCTTCTTGGGTGCGTATTGAGGGCGGCTGGCAGATTTACGGCTACTGTGAACGACAGAATTCAAAGGCAGATGTTGATGCACTTCGTGAGCAAAAACGAAGCGCAGCGAATGCACGCTGGCATGGTAAACGCAATGCACAATCAATGCACAGTGCATCCACTGTGCAAAGCACAAGCGATGCACAAGCTATGCCAGATACAGATACAGATACAGATACAGATAGTGTTAACGCGCACGCGACACGATTGCCTGCAAATTGGGTTCCAACAAAGGCTCACTATGAGAAGGCTAAAGAGCTAAACGTGGACATCGCTAGAGAAGCTGAAATGTTTCGTTTGCACGCTGAAACGCATGACCGGAAGGCGAAGAAATGGAATGCTGCGTTTACGATGTGGCTGTCCAAAGCTAAACCGATGGCTCAACCTGCAAGACAAAACTTCTTTGATCCACCAAAGCTTGATCGTCAGCCGGCTTGGAAAACAGGGAACTACGACGCATGATTGGCCTGAAAGCAGAACGAAACCTACTTGCTGCCGTCATTGTCCAACCGAACTACTACCGCTTCACTACCGGGCTAGTCTCAGGCGATGACTTCTCAGACGCACGCTTAGGAATCATTTACGACCGTATCGGCGACATGTTGGCACGAGGCGAAACCGTCGGATTCATTGAAGTCGTGGATAAGTTTCCTGAGTGGGGCGTCAAGAATCTTGACTTTGCGGAGATGATTCAGTGGGATGACGGAAAGGTTCATGCTCCGTCGTCTGCGAGTTATGCGCGTCATATCCGCTCGGAGGCGTTACGTCGTGCCGCTGAGACTATTGGCCGGACGATGCTTGAGGGTGTCGCGGATGCTGGCACTGCACCGGCTGACGTGCTATCGAAGGCGCACCAGGCGGTCGAGAAGGTGCTTGATGGCGCTTCGTCTGGCGTACTCGTGCCGAAGCCGCTTGCTGAAGTGTTGGATGGGGATTATTCATATGACTGGGTTATCCCCGACCTGTTGGAGCGTGAGGATCGGCTGATTCTGACCGGCGGTGAGGGTGCTGGCAAGTCTACGTTGGCGCGGCAGTTGTGTATTCTTTCGGCTGCCGGTATTCATCCATTGAAGTTTCATCGTATTGATCCGGTGAGGGTGTTGGTGATTGATGCGGAGAACTCGGAACGGCAGTGGCGTCGTGCAGTGCAATACATGACCCGTAAGGCGAAAGATGAGGGCGCGGTTGATCCGTCGCTGGCGGTGCAGATTGTGGCAGGAAAACGCATTGATGTTACTCGTGGTTCGCACCTGTCGGAGATTCACCGGTTGGTGGATGTTCATAAGCCTGATTTGCTTTATATTGGCCCGCTGTACAAGATTACGTCTGGCGCGATACAGACAGACGATGACGCTGCACCGCTGCTTCTTGCTTTGGATTCGTTGCGTGAGCGCGGTTTGGCGATGGTGATGGAAGCGCACGCCGCTAAGGGTTCGTCGGAGCATGTGAGGGAGTGGCGTCCTCGTGGGTCTGCCGCGTTGATGGGTTGGCCTGAGATGGGGTTAGGTTTGTCGCGTGTGAATGATGCTGGCGATGTTGAGTTGGTGCGTTGGCGTGGTGATCGTGATGAACGTTCGTGGCCTCATTTTTTGAAGCGTGGCTATGAGTGGCCCTGGGAGGCGGCGTGATTAGCGAATGGAGTCCGTATCGGCAGATTGTCGATGACGAAATACGAATGCGAAAAAGCGTGCAAATGTCACCCGGTCAAGATAGACTGAGGGAATTAGTCAGGGAAGCGCAAGCATGGAACAATCGGGAAAACATGAAACGGTTTAAGAAACGTCTCGAAAGAGAACGCATCCAGTCGGGGCTTCTGACGGATGAACAACAAATGGCTATCGCATTGCGAAGCTTTGAGAGGAAACAATGAACGAGATTAAAGACGGCCTGTACATTTACGTCGGCGGTACAGTCGAGGAGGTACGTCACGCAAAAACTGGGCTTGCCGCTACCGTCAGTGTGCAACGTGAAGGGGCGAAATATCCTGACCGGATCACAGTGTGGGATATCGGTAACGGTATCAGCCAGGGTGATCGCATCAAGCTGAAGGGTTGGCTTTCGTGGGCACGCAATGAGGCCGCGAACGGTAAAACCTATTTCAACGTGTCCGTGAACAAGCCGGAGATTCTTTCAGTCGAGAAGGCATTGACGGTGGAGAAGGTTGCGGCGGATATTCTCGGCGCTGAACTCGTAGACGAATCGGCTCCGTTCTAGCATGCAAACAGTTTCGACTATCGTCGTGGCAGCAATGTCTATAACGTTCTTCCTGCTTGCGTTTCAAGCTGAACCTGTCACGGCGGTACTCGGATATGTGTGGGGAACCGTCTTATCGTTGGCGGTTATCAATCAGTTGAGAGGGAAATGATGTTAGAAGGTTTGACGCCTCCTGTGAGGCAAAAGGGTAAGTGTAAGGCTCAGCGGCTTATTGATTTGTTGCCGCCGAAGGATGCTGATTTGTTGCAGTCGTTTCTGGATGATCCGGCTTGGGTTGCTGAAACGTTGTCACGGTCGTTGCGTGATCGTGGCGTGACGTTGGGTGCTAAGACGATTCGTGAGCATCGTGAGTCACGTTGTTTCTGTGAGCGGTCTCATGCTTGAAGATATGGTAAACCTGCCGACCCGGAACGATAAACGGGTGACAGCTCCCAAAGAGTCATGGCGGCCACATCTTGAACTGGATGCGGATGGTGGCTATTTTGTGTCGTCACCTCGTAAGGCCGGGGGTGAGCCGGATCATGCCGACCTGCTAGCCGAGTTTGACTTGGATGCATCACAGTGGATTGTTACCGGTTTGCGGCGGTCTAAGTGGCAGCGGTATGACGGTGAATGGTTAGAGGCGTTTCGTGTCTCGCTTGCCCCAGCATCGGCACGCGGTGAACTGTTAAGGATTCCCGAACAGTTGGAGGATGAGATACGTAAATGGCGGCCACGCAAAGGCGCGAAACCTGCCACAGGTGACCTCACAGCCATGTTCGTGTCGAGTGACATGCAGTGGGGAAAGGTTGGCGGTGACGGCACTGAGGGTACGATACAGCGAAGCCTGAACGGGATACAGTCCAGCGTCGATCGTTACAGGGAATTGAAGTCGCGTGGTATCGGGCAGATAGCGCTCCCACAGTTGGGCGATTGCGTCGAGGGTAACGTTTCACAAGGTGGCCGGCTACGCACAGATATTTCTATCAGCCAACAGATTCGTCTTGGGCGTCGGATGCTGTTGCAGTGGGTGAAAACGTTTGCGCCATTTACCGAGTCGCTGCTGGTTCCGGTCGTGCCTGGTAATCATGATGAGACTACACGGCAGATTATTACTGACCCGATGGACTCGTGGCAGGTGGAGATTGTTGCTCAGGTGATGGATATTGCGCGAGAGAATCCGGCGTTACAGCACGTGCAAGGCATTTTCGCTGAAGCCGATAACAGTACTTTGATGGTGGAGATGTCTGGCGAATATGTGGCTTTTGCTCACGGTCATCAGATACGTGATCCGGAGAAGTGGTTTGCAGGGCAGGCGTTGGGGCAGACACCTGTGGGGTCAGCGAACATTCTTATCAGCGCTCATTTTCATCATTACAAGGTGACACAGCTCGGGCCACGCCTACACATTCAGACACCTGCAATTGACGTCGGCTCGCCCTGGTTCAGGGATCGTCGCGGCATGGAGTCACCTCCGGGTATTGTGTCGCTCGTGGTTGGTGAGGGGTATGATCCACGGCGCGACCTTGTAGTGTTGCCCGTCTAATGTTCTGGCTCCACATCGGGCTAATATATGTAAACACGTTTTTGTTGTTGCTATTTCTTGTTATTACATGCTAGGGTTATCTCATAGTGATTAGGAGATAATCATGAAACACACAATTACATATCACATAACAAGAAGCATTGTCCGTCTAATCGTGATGGGCACAATCGTCTCGGCACTGTTTATCGTGTCGGGCATCTGAAAGGAAACAACAAAATGAAAACAGTAGACATCGACGGCAACCCATTCCTGCTGAACCTCAACAACTCAGCAGACGTATTCGATACAGTCGTCGACGCAACACTACGAAACGTGCGACTTGATCAAGGCGTTATTGACGCTATCGGGTACGCAATGTATCGTGACCGTCGCGGCGGCAACCTCGATTATCTCTGGGGTAACGAGGAGTTCATGAAGTGCCTTGACTGGCAGATGGGGATTTGAGAGGAATGAAACAAATGCTAACCATCAAAGAAGCAGCCGAATATTTGGGAGTGTCACAACAAACCGTGCGCACCCTCATCAAAAACGGCTACCTGACAGCGGTACGGATTGGCCCGAAGATTATTCGCATCAACGCGGCTGAACTGGCAAGCATTGGAGATGAACTATGAAAGTTATTTCATGCGGCACGCTTCAACTATTGGAAGCGGCACACACCGATGTCCGCAATTTGGACAAGTTTCACCTCACGGATGAGCAGCGCGATGTCATCATCGACTATGCGCAACGGTACGAAAAAATCTGCACACTCATAGCTGATGGCGTGATTACTGTCGTTCACGCTGATCATACACACAGGGAGGAAATAGCATGATCCGGAAGAAAGATTTATGGGAGACGATTGAACGCTTGGAGTCTGAGCGTGACGATCTGGTGGCTGAGAATAAACGGCTTGTGGCGAAGAACACTGAGCTGCTGTTGCAGACGGAAACGCAACGGCTGAACGCGAAACTGAACCGGATGGCGAAGTGGGAATATCGTGAGTCCGACTGAATCCTGGATGCAGGAGCTGGAGCGTGACATTGCTGAGACGGAACGCAACCGCATCATTCGTATACTGCTGGAGGATTGCACCTGCCAGTATGACCGTGGCGAGCTCGTGGAGATGTGCGGCATCCATAATTTGGTGGAGATTATTAAGGAGCATAGTGAGTGACCGGCATCTCGACTGGGAGCCGATGGACTACTACTCCAAAGGCCGCGAAGCCGGCATGCAGATTGAGCATGACCGCATTATGGCTATCTTGACGGAACGGTATCAAGACCTCGCATGGTGCGGTAAAGACGACCGGTGTCATTTGTATGCTCGTGGCTTGCTGTTGGGTATTGCGGACGTGGATGAAGCTCACGCGAACAAGATAGGGGTGACTCATGAGTGACGAACTAGAACGATCATTTAGGTATGGCTGGGATCAGGGCATGGACGTCTACCGGCAAAGACTTCTTGGGAAGCTACGCCCACACATGCACCGCGAAAACGGTGACGCATTCCTAACTATCGAGTGGCGTGAACTGTTAGACATATTGAGGAGCATCAGGTGAACTATCCGCGCTGCGAAAACTGTCGCGTCGAAGTTATGTACTTTACTCGTGAACGTGACGGCAAACGACTATGTGTCAGATGTTGGGTCAGCCGATGAAACTCCTCGCACTTACACCATTCCACATCTATCCGCCCATGTTTGGCGGTGCGGAACGATGCTGGAACCTCCTCAGCCGTATTGGCCCAGTCGACATCATCGCCCTCAACTGGGAGGAGCAAAGCATGATCGGCAACTATGGTGACGTCAGATACCATCTCATCGCGGCAGACGATAAAGCAATGGAGCAAGCAAAAAAACTACAAGCGAACGGCATCCGCACCTATGACCCGATGCCTGCACTCTGCTCCAAGAACCTCACCACGATCCGGAAAGCTATCGACGCGGTAGATCCTGATCTTGTGATTCTCGAACATCCCTGGCTGGTAGACCTCATCGAAGGCAGACCATACATCCTCGACGAACACAACTTCGAAACGTTCAACACCGGCTCCCAATATGGCACTAACTCATACGACTACCAGCTAGTCAAAGACATAGAACGCCACGCGATACAACAAGCAGAACACGTCACCTACTGTTCCAAAGCAGACGCCGAAATGATCCAACAATCCATCGGCTTCCAATCCGGTGCAACACTAATCCCCAACGGTGTAACACTCCCCAACGAAACGGCTCACGGCAACAGCCGAAACCTTATCTTCATCGGTAGCGCATACCAGCCAAACGTCGACGCCGCACAACGCCTCATCAACATCGCACACCAACTACCCGACTACACCATACAGATACTCGGACAATGCGCATACTTCCTCACCAACACACAACCTAACGTGCAACTCATCGGCCCAGTAGATGATGACACCATGCACCACCACTTCGTCAACGCCTACGCATTCATCAACCTCGTCACACACGGATCCGGAACACACCTCAAAATAGGTCGCGCACTCGCCTACGGAATACCAGTACTCACAACACCAACAGGAGGCAGAGGCTACAACAACATCATCCACGCCGACGAACGCAACATTCCCGACATCCTCAACCGGCTCAACTGGCAACAACAACACCACAAAGCACTCCAAGAAGCAGCACTACTCGACTGGGATATAATCGGCAAACGATTCAAGGAGACAATCCATGAACACCTGTGACCACTGCGGACAACAACGCAACATCCTATTCCGACACCCAACAGTCACCGGAAACTACTGCGCAGTCTGCAAAGACAAACTCAGCTTTCCCCCAACCACACCAAACCGTGTCATCCGATGATCCGCAAACCCTGCATCGAATGCGGCCAACTCACCAACGGCGGCACACGATGCGAACAACACCAACAACTTCTTGACCAACACAAAGAAGCCAAACGCAACACCCCCCAACGGCAAGCCTACAAACGCCAGATGTACGGCCCCTACTACCGCCGGCAACGCAAGGCCATCATCGCGTCAGCAACAATCTGCGGAATCTGCAACAAACCATTCAAACCCGACGATCGTATAGAAGCAGACCACATCTACCCCGGGCAGCCCACCTCCCCACTCCAGGCAGTGCATCGACTCTGCAACCAGAAACGCGGAGCCAAACCACTATGAAACATTCGAACATTTATTCGATAAGGCAAACCTAACCACAACATCTAGTGCCACATGCCGCCCTCCACAACAACGGGGGGCGGGTTTTTTTCTCGTAAATCTAGGGCTTCTCACAGATCGGAAGAGCGGTTCAGCAGGAATGC
>ERZ869925.1544-NODE-1544-length-10063-cov-13.437150_pt1 | contig 10063 bp, 12 predicted proteins | sample MGYA00579311_ERZ869925 | MGnify/ENA primary metagenome ERZ869925 (study PRJEB32216, sample SAMN09231817) | wastewater metagenome | place: USA: Maryland | collected 2016-07-30 | study: EMG produced TPA metagenomics assembly of the PRJNA472060 data set (Reclaimed...
ACCAGACCTGCAACCAAAAAACCAACAAGCAGAAAAAAGGTAATCCGTCGCATGGGAGCACAAACCAATCTGGCCCGGCGTTCGGGGGCCGGGGTGATTCGTCCCGAAGAAGTCTACACGCTTGAAGAATGTGCCGTTCGTCTTGAGCAAGGTTCGCGAACAATCCGCGAAGCCTGCAACAAGGGACTAGCGAGCATGTTCTTCGGGAAACGGAAATACATCCTTGGCAGCGATCTGATTGAGTTCCTGAAGCAGTTCAAGAACTCGCCGCGAAAGACTCGCTGAGAAGAAGCCTTTCGCGACTAGGGTAATTACCGAAAAGCGGTGCCTCGGACCTGCCGCCTGTCGCGAATTCAAACAACGGTCCTCTCCATGAGAGTCAGGAGATACAGAAATGGCAGAGGTACTAGACCCTCGCACGTTCGAGAGAATCGCCAAGAGGAGACCTCGATCCTTTTACGACTTCGCAAAGTGGAGCGATGGGCAAGTCTGGAAGCTCACAAGGGGCATTGACTTCCATTGCACAACCAACACGATCAACGGCTATTTGTACCGTTATGCCGAGTCAATCGGAATGAAGGTTCGCACTTCGTCACGCAGGACGGCATCAGGAAAAAAGAACTCGATTACATTCCAGTTTACGGAACGGGGCAACGAGCATCCATTTCCTGCCAACACACTGGAAGAGTTCAACGAGGATGAGTGCGAGATTGCCGACACTGATTCAGCCTCTCCTACCACTGGAAGGTCAACTCGCTGTGTCGTCTGGGATGCACTGCGAGAAAGAATCGGGATAACCGACTCACCTCAAGAGGGGATTGGATTCAAGCATGAACTCCAGTTCCCGGCAGAAGCGGAGTACACGCTTCTATGAGCAATCGCATCAATCACACTCGTGAATACGATCTCCCGGAACTCATCACGCAAGAACACTACGGCGAATGTTGGCAGTCTTTCATCTACTCGCCGGACGATGGCGGTTGGTACGTCCAGCAAGATCGGCGGAGAGACCTGAAAGTGCGATTCAGCAAGACTGTTTTCTCTTCGCCTGAAGCCGCAAAAGCCAGACTGAAGCGGGGTCGGATCAAGTGGGGACCGTGGGAATAAATCAGTAGCACGGATGTGCTGTTCGCCATGGAGGGCGTTTCATGTTCACTCACTCAGTCGCAATCCTCACTCTCGCTGGATTCTCGTTTGTCGCGTCGCTCGCGACGATCCGCACCGCAGCGAAAGAGTGGAAAGAGGTAAACCGAAAATGGCCACCACAAAAAACGAAAACGAACTCGAAGGTTTCGTGATTGATCTGTCCGAGGTCTCCCCGCCAGAAACCTCTGGATCTGCTACTGCCCCCGCTGGATTGTCCAGCTTTGGAGTAGATCCACTCGCAGTAGATTCACGCCGGGAAATCATCAGCCCCTTCGATGGGGAGATCATCGATCTGGATGACTCGAAGTCGACCGATAAGCTGATCGGCCTGCTAGAGCAGATCAAGAACACCGAGAAGCAACTCTACGCAGTAAAGCCTCTCGTTGTTCGCGAACTCGCTGCACGAACAGAAGGAGACGCAAAAACCCGTCGCGTGATGGGAGACGACAGGCTCGCCAAAGTCACCATGCCTGACCTCTCATGGGATCAAGGAATCCTGAAAGAGGCTTGGAACTCTTACCCGAAGTTCCGCGATATGTGTTTGAAAATCGGGGAAATCACCGTCGCTCTTCGCGACTGGAAGAAGATCGAGAACACGACTGGCGGCGATGACTTCAATCAATTCCGGGACATGATTAAAGCTGCTTGTCGCGGGGCAATCGGTTCGCCGTCTATCACGATAGAGAAGTGAGTCGGCAATGATTTCGGAAATGACATCAGAACAGCTTACGGATGAACTTTGCGAAAAAATCGCGGCCACTCGCCATAGAAAGATCTTGCCGGGCGGCCATGCGGGGTTCAGGGAATTCTACTTAAAAGACCAATTGAGACCAGTAGGGGAAAGGGTATATCCAATGATTCAGCAGTCAACAACTCAAACGTCGTCGGCGGGGAATGCCGCTGTTGCAGAAGAACCAGAAAAGAGTGAACTCTCTTTTTACCAGAGAATCGCAAATCCCATTGATGCTGCCGAGCAGATGGGAACCTACTTATACCGATCAGCAATGATGGGTGTCGGCACGAAAGAGGCCGGCATCACGATTGCTCTGACTTGTCTCTCTGAGCGAATTTCCCCGCTCGAATTCAATCGGCGATACCACATCATCCAAGGCAACATCTCGATGCGGGCTGACTATATCCTCGCGAAGTTCAATAGCCTTGGAGGAAAACACAAGATCATTCAGCGAGACGAGAATGCCGCTGTTGTCGAGTTGGCATGGGAAGGGGAGAAAACCCGATTTTCCTTTACGTGGGAAGATGCTCAAAAAGAGCCATTCATCTACGGGAAGAAGAAAGAGATCAAAGACAACTATGCCACGCCACGAGCACGCATGCAGATGCTCTGGGCAAGGTGTGTCTCTGATGGAGTTCGTGCAGTCTGCCCACAGGTCAATAGTGGGGTGTACACGCCAGAAGAGACAGTCGACATGCTTGGCGTGAATGACTCAAGCATCATCGACGCAGAGTTTGAAGTAGAGAAGCGGGAACCTCCCGCCGCAGTCACGACTGAACAGAGACCGGAGTCCAGCCCTGCTCCGACTGGTCGCGAACTGCGGCGGGAGGATGGCGGAATTTCAGCAATCAATGCCGAAGTTCTCGCTCGGAATTCCGCATCGACGCAATCAGCGGCACAACCAACGGCAAAGCAGGGTGAAGTCACTCACGATCAACTCAAGCGAATTAAAGCCTACAAGGATGCAATCGGTTACGACGTCGAGAAGTGGCAACGGCTTCTGTCGAATCCGAAATTGGGTGGCGTGAAGTCCGCGAAAGACCTCACTGAAGAAAACGCGAATCGGCTGATCGACTTCCTGAAGAAGGAGTCCGAGAAGATTCAGCCACCTACTACAGAAGTCTCTGCGGCACAGCAGAGAGACGAGATGTCGCGATGGGCTGACGGGGAACTTGCCCCAAAAAACTAGCCAATCCAGATCTGTCAAGCTGGCCAAACATTATGCGTCCGCTAGTGACGAAGTTCGGCTGGGAGCAGGTCTGGAGAACAGGATTGGACGTATTAGGGTATCCGCCGACGTGGGCGCAAGAATCCGCAACAGCGGCCAAGCTCGCAGAGGCACTTTCAAAACCAAAGTAAGGAACAGAAGAAAGGGCGAACGATTATGAGTGAAGATAGCTTTGACGACGACTTTCCAGAGGTGGATGTAGAGGGCGTGGATTCTGAAAAGATCTCCTCGCACGTGAATGTCGACAAGACCGGGAAATACCATTTCGATATTGTCGATGTTCGTCCCAGACTGGAACGCAATACAGATCGTGGCGGGCAGCGACGGCAAGACATCCTTGTTACCTGTGAGGTTCTGGAATCTGTTCCGGGGCAGTCTCCTCGGGGAAGCCTCTACTTCCACTCGATCCCACTCTCCAGCAAGGGGGGGGCTGTGATCGATGACTGGGGACGAGAGCGACTTTCGGCGTTTCTGGTTGGGATCGGAATTCTTCGCAAGGGCGAAGGAACTTCAGTGATTGATCCAGAGACAGGAACGACGGCAGTGAATGCTCGCACGATCCCGGATCGAATCCGAGCCGTCGCTCAGTTCGTTGGGCATATCAAGCTCGTTAAGAGCGACGACGACCGATACCCGGACAAGTTTGAACTCGACCGAGGACGAGGGGCTTTCGCTGTTGACGATCCTGCTGTGCTGGATGTTCCGAAAAACGCGAACGCACTGAAGGCGATTGGAAAGGAATCGGCAGCACCCCCCACCACTGGAAAATCAGCGGCACGTGGAACCGGGAAGAAAACCGGAAAGGCTTCAGCAGAAGAGTCATCCCCAGCTGCAACGGCGGTTGCGAGTCCCAATTCCTCCGCAGATGAATTTGACGATCTGTAGAAAGATCATTCACCGAAAAGGTGGCAAGTGACCTGCCAAATGCCAGCACGGCAGGAACGGCACTCCTGTTAAGAGACGGGTTCAACTCCCGTTCGCCACCCTTCAACACAACGCTCATCGGGGAGCATAAACCCGGTCTGTGAGTCGCCAGACTCTCCGAGCGGCTCCGACTCGGTAATCGGGCATCAATTCTTCGCAAGGGCTTCGTCATGTCGACTTTCGTCAGCACTCGATTCAAACAGACTGAATTTCGCGGGACATTCTCCAGAGAATTCATTCGATTCGATGACTCGACTCTCGTTGGAGCACTGTCAGACGGGATGAGAATTAAAGGCAAGGCAGAGCCAGGCGAACTGATTCCCGGAGTTCCCTACATATTCTTCGGTGTGTGGGGTGATTACCGAGGAGAGAAGCAGTTCCAATTCAAGCAATTCCTCAAGGCAGAGCCTCACACGAAATACGGACTCGTGAAATACCTTGAATCAACTGCCCCCAATGTCGGGCCTGTTATCGCTGGAAGATTATTCGATGCGTTCAAGCAGGATGCGGTGAGGGTACTCAGAACAGATCCTGCAATGGCGTCAGCGGCAGTCAGCGGGCTTCCGCTCGACAAGGCGGAAGAGGCTTCTCATGTGCTGAAGTTAAACGCAGCACTGGAAGAGACTCGCATTGACCTGATGGACTTATTCGTTGGCCGGGGGTTCCCTTCAAGACTGGCGAACGAAGTAATCAACAAATGGGGTGTTCACGCTCCAGGCAGAATCAGACGTGATCCATTCTCGCTTCTAGTTGAGGGATTCAAGGGCTGTGGATTCGCACGCTGCGACAGACTTTATACCGATCTCGGACTACCACTGGACAGTCTCAAGCGACAGATGATCTGCCTGTGGAATGCCATGCAGGAGCAGAATAACGGCCACACATGGCATCCACTCTGGAGCATCACCAGTCAGATGAAGCGATTGGTGAGCGGGAATGTCCGACCAGAAAAAGCAATCGAACTGGGGACAAGGTCGGGATGGTTAGTTGTCAGGGGCGAGGAGAAAGATCGATGGATTGCAATCGGTCACTACGCGAAGAACGAAAGTCAGCTTGCGTGGAGCATTTCAAGACTCATTGAATCGGTGATGAACCCATACGGAATCGAGGAGGGCAAAAGCGATGCGGACGCGAATCAGGATTAGTGTCCCCAGAGATCAGGAAGTTCCAGACATCCTTTTCTACAGGGGAAAGTATTACCGAGTTCTCGACAGGGACGTCATGCGGGCCGGGATTGTGTTCAAGGAATTCGAGGACAAGTCGGACTACGCAAACATCGAATCTGTGAATGTCTACACTTTGCAGGTTCAAGAGATGAAGGTTGAGATCGTATGAGTGACAATCCGCTGGCGTGGCCATCTCCATCATCACTGGCACCCTGCACAGACCATCAACGCGAAGTTATCGCGAAGTCTTTTGCCGGGCCTGTTGGGATTCTCACTGGGGGTCCGGGAACAGGAAAGACATTTACAGTTGCTGCCGCTGTTCGTGAAATTGCAGAGAAGTATGGACTCGGGGCCATCGCGGCAATCGCACCAACAGGGAAGGCTGCCGTGAGATGCACCGAGGCATTCGGCAAGCTGGGACTGAAGATCGAAGCGACGACGATCCACAGATTTCTAGGCGTTGGCAGAAACGGACATGACGGGAACGGCTGGGGGTTTCTGCATGGTCCAGACAATCCAGTGGAGGTGAAGTTCCTGATTATCGACGAAGCCTCAATGCTGGATACTGACCTTGCTTCGTCTGTTTTTTCAGCATTGAGGTTGGGAACTCACGTTCTGATGGTTGGTGATCCTTACCAGCTTCCTCCTGTAGGTCATGGTGCTCCACTTCGCGACATGATCGAGGTTCTGCCGTCTGGTGAACTCACGAAGATCGAGCGAAACAGCGGGGACATCTGCCGGGTCTGCAATGAGATTCGCAGCGGCAAGGGCTATCGACCTTCCATCGGTGGGGCTGAAGTGACTTCCGGTAGGAATGTTCGCCACTGGGAGACGAAAGACGCCTTGCACTCCATCGGCAAGCTGGAGGATCTGCTGTGCTCGCCGCCCGCATCAATCGATCCTATTTGGGATGTTCAGGTTTTGTGTGCAGTGAACGAGAAATCAGACCTGAGCAGAAAAGCAATGAATAAGCGACTTCAGGATCTGTTGAATCCGTCAGGGGAAAGAGTCGATGGGTGCCCATTTCGGCTCGGGGACAAAGTGATTTGCACCAGTAACTCGCTCCTCCCACTGGACAGTAGCTCCGAATTACTCGGATGCGAATCGACACTCAATACATTCGTGGCGAATGGGGAGATCGGGAAGGTCGTCTGGCTTCAGAAAAAACTCATGAAGGTTGAATTTGAGTCACCCAAGAGAACAGTCAAGGTTCTCATGGGAAAGCCGGACGAAGAAAACGGAGACAGCGACAGGAATCGCCCGCGATGCGACTTCGACCTTGCCTATGCGATTACCGTCCATAAGGCACAGGGAAGTCAGTCACCAATAACGATTGTTCTGATTGACGACAGCGGGGCAGCGAATCAGGTTTGCAGTCGTGAATGGCATATGACAGCGATGAGTCGACCGGAGAAGTTGCTCATCACAATCGGGAAGCGGCACATCGTCGATAAGCAATCGAAGCGGGTTGGCCTGAGGGATAGGCAGACTTACTTAAAGGAACTCCTGAAGGAACAGGTGGCAATATGACCTGCACCAGAGACTACCAGTCATTTTTGCTGTCCAAGCAATTCACTGCACCCCGCACAGGGTTCGATATCCTTCCGTCTGATCTTCCGGCGGCAATGTCGGCATGGCAGCGTATCATCGCTCGCTGGTCGATCAGGCGGGGAAGGGCAGGGATTTTTCTTGATACCGGACTCGGCAAGACATTTCAGCAGCTGGTAGCTGGTGATGCAGTCTGCAAGCAAACGGGCGGAAACTTTCTGATTCTCTGCCCTCTCGCAGTGTCACGGCAGACAGTTCTGGAAGCGGCGAAATTCGGAATCACCACTCCAGTGAACATTGCCTCTTGTCAGGACTTCTCGCAACCCGGAATCACTGTCACGAATTACGAGAAACTCCATAAGTTTAACCCCGACTCGTTCATTGGCGTGGCACTCGACGAAGGCTCGATACTGAAATCAATTGACGGCAAGACTCGCAATAGCTTGATCGAAGGTTTTCAGAGCGTCCCTTTTCGCTTCGTCTATACCGCAACCCCGTCACCTAATGATCTAACGGAAATCGGGAGCTACGCGGAATTCCTTGGGATTATGTCCCGAGCGGAAATGCTCGCCATGTTCTTTACTCATGATGGCAGGGACACATCAAAATGGAGACTTCGTAGACACGCCGAAAAGGACTTCTTCAAGTGGATGTCCTCATGGGCTGTCATGCTGCGAAAGCCGAGCGATCTTGGGTTCAACGATCCTGGATACGATCTCCCTCCAATTAAGTTTCACGAACATATCGTGACTGACAACCACATTCCGAAGGGCTATCTATTTCAGATGGAGGCCAAAACGCTCGGTGAACAAAGGGAATCGAGAAGAAATACAATCACAGAGAGAGTGGGTGTTTGCTCTGACCTAGTGAATAACGACCCCTCCCACTGGATTGTCTGGTGCAATCTCAACGATGAATCAAAATCTGCGAAGAACGCAATTACCGGGGCCGTTGAAATCACTGGGTCAATGAGGGATCACGAGAAGGAACTCGCCTTGATTCAGTTCAGTGAGCAGAAATCCCGAGTCATCGTTACAAAGCCAGACATCGCCGGATTCGGTTTGAATTGGCAGCACTGCCACAACATGGCGTTCCTTGGGCTGTCGCATTCGTACGAACAGTTCTATCAAGCCGTTCGTCGATCCTACCGGTTCGGCCAAAAGAAACCCGTCAACGTCCATTTGATTATCTCTGATCGAGATGGCGAAGTTCTCAATTCAATCAAGCGAAAGCAGATGGAATCAGATCGACTGACGGAAGGAATGGTCGCAGAAATGGCAGAGTTTTCGCGAGCGGAATTCGTCGAAGCCAGCCGAACAGTCACGGAATACAAACCTCAGAAAAGAATGGACCTACCATCATGGATGTGAGCATGGCAGAAAGAAAAACAAGAAGCGAAATCCTCGTGATCGAGCAGGACGTAAATCCTGCCGACGGATACGCGATTTATCATGGCGATTGCATTGAGGTTACACAGGGGCTTCCAGACGAATCTATCGGATTCACTATTTTCTCTCCCCCGTTTTCGAGCCTGTACACCTTCTCGAACTCAGATCGGGATATGGGGAATTCCGCTAACTACGATCAGTTCAATGAGCACTTCAAATTCCTGATTGGCGAGCTGTATCGAGCCACGAAACCCGGAAGACTCTGTTCTGTTCACTGCATGAACCTGCCAACCAGCAAAGCTCGCGATGGCGAAATCGGAATTCTGGATTTTCGCGGAGACATTGTTCGCGACTTCAAGTTAGAGGGATGGATCTTCCATTCCGAGGTCTGTATTTGGAAGAACCCTGTAACAGCCATGCAGAGAACAAAAGCGTTGGGACTGTTGCACAAACAGCTAGTCAAGGATTCCTGTATGTCGCGACAGGGGATTCCTGATTACATAGTCACGTTCCGCAAGCCTGGAAAGAACCCTGAGCCTGTTGCTGGGGAACTCGATTACTTCGCCGGCGACAAGGGCACATTCCAGTCGATGGGGAGACTCTCGATTGACATTTGGCAGAGGTACGCATCCCCTGTTTGGATGGACATCGATCCATCAAACACTTTGCAGTACACAACTGCACGCGACGAGAAAGACGAACGACACATTTGCCTCTTGCAGCTCGACGCAATCGAACGCTGTGTTCAACTCTGGAGCAACCCCAATGATATCGTGTTGACCCCTTTTATGGGGATCGGCAGCGAAGTCTACGTTGCACTGAAAACAGGACGCAGGGCCGTCGGAATCGAACTCAAGAATAGCTACTTTCGTGTCGCGAGAAAGAACACCTTGGCGGCGGTCGCAAAGGTTAAAGAGTCGCGACTGCTTTAGGAGGTTCAGGATTCCGTGGAGAGCCGCTGTCCAGCCATGTAGTGATCGGTCAACAAGTCGCAGCAGAAGCTGGACGGCGGTTTTTTCAGCCCACTGGAATGTTACATCAGGTCAGGGAGGACTAAGGAATGGCACGAAAAGGAAAGTCGCGAAAGGGGCTTCAGAAGAACACGCTCGCTTTCGACGACTCTGTTAATGCAGTGGCGAGCACCACGAAGACTGAACATCCACGAGAAGCCTCAGCAAGAGATCAATACTGGCTTACACGGAGATCTGTGAAGTTCATCAACATCCGCATCGGCGAAGGCTTCATGCTCAATGGCGAGAAGTGGAGAAAGACCACATTCCAAGAGGCGATTATCTGCAAAGACCCTTCGGCTGAAATCTATATTGATCCGGCAACTTTTGTTTTTCCTGTCTGAGACCACGGCATATCGCAAGCAGGAGCACAGCGAAATGGTTACACCAACAAGAAAAATAAAATCAGCGAAAGAGTATCACGAGCTACCATTCACGATCATCGTTGATTCGAGAGAACAGCATCCATATTCATTCCAAGGGCTAAGGTCTGATGCCGACAAGAAGGGGCTTCCGCTTGTCGTTCCAGTGGAGGTGATGGGGCTGAAAACTGGAGACTACTCGATACAGGGAATGACGGATCGAATCGCAATTGAGCGAAAGTCACTCGAAGATCTGTACTCCACGATATCGCAGCGAAGAGATCAGTTCGAGGCAGAGATGGAGAGGCTCGCCAGCATGGAATGTGCCGCCGTTGTAATCGAGGGAAGTCTTTCTGACATCTGCTATAGCCCTCCTGAATTTGCCAAGATCAGCCCGAAGATTATCTATAGGACTTGGATTTCATGGCAACACAGATGGGGAATCCCTTGGCATTGTTGCGACACGAGATCGCTGGCAGAGAGAACGACGTTTCGGATTTTGAATTGGTTTTGGGGAGAGAGCAGGAAGAGGGGTTGAGTGCTGATCGAGTTGGCGAA
>ERZ869925.1545-NODE-1545-length-10057-cov-3.042591_pt1 | contig 10057 bp, 19 predicted proteins | sample MGYA00579311_ERZ869925 | MGnify/ENA primary metagenome ERZ869925 (study PRJEB32216, sample SAMN09231817) | wastewater metagenome | place: USA: Maryland | collected 2016-07-30 | study: EMG produced TPA metagenomics assembly of the PRJNA472060 data set (Reclaimed...
AAATGTATATAGAAAAGGTAATCAAGGATTTCTGGATATTGAACTTCAGACAGAAGATGACGATCCCAGTAAACTTATATTTCAAACTTATAATTTGGTTATATAATGAATACTAAAGAATTCAGAGATCTTATTAGAAGAGACCTAAATATACCTGATAATTATACTCTATTATATACTTTAGATTTTTTGGATATTTTAGAAGACTCTTATAAAGATTTCGAAGCATATGTAGACGATGACGGTGATATTAATCTGGATTGGATATCTTCAAAAGAATCTTATTTAAGTATATCTATAAATTATAAAGGTGAACTTATATATGCTTGTTCGGGTGAACTTAAAACCTGTGGAAGAACTTCTTTTAAAGATAGAATCCCATCAGAAGTTATAAATCTCATAAAATATTACTCAAAAGGAAATAAATGACTGAAATCAATCTACTAAGTACTAACGAATACGAAAACATTGAAACTAAAAAAGTTCTATTAGATCCTTCATCAGGAACTATAGAGAATCCAGACGATCCTTTGGTGAAGATTAAAATAGCATCTAAAATGATGGGTATTACTATTAAAGAACCTGAAAAAGACTGTAAAAAGTGTTATGGTAAAGGATATACAGGTACAAAAGTTTTAACTAATGAACCTGTTCCGTGTTTATGTATATTTGAGAAAAAAGATAGAAATACTAACTTTCCTATAAAATATAACAGAGAACAACGTAGACGTATTGAAAAACAACAAAGAAAACTATTAACAAAGCTTAAAAAGTAATCTTATGGAAGAATTAGAAGAGAATAAAGAAAAGGCTTATAATTACTTGGATTGGGTTGAGAAATACAGACCTAAAACTGTTAAGCAAGTACTCTTACCAAGTAGCTATAAAAAATTCTTTTTAGAGATTGTTAAAAGTGGTAATTTACCTAATCTTTTATTAAGTTCTTCACAACCGGGTACTGGAAAAACTTCTCTAGCAAAGACTCTTTGTAACGATCTTGGTATGAAGTACATATATTTAAACATATCTATGGAAAGAGGTATAGATGTTCTGAGAAGCACTATTCAAAGTTTTGCTTCTATGAGATCTATTTCAGGTAAACATAAAGTTGTTATAATGGATGAGTTTGATGGTGCTACAGCAGATCTTCAAAATGCTTTAAAAGTAGCTATCGAAGAATATAAAAATTCTTGTAGATTTATAATGATCTGTAATAATGTTAATAAAATAATAACTCCTTTAAAAGAACCCGGTAGAGCTATGATATTTGACTTTAACATGTCAAATCCAGAGTTCCATAAAGAAGTCAAACCGAAAGCAGTCTACTATCTAAAAAAACTTTTAGAGAATGAGAAAGTCCATTATGAGGAAGGATCTATAGAAGCTTTAGTTGATAAACATTATCCTTCATTAAGAACCTGTATTAGTATACTTCACCTATTCTATTTACTAAATGGTTGTATAACAAACTTGGTAAGTACTTTTAATGATATTGGTGATGAATTTTTTGAATTGATACTTTCAAAGAAATTCGAAGCTGCTAGAAAATATATAATAGATAGAGGTATACCTCCTAACGACATTTATAGTATTCTCTATAAGAAGTTTATATATAAAGTCCGAGGAGAAATCCGAGGAGAAATTATAAAGATTGTAGATGAACAAATGTATAGAAGTACTTTAGTAGTTGATCCAGAGATTACTATGGCATCCTGTTTGATAAAGATAATGGAGATTCTATGAAAGTAATCACCAAAAGTGATTTCTTAAGTATTCATAAAAAACGTGGAATATTCGCTTTTTTGAATGGTGAATCTTGTAAACTTTGTGAAAAATACATGAAAGAAATCTCTAACTTTAAATCTTCACCTTTTTATAGTTTACTTCAAATTATACTTTTAAGAGATGACGATAGGCATTGGATGGTTGTAGAGAATCAAGTTTTAAGTACACCTTGTACTAGAATCTATGTAGATAATATGTATGTATACCAGAAAGGTGGAGTCTTGTTTAGTACTCAGATAAATGAATTTGAAAGTAAAATTAAGGAATGGGATCTGTGAGATTATTTTTTATAGTTGCTGTTAAGGAAGCTCAAGATGAGAACTTTAGAAGAATATTAGAACCTTCTATGAAACCTGAGTGGCTTGAAAATACCATATTAGTCTATCAAGGTAATTCAATCTTTGAAAAATATAATAAAGGTGTTGATGTACTAGTTTCGAGGTTTTCTTTGAAAGATGATGATACTGTAGTTTTTATACACAATGATGTACAAATTAAAGACGAATACTTTAAAGAAAAGATTCAAATAGTCTTTAAACAGAAACCTGACGTAGGTGTTATAGGTGTATATGGTACAACACATTTTGGCGAATTTTGCTCTTGGTGGACACATGACCGAGAGAACTGCGCTAGAGGAAATATACTTCAAAGATATCCTAATAAAGAAATCTATACTATGACAGATAGAAAAGGATATTTTGATGATGTTGTAACTATAGATGGTTGTATTATGATCTTAAGAGGATCTGTTGCTAAGTTAAAACTATTTGATGAAGAAACTTTTAAAGGATACCATCAATATGATAGTTCACTATGTTTTGAAGTACTTGAGAAGACTTCTTATAAAATTGCTGTAGCAGATATTTTAGTATTTCACGATTCTCCCGGAGTACTTTCAAATCATGACAAGTGGTTTGAAAGTGTAGAAATACATAAGAAGAAACTCTTATCTAAGGGATTAACCTTTCCAATAACTGTAGAAAGTTTTAAAAAATGACTAAACCTTATAATATCTTTGATCATTTAAAAGACCTTACAAAGTATAAAAAACCTTGGGATTCTTTAGATGATGAAAGGATCTCATCGTATAAACCTTTTATAATAAACAGATGTTTATCTATGAATCTTATGACTTTAAAGTACGCTGAAGAAGCTTCTAGTTTAAAGAACATCGACAACGAAGCACATTATAACTTTCTTTTAAATAGTATACCTAAGAGAGAGTATTACTTTACTTTCTTAAAACCTTCTAAAGATCCCAATGAAGAGGTATTGAAGTATATCTCAAAGTATTTTCAAGTTGGAAAGAAGGAAGCTGAATATAAACTTAAGGTAATACCTAAAGAGTACATTCAAAAGATTGTAAAGCTATATGATAGGAACTTAATAGTATGATTGAAAGACTTAAGGAGCAATATCCTGATGAAGAGTTTTTAATAGCGGATGGTTTTGATGATGCTATTATAGGTGTAGATTCAAGAGAACTTAGAGTAATCTATGATATTGACAAAATGATAAAGATTTTGGTAGAGCGAGACACAATGAGTGAAGATGATGCTTATGAATTTTTAGAATATAACACTTTAAATGCTTATGTAGGTGATAAAACGCCAATCTTTATGAATGTACTCTATTAGATCTAAATAGTTTTTAAGAGTCTTATTTGAGAGGGTTTCTTTATGAAGAAACGTATTTTATCTAAAAAGTCTAATCCTAGAATATATAGAAGTCCCTTAAATTTGAAAAGTAAAGATTATTGGGTTCCAGTCGTTGCTAAAAATAGAGATACTTTAATAGGCTTTATAGACGGGACATATTCAGCAAGTGCTATTACAGGATTTGAAGTGATAGATTGGACTATGCTTTTAAGTTCCGAAAGATTCAATGATATGACTACTGAGGATAAAAAACTATCCGAAATGACTAAAAAAGAATTGACAGAGTATGTTAAAAATATTATATTAGATGATGTATTAAAAAGCAATCATTACGAATTTACAGAAGATATTCTATCAGATTACTATTTTAGCGTAGCTTGTTCTTGTGGAAACTTTTTTGGTTTTAAGACTTATAAAGAAATACCAAAGAGTAGTATGAAATGTAATATATGTGATAGAGTAATTATACACTACACTGGTAAAGACGATGACTATTTTACATACGATGGTAAAGACATTAATATCGATCCTTATATTTTAAAAGCTAAGGAAGAACTGGGAATTGAAGATCCTTTAGATGAGGAGGAATAATTGAAGAAAATTATATTAGTATCTGGGAAAATGCAATCTGGAAAGAATACTTTTGCAGATATATTTGAAAAACTAGCATCTGAGAGAGGATTGACCACAAAACAGATATCTTTTGCGAAACCTTTAAAGGATCGTACACGAGAAGATTTTTCAAACTTAGTAACATACTTAAACTCTAAGGTATCGTACATAAGAAAACTCGCTATAGATCTTAAAAGAGCATCTTTAAATAATTTAGCAGACAACATTATATCCGAAATAGAGTCATTGACTGTATCTGATGAGAATTTTTATGAAAACAAAACAGAGCTTTCTAGAATACTGTTAACGACATATGGTACAGATATTTTTAGAAATAGAGTTTCTAAAAATTATTGGGTAGAACAGACCAAAGTAGAAATAGAAAAAGAACTGTCTTCCAAAACCCTTGAAGATTTTACAATTATAACTGATTTTAGATTTCCTAATGAAAAATGGGTTTTAGATACTTCTGAAGAATTTAGAACTATCTCTATAAGGATAAATAGAGATATATTCAGAGAAAAAATGTCATCCTTACACGATTCTGAAATAGCTTTAGATAGTTTTACTAAATTTGACTTTATAATAGATAACAATTCTACTCTAGAAAAATTTGAAGAAAATATTAAAGACATTTTTCAAAAACTACTTGACAACACTTTCTAAAAATACTATATTAAAATAAAACATTTAGTGTGTCATAAAAATACACAAAAATGTGTCATTATGACACATTTTTGTTAATATTTTAAAGATGGTTATTGCTAAATATTTTAAAATAACTTAACAAAGGAATAATATGTCAAGAAACTTTTCAAGCTTATCCGATATCTATAAACATCTGAATCTAAGCAATTTTGATTTGGACGGTGTTTTCTCAGTGTGTGAAAAATATACTGATAGCTTATCTAAAAACATTGATGAAATCATCAAAACTTCTATAGAAGTATCTGTGGAAGAAACTGACCAATCTCAGGTATTTTCGTATGATTTACCGGGAGTTGAAAAAGAAGATATTAAAATCACTGTAGAAGATTCTAAGCTAACTGTAAAAGTATCTAAAAAGAAAGGTAAAGCTGTAAATCTTGTAAGTACTATATCAATTCCTAAAACTCTAGATCAATCTAAAGTATTATCACAACTAAATTTAGGTGTCTTGAGTATTAGAATTGCAAAATCCGAAACAGTAAAGCCTAGAGATATACCTATTAATTAAGAAATCTCTAAACCAATAAATACTTCTTAAGATTGATAGTATTATTTATCTATAAATAATACTATCACAGAACATGACATTCAGGAGTGAATATTCATGATATTGAGGAAGACTTCCTTAAGAAGTAGAGTTAGGTGGGCTATCTGGATACCAGTTTTAACTACTATAATAACAGCTACCAGTTCATTAATATCAGTATATATGCAACAATATATGCGTAGAGAAGAGTATATGAAAACTGATGTAGTAGTTAAAAGTGCTCAAGAAGACGAAAAGCTAAATACTTTACTTAGAACTATATTAGACTACTATAAGTGTGATAGAGTTGTACTATTTCAGATTCATAATGGGTATACCTTTTACAATTCTGGTAAATCCTTTCAAAGAACTTCTGTTACTAATGAAGTGACTTCTACAGGAACTTCTACAGTTATTCAGAAATACCAAAGTATACCTTTGTCGGTCTTTTCTGATTTTATTAATGATATATCTTCTGAAGGAAGAACTTTGATGGTTCCTGATGTTACTGTGGAAAAGAGAGTTGCTGTCAAGGGTATATTAGAGTCTACAGGAGTTATTTCTGAGTATGCTGTAGGAGTTTGGACAGCAGATGGTAAGCTTATAGGAGCACTTTCCATAGATTTCGTCAAAGAAAAAATGATATTAGATAAAAACCAACTAAACTATCTAGTAGATAAAGCTAAAACAGTTTCTCTATTCCTCATGAAAGAATGACTTTAAAAAATATTTTTTAAAAATACTAAATATCTTAAAAAGTTTTTAATCAGGAAATTGAAAGTGGATTATTGTAGTTGGTCAAAGAATAATTATAAAATATCGTGGAATTACGATTCCCAAAAAATAAAAGAAGAACAGCTTTTAGAGATTAATACTTTAGATGATACTTTAGAGATTACTTTTAAAGATATCTTATTCAATTGTAGAGAATCTGTTGACAGAATTAACAGATTCTTAGATCTCTCTGATCAAGATATTGTAAAAGTTAAGAGTTATGTAAAGAGATTTAAATTAGATGTTGATGATGAATTTAGAGGTGATGCTACATGAGTTATAGAATTATTGAAAAAGGTGATAAGAATGCTACTTCAGAATACCTGTACGAATGCTCTTGTGGAAAAAGCTTAAATAGAACTTTTAAAATTTCTGAAGATAAACCTGATAGGTTTCCTTGTGATTGTGGAGGTGAACTTATAAGAAACTTTGGAAGTATATCTTTCCCATTTATTAATGGAAGATTAGATCCAAATTCACCGAACTATTGGCAAAAGCGAATGTCTACACAAGAAGCTGCTAAAGTTTTAGCTAATGAAAGAGAACCATATTAGAATAGAATTATGAAAAAGTCTAATGAAAATAAAAAAGAAAACAAAGACTATAAGAGAAGATTGGAACCTAATAAAAGAATTAGAATAACACCTAACAACTTTAAAGAGTTCTTAAAAAAGGATGAAGAAGAATGATTTTAGTTTTTTTAGGTTTAATTATAATAATTTTGATAGCTATTAATAAAAATTTAGTAGAACTTCGAAAAGAGTCAAAAAAGTGGTTGACAGAAATAGCAGAAAATGTTATATTAAGTAAGGACAATAATTAAACTTACTTACAAAGGCCATTTCAATGAATATTAAGGAAACTAAAGAACTTTTAGAGACCATTCCTCCAGAACAAGCTATTATGTTAAAAGGAATACATGGTGTTGGTAAATCAGAATTTATTACAGATTACTTTAAAGGTCTTGGGTATGAAGTCCATGTATTCTTTGGAGCTACTGCTGCTGATGCTGGTGACATCATAGGGTTGCCTAGACATGAGACTATTATAGTAAATGGTGAAGAATTTGTTCAAACCTCATTTAGCCCACCACAATGGTGGCCTAAAGACCCAACAAAACCTGTTGTAATATTCTTAGATGAGGCTAATAGAGCTAAAGCAGATATTCAAAACTGCTTCATGGATATGATCTTAAATAGAAAATTAAACGGTAGAATTTTACCAGAAAATACTAGAGTTATCGCTGGTATAAATCCTTTCGAAGATGGTTTCTATGAAGTAAATAAAACCGATCCAGCGTTTAATGATAGATTTATAATTATAGACTTCCACCCTTCTCTTGAAGAATGGGTAGACTGGATGTATTCTAAAGATGCACATCAAGAACCTATAGATTTCGTTATTAAACATTCTCAATATTTAGATCCATCTAAAGAATCTGATGAGATGGTACAACCCTCAAGGAGATCTTGGAAAAGGGTATCAGATTATCTAAAAAGAAATCCTTCTATAAGTGATGGTACTTTTTATAACTATCTATTAACATGTGTAGGATCATCCGCTAAGAGTCATTATCAAGCCTTTAGAACTAATAAAAAAAGAAATTTATCTGCTTTAAATATGCTTAAAGAGTTTACAAAAGAACTTGAAATAGAGATTCGGAAAATGCCTCCTCAAGAAATCTGTTTCTTTAACTTAGAACTGTTCTATTGGTTTGAAAGAAATATTGAAGTGTGGGCTGAACCTTCTAAAGAATCTGTTGTTATATTTAATAATCTTTATAGATATTTGCGAATGATCTCCGATGAGTTAGCTGTACAGTTTCTAGAAAAGATTGTAGATCAGTTTCAAGCTAAAAATGTAAAAATGATTGGAAAGCAAACTTGGGCAGAAGTATTTCAACATAAACATAAAGATTTTGAAGAAATTCTTTCAAGGACTATTAGAGGTATCTAAATGAAGGAAGCTATAGAGATTTCTTCAAAGAATATGACTAGAGTAATGATGGATTGGTTCAGTAAAGATCCAGTCCTATTTGGAGCTTGGTGTTTACTTGAAAAAGTTCCTTCAAAGACCATAAGTACTATAGCAGTATCTACTAAGGCTAAAAATGTTCATATAAAGTACAATCCAAACTTTATAAGTAAACTATCTACAGAAAAACTTGAATTAGTTATGTTGTCTGAAGTTCTTAGAGTATTGTTAAGGCATCCTACTACTAGACTTATCAATCCTCCTGTAGTCTCTAATATGGCATCTAAAGTAACAGTAAGTCAGTGTGTTAACAAGACTTCTTGTAGATCTTCTAATGATGAAGTTACTAAGCTATTCAAAGAACTTGAATTAGAGAATGATAAATGTTTTGAAGAGTATTATAGAAATATTTTGGATCAAATGAACAATCCAGATAAATCTGATAAAATTGCTAAAATGTTTAAACAGTCTGATCTAAAAACTGATGAAGATGGTTATACAGAATTTAATTCTGAAAATCAAGCTATGTCTGAATATAATAGTCCTTTTAATGGTTCTTCAGAAGAATGGGGCGAACATACTGATTGGGATGAAACTGTAAAGGGATATGTATCTGACTGTAAAAAGTCTTCAAAGAATTGGGGAAAACATACTGGAAGCTTACAAGGAACCATAGAAGCAGCTTCTAAATCTGGTATTAATTATAGAACTTTATTAGCTAACTTCGCTCAGACAGTTCGTAAAGAAGAAACCTTTACTAGTAGAATGAAGTATAATAGAAGATATGGTTTAGCTTCACCGGGATATCGTCATAAGGAAACTTCTAAAGTATTATTCGCTTTAGATGCTTCTGGTAGTATGTCTGATGGAGATCTTTCTGAAGGGTTTGCTATAGTGAATCATACTTGTAGACACTCTGAGTTGTCTTACTTGATATTTGATACTGAGATTAAACATGTAGAGAAGAACTTTAAAAGACCTAAAAAACTTCATAACGTCTATGGAAGAGGTGGTACTTGTGTTCAAGCTGTTATAGATTATGCTGAGAAAGCTAATATTGATGGCTTGATAATATTTACAGATGGTTACTTAGAGAAGGTTACTAAACCCAAACATACTAAAGTACTTTGGCTTCTTACTGAGGATCATCCTAAAGATGCTTTTGGATTTGGTAAACAAGTTAGGCTTAATAGATTTTATAAAAGATAGACTAAAAGGAATAATTTAACATGAAAAATGAAAACTTAGCAAGACTTAAGAAGTCTTTAATAGACACCATTACAGAATACCAAAATAGAGTTTCAGAAAAAATTAACAATCCTATTCAAAGAGGATTTAGAGATGGTTATAGAGATGGTACTATTAATCTAGCTAAAAGAACTATAGAGACTATTGAAAAAATGGAACAAGAGTGATATAATAAATAACTATTAAGCATCTGTGAAAGGATCTTCATATGTCTTGTAAAAATTTTAGTGAATATATGCAAGCTCAAATACATGAAATTGAAGTATTCAAATGGATAGAATCTGAGAAGGTTGGTAGAGACTTAGGACAAGAGGCTATCACCTCTTGGATCAAAACCTACGCTGGAGCTTTTAGAGAATCTTGGGAAACTTTAAAACACTAAATATTTAAAGAATGTCACTTTACAAGATCTAATTAATATACTATATTTAGAAAATGATAGAGAATACCAGAATTACATTATACATGAAATTTATTAATCAGATTATGAAAGATGATAATCTAGATAAAGTTATCCTTATGGATACAGAAACATTCAAAGAATATTATATATCTAAAGTTGCTTTAGATGAAGACGATCAACTTTATATAGAGTGTTTAGATGGTTCGTATGTTAAAAGGGAAACCTATGAAAGATTAATTAAGGATTATCTTATAAGTAAACTTATAGATAAGGATCTCAGATGTTATTCTTTTCTTGAAAATGATACTTTATATGCTATATCTATAGATAATTCCAATAAACTTATAATGGAAGCATATAAAAGAACTC
>ERZ869925.1546-NODE-1546-length-10056-cov-3.599440_pt1 | contig 10056 bp, 15 predicted proteins | sample MGYA00579311_ERZ869925 | MGnify/ENA primary metagenome ERZ869925 (study PRJEB32216, sample SAMN09231817) | wastewater metagenome | place: USA: Maryland | collected 2016-07-30 | study: EMG produced TPA metagenomics assembly of the PRJNA472060 data set (Reclaimed...
CCAGACCGCGACGGCGAACTTCAACACGCCGGACGTCGTTGGCAACGCCACTGACGTGTGGACTGAGAACAAGACCATCGACGCCGCCGCGGCTGGCGTCTCGGGCATCTACGAGATCGGTCGCCCGGCGTAAGCCGGCAGCGCCTCACGGGCGCCGTAAAGCGGGTAGAATGACGCCAGAGGCGGGCAGCAACGCCCGCCTCTGCTGCTAAGGAGGCCGCGATGATCACGCAGTGGAGTTCTCGGCCGGTTGACCACGCGGTGCGCACGCTCACCGTCACGGTGACGCCGACGCTCGACACGAACGCCTACGCCGCGAACGACGTGATGGGCGGCAAGCAGACGCTCACGTTCGACGTCAAGGGCGTGCGCGGTGCGCGCGTCGTGTCCGCGCAGCTCGCCGACGAGGACGCGCAGAACGTCGCCACCGACGTCTACCTGTACGACTCGAACCCGTCCGCGTCGACCTTCACCGACCAGGCGGCGTTCACCGAGGCGGACGCCGACATCGCGAAGCGGCGCGTGCATCTGGAGTTCCTCACCTACGAGGCGGCGGCGAACAACTCCGTCTGCCACCTCGACAACGTGGGTCAGTCGGTGCGCATCACGGACGGCGCGCTGTACGCCGTGCTCGTCACGCGCGGAGCCCCGACCTACGCCGCGGACGGCCTCAAGCTCACCGTGGTAATCGAGACGGACTTCGCCGGGTGACGACCGCTCTCAGGCAGCGGCAGCGGTCGCCGCAGTTGAGGCGTGACGTGCGCTGGCTCATCAAGGAGCTACGCTCTGTCTCGCCGGGCAACCTGCGCGCGCTCTGGCTGCCGTATGCGGGCGATTCCACGACGAACACGCTCAAGCCCGACAGTCGCACATGGACGAGTTCGCACGCCATCTCCGGCCGCCTGTCCTATCAGGGCAACGGCCTGCTGGTCACATTCAACGGGACGACCAACTACTCCACGACCCCGGACACCGCAGACATGCGGTTCGGGGACGGCGCAGCAGACTCAGCGTTCTCGGCGGCGGCGTTTGCCAGCGTCACCGACACGGCGAACGTCCGCACAATGGTTGCGCGGGCGCAGTTCGGCGTGTCTATCGAATGGGACTTCCGCGTAGACGGCACCGATGCGCTGCAACTGCTCCTGACTGACTTCGGCACAGCGACCTGCAACCGCAAGTCAGACGCCGTGATCGCGCAGGGGTCGCCTCAGTTGTTCGGGTTCTCATACACCGGGGCTGGCGGGGCGACGGCTGCGAACGGCATCACGCTCTACGCCAACGGCGCTTCTATCGCCTCCACCGCCACGAACAGCGGAGCGTACGTGTCCATGAACGGCACGGCTGGCGTCGTCACGGCGGTCGGGCAGAACGCCAATGACCAGTTCTTCGCTGGCTCCATCGGCCTCGTGGCGGTCTACGCTGGCGCGCTGACGGCGGCGCAGCACATGGCGATCAGGAACATCTGCACGCGCTACTATGGCGTGGCGCTGTAAGGGGAGGGTATCGATGGCTGACGCGAAGGTGCAGAACGGAAACGGGATGCTCATGGCGGTCGTTCGCAACGTCGGCGCTGAGGTTGGCGGCGACGCCACCAGCGACTCCGCGCGGACGGCGCTGGTGTTCCGCATGGAGTCGAACGGCCTCACGCACGTCGAGATCCGACGTGACGGCGTGACCGTTGAGACGCTAGACATCGGCGGGGAGTAGCCAGTGACCACCACCCGCGCCGCCATCCGTCGTCGGGCAGTGGGCCTTGCGATGGCCGAGGGCCGCTCGGTCGGCTTCGCCTCGCGCGACAACGTGAACGCGCTGACGGCGACGGCGGGTGCGGCGACGACGCTCACCGACACGGCTGGCCTGCCGCCCGCTGGCGCTGCCGCGACCACGGCGAAGGCGTGGTGGCTGTACCTGCCGACGATGGCGGCGGCGTACCAGCGCCGCATCGTCGCCTCGTACTCCGGCTCGACGCAGGCGTTCACGCACGAGGGGCCGGACTACAACGCGACGACCATCACGGCGCTCGGCCTCGGCACGACGCCCTACCTCGTGCTGCGCAACGACCCCGACCGCTGGAACGCGGCCATCAACGAGGCGTGCAAGCAGCTCCTCTCGCAGGTGAAGTACGACGAGATCACGTTCACCACCGCCACCGACGAGCAGGCGCGCTACACGCTGTCGGCGGCGCCGTTCTCCCTGACCTCGATCGTGCGCGACTCGCAGGTGGCGGACATCGAGTACCGCGACGCGAACGACGCCTCAGGGCAGGAGCGGTGGCTGCCGTGGGCGGACGGCCGCCGCACGTGGCGCACCTACATGGACGAGTCGAACGTCATCCTCGACTTCGGCAAGGACTCCGCGCTCTGGCCGTCGACCGACATCCGCATCCGCGTGAAGTGGACGGCGCAGTTCACGGCGCTCACTGACGAGACGGCCACGGTGGACGTCGACGAGTACTGGGCCGCGCTTGGCACGCTCGCGATCATGTCCGACTGGTACGCCGACGTGAACAACCCGAACGACGACTGGAACGTGATCGGCCGCCGCGCGAAGGCGCAGTACGAGGCGCAGCGCCGCCTCATCCTCGGCGAGGATGCGTTCCGCCAGGTGCAGCGCACCGCGCAGCAGACCGGCATCAACGGAGTGGGCGGCCGGGCTGGCCGCGGCACGGGCTACCAGCGCGCGCAGCGCGGTGTGTGGAGGTAGCGGATGGCGACCGTCGAAGCAGTTGGCAGCCACTCGGACGGTGAGTACCTCCACGCCGCCGAGATCAAGAACTGGCGGCACGCGATGGGCGGCGCGGGCGTGCTCGACGACACGCTCTCCCTGACCGTCACCGAGGCCAACCGCGTGATCACGGTGCCCGCCTTCACGGCGTGGGTGCCGGACGGCAACGGCGCGCTCGTCTACGTCTCGCACGCGGGCGGCAACGTGAACGTCACCGCCTCCGCCAGCAACCCGCGCATGGACCTGCTCACGCTCGACGCCTCGGGCAACCTCGGGATGCAGGACGGCGTGGCGACGGCGGAGACCGGCGACGTCGAGGAGGCCCCGCTGCCGAGCCTCGACGACGACGAGATCCTCATCGCCACGGTGCGCAGCCCGGCGAACCAGTCGAACGTCCTCGCCGCGAACGTCCGTGGCCGCGCCGTGCAGGTTGCGCAGCCCACCGTCATGCTCGCCGGGTCGTCGTCCGCCGCGACCTCCACGACATCCACCTCCGCCGTTGACCTCGTGACGATCAGCGGACTGAGCATCGCCGCTGCGGCGTTCATCGAGAGTCAGTTCAACTACCGCAAGACCGCAGCAGCGGCAACGATGGTGGGCTTTGGGTTGAAGGTCAACAGCACTGTCGTGGTCGAAGCCACGACTACGGTCAACTCCAGCCTCGCCGCATGTACCTCGACACAGGAGGTGCAGGATGGCATCTGCTCATTCAGCATCACCCCGCGCCGCACCAACTACCAGGGTGGGATTCTCTCGATCATCACCGTCCATACCACGACGACGGCGCGGCTGATGCAGGTACAGACAACCTTGCTGGCGAACCCGATCCCCACCGCCACGATCACGAGCATGGCGATCCGCGCGATCAACGACACGGCAAGCAACGCCGCCGAGGTGACCGACTGGAAGATTTGGACGCGATAGATGCCAAAGGCGATCCGCTACAAGCACAACGGCCAGTACCTCCAGAACACGTTGTTCTGGACGCAGTTCGACTACATCGCAGCCTTCCACGCGCAGCCGGGCGTGTTCAACGCCACGCTCGCCGCCGAGGAGGAGGCGATGAGCATCGAGTCTCACAAGCAGGACTTCGCGGTCGCCTTCGGCATCCCCGCCGACGAGATCGAGTGCGAGGTCGTGTCGTGGGACGGCGACGAGAGCGCGCTGCCGTTCGCCTCGGACGCGAGCGCGCCGCTCACGCGGCTGCCGCAGCCTGCCCCGCCGCCGCCGGAGCCGACACCGGAGGAGCGCATCCAGCAGCTCGAAGCGAAGGTCTCAGCGCTCTCCGCGAAGGTAGCGATCGCCCCTGCTGCGCCTGTCCCGGGGAAGGCGGTCTAGCCAGCCATGACGCTTGAGGTGCGCCTCGGCCCGCAGCAGTTCGAGTTCGACGGGGAGGTGTACAACCTCCTCGACCTCGGCGCGGGCCGCGTGCAGTGGGACGTGAAGCCCGTCCCCGGCCAGATCGGCGACAGCACGCAGTCGAAGTCGGCGCCGCTGGAGTTCCACGGCGGCTTCGGCGCGACCCACCGCATCCGCCGTGGCAACGGCTCGCCCTCCGACCCCGCGCACCACGCCTACGGCGAGAACATGATTGGCGCGTTCGAGGGCATCCTCTACCCGGCCCCGCGCGTCACCTACGTCGACGGCGCGGCCTACGCCGTGCGCAAGGGCGGGTTCCGCGTCGGCGGCTACTCGAACAGCGTGGTCGGCGGCACGAGCGTCTCCGGCGGATCCACGTCGGTCGGCGCGATCGGCGGCGGCTCCTACAACGACGTGCCGCAGCACATTCGCCAGTTCGGCGACGTGCTCTACGTCCACTGCGGGGCGTACACGCTCACGCTTGACATCGACCAGGCCACGCCGGTGTTCGTCGAGGGGAAGTTCCACGGCTCGTCGGCGCGGGCGCGCAAGTCCGACGTGTTCCGCACGGGCACGAACGGCCTGATGGTCGCGCTCGGCTCCGGTGAGAACGCCGCCATCGCCACCTCGCCGTACACCTCAGCGACCGCGACCGTGTGGGCGGCGGCGCAGGTGGCGCGCGACGTGTTCACGGTCGGCCCCGGCGGGCGGCTGTTCTCCAGCCTCGCGAACAAGGTCTACAACGTCCTGCCATCGGCGGACGCCTCGCTCTCCGCCTCGTACCTGCCGAGCAACGGTGAGACCATCACCGACCCGGAGAACCCGGTGCGCGAGCTTGTGGAGTTCTCCTCCAGCCTCGTCGCAGGCACCGCCACCGGCGCGCGCACACTCGACCCGGACCGTGGCTATCAGGGCGTGCCCGTCACCGCCGAGTCGCGCGTGTCGGCTTCGGAGTACGACGGCCGCGCGATGCTCTCGATCGGCCCGGTGCTGTTCTACGCGACGAGCCGCGGCGTGCAGATGATCGTCCCCGGGCAGCCGCCGCGTGCGGTCGGCCCGGAACTGCTGCACCACAACGACACGCCCTACAAGGGCATCGAGTGGGGCCGCCCGGACTACCTCGGCAACTGGATGGCGTGGCCCGCCTACATCGCGGACACCGGCGACTCGGTGATCTTCCTCGCGCGTCTCCGCGATGCCGAGGACGTCGGCACCGGCCCGGTGGTGTGGCACGACGCGATCTTCATCGACGGCCGCGAGTGCCGCACCGCGCGGCTCTGGGGCGGCACGTCGACGCGCGGCCCGCGCCTCGTGTTCGGAGCCGGCACCACCGCCAACCCGTACCAGGTCGGGTGGTGCGACCTCGGCAAGGACGGCGGGCCGGACGTGTTCACCTCGGACGGCCAGCCCGCCATGAGTGCCTTCATCGAGACGCCGCTCGACGACCTCGGCGCACCCGGCGTCGTGAAGTCCGTCGAGCGCGTGGAGATCCCGTACGTCCACAACGCCGACTCCTCGAACTACTTCACCGTGCAGGCGCGCGCCGGGCACGACGGCGCGCTCACGAACCTTGTGAAGGCGCAGACCGGCTCGAACCAGGAGCGCATCAATACCGAGGGCTTCGCGCGGGTGTTCGCGCAGACCGCCTCGCAGGTGGCCTCCGAGGAGGTCGCCGTGCGCATCTCCGCCGTGCAGGCGAGCGGTGCCACCGTCGCTGAGTGGTTGCAGGCGCACGGCACCATCACGCTCTACTACTCCGAGGCGCCGGACACCGTGCGCCTCATCGCCACGGTGCTCGACGCCAAGACGACCGACCTCGACGAGGCGCAGGCGCAGGCCGAGGCGCTGCGCGCGCTCATGGCAGGCGGGCACAAGCGGCTGCGCTACGCGCCCGGCGGCGTCGACCTCTGGGCGCGCGTCGTGGATGCCACGGTGGCGATGCAGGAGGTCGGTGGCGGAGACGGCGACAAGGCGAACAACGCGCTCGGCATCAAGCTGACGCTCCGCGAGGTGCTTACGTCGTGACGAACCTCGACCCGCTCGGTGAGCGTGCGGCGCAGGTGCTCTCCACGAACGACCTGCTCTACGCCACCGTGGCGCAGCTCCCCGCTGCCAACGTGCAGTCCGGCGCGCGGGCGTGGGCCACGGATGGGCGCAAGAGCGGTGAGGGGGCGGGCGCGGGCACAGGCGTGCTCGTGTACGCCGACAACCAGGCGGGGACGGTGACGTGGAGAAGGCTCTCTGACGACACCGTAGCGGCGGCGTGACGTAGGAAGCGGCCTACATCATCTGACGGACGCGCGTGGCGCTAGATGGAGACGACGATGGCAATCGACGCACAGCGCACTGAGGCTTGGTTGGACACGTTGCCCGAGCACGAGCGTGACCGCGCACACTACCTCACCGGCCTGCCGCCGAGCATGGCGGCGGCACGCATCGACCGCGACCTCCGCGAGGAGATGAAGGCCGGGTTTGCCGCGACCGAGGCGGCCATCGCCGCGACCGAGGCGGCCATCGCCGCGGCCAAGAACGACCTGCTTCGTAGCCTCCGCGCAGACGCAACGACGGCACCTCATCCTACCAAGCCATCGAAGGGTGCGCTCATCGCCGCATCCATGCTGGGCGGTGCCTTCGTGCAGGGAATCGCCGCAGCGTTCCACAACCTCAAGTAGTCGCACCGAGGCTCTTGCGTTCTCTCACATTTAGATAGTATCAATACTATTGATATGAGAGATGCAGTCAGTGCAAGGGTTATGCAGTCCGTGTTTGCGCGCCTCAATGCTGGCGTTGACAGCAGTGGCGGGCCGTCTGCCTGCTGGCCGTGGCGCAGGCCTACCTCTACTGGATATGGATTCATCTCGACAACGCGCGGCCGAAGCATTGGCGCGCACCGCGCTGCGTTCATTCAGGTAAACGGTGAAATCCCTCCAGGCATGTACGTGTGCCATTCATGCGACAACCCAACCTGCTGCAATCCCTCACACCTCTTTGCCGCATCACCATCAGGGAACGTGAAAGATGCGCAACAGAAAGGTCGCATGCCAGTTGCTCGCTCTGATTGGATTTTCGAGGATCAAGAAATGGGACTGAGAGGCAGGGCGCTCCAGCAGCGCCGCAAGCAGCATGGTATCGGACAGCGCCACCTCGCGCAGGCGATGGGCGTCGTGCAACCCGAGGTGTCGATCATCGAGACCGAGAAGTACGGCGGGATGCCGCGCGGGTTCTCCGTGCGCTACCTCGCCGCGCTCGACGCACCCGGCCCGCACTTCGAGGGCTGCGGCTGCAAGAAGTGGGCCATCGCGCAGGCGGAGGGGGCAACGGCTTGAGCAACTACCCGCACGCGATCCAGCGTCCCGGCCCCGCAGGTAAGACGTGGAGCACGCTCGGCGACCGCAACGCCATCGGTGGCGTGGTGCTCCACTCGATGCAGGGCTCGTATGAGGGCGCACTCACTGTCCTCGATGACGAGTCCGTCACGGAGCAGAACGCCTACCGCGCCGCGTCGTGGCACTTCTCGATCACGAAGGACGGCACGGTCTACCAGCACTACCCGGTCGAGTCGGCACCGTTCCACGCGGGATCGCGCTACTGGAACGACCGCCTCATCGGCATCGAGCACGAAGGCGGAGCGCCCGGCAACCTCGCGGAGCCGCTGACCGAGGCGCAGTATGCCGCGAGCATCGCGCTCGTGCGGTGGATTGCGCGCATCGGCGGCTGGCCCGTCGAGGGCGGGCGGCTCTACGCCCACAACCAGGTCACGGCTACGAGCTGCCCGAGTGGGCGCATTGATTGGAGTCGGTACATGCCAGAGAACGACCCGAACCGCGAGGACAACTTCGACACTGGACTCGCTCGCTTGCGTTACGAGGCGATGCTGCGCGTCATCGTGCAGGGCCACAAGGAGGCCGAGGGCGACCCGCAGGTGCTCCACGACATCATCGACGGGCGCCGGTAGGTGACGTGCCCGCCTCACCACTACGTGCTGCCGAGCGAAGGGGCGACCGTGGTGGGGCGGTGCCGGGCGTGCGGCGCGGAGCGGGCGTTCCAGAACCGCGCGCTCGACACGAGAAGGGATCCGCGAACGCATGACGAGATGGCCGCAGAGCGGCAGGAGCGGTACTTCGAGGCCATCACCTACCGGCAGGCGGTGATGGAGACCGAGGACATGAGCGGAAGGGGCTGACAATGAACTGGAAGACGATCGGTGTGGGCGTGCTGATCACGGCGACGGTGCCGGTGGCTGAGGCGCTGCTCACGTTCAACCCGGAGAGCATCACCGACTGGCGGGCGTGGGCGGTCGGCATCGCGGCGGGCAGCGTGCGCCAGGTCGCGTCCTACGTCCTCGCGCGCATCGCGGAGCGCGGAGCGGCGTCGTGACGATGATGGCAGAGCTTCCCCTCAACGCCGCGGTGCGGCAGCCTGACGAGCGCCCGCGGCTTGCGGTGCAGTTCAGCCACCGCGACCCGTACGCCTGCGCGTGCGGCACCAGAACGTACGCGACCTGCCGCGAGTGCGGCGAGACCACGTGCGGGCTGTGCGTCGGCGCCCCGTGGCACGTCGAGACGCACCGGAAGGAGGCCTGATGCCGTTCCACCTGACCGGCGAGCCGCACCGCATCCACGCGGTGCTGTGCTGGGGCTGCAACCGGCTGCGCCCGTTCGACACGGAGAAGCACGCGCGGCGGGTGCTCAACGACATGATCGTCACCGGCACAATGGTCGACGACCGCGCCGTGGCCGAGTGCGCGTGCGAAGGGCTGTGCGACTGTGCCGCGTGATGAATGGGAGCTCTGCGAGCAGAACACGTTCGCGGGCGTTCACCTCTGGGTGCTCGACGTCGAGCGCGACGAGACGAACCGCCGCATCAAGGACGGCGCGACGATCGCATGGTGCAAGGTGTGTGGCGACCGCCCGGCGTGGCCCCATGAGGGCGACGTCGTGGCCCTGCTCATCCAGCAGCGGGACGCGCTGCGTGAAGCGGAGCATCGACGGTCGACGCTCCGTGCCATCAACCCGCGCCGGCGGCGCTAGAGGGACTGCAAGTGTGGCTGCATCTACCGTCCTCAGTCTTTGCTCTGGAGGAGGAGGCCTCGACCTCGGACTCCGACTCGCTGTTCCAGACGCTCGAACGGTCTGCTACGTGGAAAACGAAGTCACGACCAGCGGCGTCCTGGTCGCGCACATGGAGGACGGCGGGCTGGACGACGCGCCTCTTTGGACAGACCTACGATCCTTCGATGCGAAGCCGTGGCGTGGAGTCGTGGATTGGGTCATTGGCGGCTACCCGTGCCAGCCGTTCAGCAACGCCGGCAAGCGACTCGGAGCCGACGACCCCCGCCACCTGTGGCCGGAAGTCGAGCGCATCGTGCGAGACGCCCAGCCCGAGTGGTGCTTCTTCGAGAACGTTGGCGCTCATCTGCGACTCGGATTCCCTGAAGTCGCCAGAAGCCTACACGGCCTGGGCTACCGCGTTGCGGCGACACTGCCTACAGCGTCGGAAGTCGGCGCTCCGCACGGGCGCGAGCGGCTTTTCATCCTGGCCCACCGCGACAAGCAGCATGACGACGGGCGCGGGGACGCAGGGGCGCGAGGGCGGGCCGAATCTCCAGACTGCTGTGAGGGCGTGGCAGACGCCGAATGCAGCAGCGGAAGCACCGAACCTCGGATCGAACATCAAGAACGGGCCGAAGTCACTACTGGCGCAGGCCGAGTTGGCGACTCCGTGGCAGACGCCGGCAGCGTTCCAGGGGCGGTTCCGCCGTCAGGTGGGGCAGACGGAGCGGGCCGAGGATCTGCTGCCTGCACAAGCGGAGAGTGCGACGGAACGTGCGTGGCCGACGCCGCAGGCTCACGACTCCGTGGGCGGCAAGACTCCGGAGCAGGTTGCTGCGATGCGGGCACGGACGGGTGCTGGTGTGAGCAATCTCAACGAGGCGGCGACCGCGTGGAGCACGCCTCGTGCCTCGGACGGGGA
>ERZ869925.1547-NODE-1547-length-10051-cov-22.915366_pt1 | contig 10051 bp, 25 predicted proteins | sample MGYA00579311_ERZ869925 | MGnify/ENA primary metagenome ERZ869925 (study PRJEB32216, sample SAMN09231817) | wastewater metagenome | place: USA: Maryland | collected 2016-07-30 | study: EMG produced TPA metagenomics assembly of the PRJNA472060 data set (Reclaimed...
CTCGGCATTCCTGCTGAACCGCTCTTCCGATCTCGGCGTGTCAGAAATTAGCCCGCCCTGGGGGTATGCCCTAGGGGGTGGCGCTTAGGCTATGGTTAGCGGGCCTAGGGAGGGCGTAGCGGGGCCGTATTTTGCGGGGATAGTGTTTAGCCTTGTGGCTATCTTGTCGCGTGTAGCGGGCGCTAGTGGCGTAATGCAAGGCATGGCCTAGTTGCCTATTGTTTAGGCGTGTTTAGGTTAGTTGCTTGCTTGCTATTGTTTAGCGCTGCCGCGGCAGGCAGTGGCAGGGGCGTGGCCTAGGGCCTTACTTGTAATCTATCCACCTGGCAGGCTCCCCGTGATCATCAAGGGCGCGGCCTTCTTCTTATTCTTTTAGCTTGCTTCTTCTTTAGCGTGGCACTGGCAGGGCATAGGGCGTGCCTAGTGTGGCCCTAGTCTTCTTTAGTTGTTTGCTTCTTCAGCTTCTTGCAGGCATGGCAGGCAGGGGCCAGGGGTAAAGCTAAACGCCCTAAGCGGTTAGGCCTAGGGCGTTAGCGTGTTGCAGTGTTTAGGTTATGCTTCCGCGATGGTTAGCGATCTTAAGCGGTTATCGCTTGCAATGTCATTAGCTGCCACCTTGTAGCTCAAGCGCTTGCAGGGTGTTGGATCCATGCGCTCTACTATTGCGCGCCTTATTGCACGCTTAGCCGCCCGCATAGACTTATCAGCTATCGCTTCAGCTTCCCAAGTGTTGCCAATTCCGCCAGGGTAAGTAATCTGGGAGTGCCAGATCCCAAAGCCATCCGCATAAGTGTTTAGCTTGTAATCTTCCATAGTTTCTATTCCCTTCTTATTCACTTCTTTATTGCCTTCTTAGTTTCGCCCGCGACAAGGCCGCCAAAGATCAGCGCGCTAAAAGCGGTGAGTCCATAAGTTAGGCGTTCAATAGTTCGCCAGGCTTGCACCCATTCGCTCCCGCGTAGATGCTCAGGCGCGGCCCTTGCAGGCTTAGGCGCATATATAGCCTTCCGCTGTTCAGGCGTTAGCTTCAGGGCTTCTTCAATTAGCTTAGGATCATCCACGCGCCTGACCTTCTGGGCCGCCATGAGCGCCCGCTGCCGTGCCGCGTTCATTCAGCATCACCTGGCCCGCTAATGAGCGGGTGCAGTTCGATAGCGTGCATAAGGATAGCCACCTTCTGGCAGTCATCCCAACCTTCTAGCGCTTCTTCTATCTTGTCGCGGTTGCCTTCATGCACTAGGGCCGCTACTTCTTCCAGCATCCGCTTCATGGCGCTCATGCCTTTACCCGCTGCCTAGCTTCATAGCCCTTCATCCAAGCGGCATCCAGTGTATAAGTTGCATGCTCCAATAGGGATGCAACAGATCTGGCATCGCCAAAGTTGCCTTCCTTCATAAGCTTCAGGAATTGGCGCGTGTTTACTTCCAGGCGCTCAAATTCTTCTTTAGTTATCTTCATCAGCTACCATCCTGAGTGCAGTCATCCCAAACTTTAGGACCATCTTCACAAGTGCAAAACCCAAATAATTCAACTTGTTTAGGGTGAGTCAATTCAGCTAGTTCGCCCCAAGATAGTTGTGGCGCTTCTTCTTGTCTTTGATCTTCCATTAGTTTTCACCTTCCGCTTCTTGCTTAGCCTTATAAGCTGCCATATGCTTTTCATGTTCAGCTTGTCGCGCATACCATTGCTTATCAAGGTAATCTTCAGCATCAAGCGCCTTAACTAATTCATCCATGGCGGCGATATGCGCCCTAGTCTCAGCATCCAGGCGATCAGTCCACTGTAGCCATTCTTCTATTTGCTTCAGTAGCGCCCAAGCGCTTGTCTTGCTTAGTTCGATTACTTCATTCTTGTCTTTATTCATGTTGTTTATTCCCTTCTTAGTTGTTTAGTTGGTTGCTTCTATTGCGGTGATAATTGGGCCGTGAATTCGATAGCGCGTGCCGCTCCAGCTAAGGATCCCAAGCGCGTAATCTTCCGCGGCTTGTTTACTCTCAAATTCATAAGGTAAGTAGCCCTTCGGTGTCTCTATCTTCCATATCATTCTTTTTTATTCCCTTCTTGTTTTATTGGTTAGTTGTTTGCTTCTTGTAGCTCATGGCAATAGGCGCATAAGTTCACGCCTTCATAGTCTTTGATCCCTTCAATTGCCTGGCACTCACTCCATCCATCGCATGCCGTGAACGGTTGCAGTTCAAAGCTCGCGCCTGTTGGCTCATCATGCGAGTACCTAACGGCGTGGCATGCCTTACCGTGAAGCTTCAGCTCAAGGGTAAAGTCCCCGTTCAGGGTTAGCTTGTCTAAAGTCTCCAGCGCTAACTTGTCGCCCGTGGCCCTAATCAGTGCATAACCTGCACGCCGCTGCCATCCAATAGCTACGCCCTGGATCATCACGGCGCTAGGCCAGTCATTACGCTCAAGCCATTCTTCAATTAGCTCAAGGGTAAAGTCTTTAGCTTCTTGATAACAGTCGCCAAAACAGTCATCAGGAATAACTTCCTTATCTTCTTCATCCAGGTAGCTACATTCGCAATTAGTTGTAATCGCGGCGCTCCAGTCTTCCAATAGCTTCATTAGTCATCACCTTCTTCTAGCTCAATAACATCGCCGTCTTCATCAAGTAGACAAGTTTCATCCTGCCATTCCCAAGTACCTTCAGCTTCATAGCCTTCACCATTCGACAAGGCTTCAAGGCCTAGCTCAAGCGCTTCTTCAGGACTATCAGCTTCAATTAAGACTTGATCCCATACCGTTGCTTTTTGCTGCACAAAATAAGTTGCCATTCTTTTATTCCCTTCTTGTTTTTTTATTAGTTCCAGGACCCGCCACAAGGACAAGTCTTAACTTCTTTTAGGTCGGTAAAGTTATCAGTGAGACTGTTGCCATCGCAAAGTTCATACCATGAATAGCCCTGCACGCTTAAGCGGTTATCACATTCTTCAGCGCTGCAACTAAAATATGCATCCTGGCCGCCTAGGATGAATTCATCCCGCCCTTGAGTGTTAAACACTTGTGGCTTGCTATAGCCGCCGCGAACATCAGCGCCGCCATGAACTTGCAGAATCAAGTAGCCTTCATTCCCTAATTCAAAGAAGGTCCCTTGTAATGTTTGATCAACTAGCCACCCGTCAAAGTTGTAAGTGTTGAAGCTCCAGCGCGCTGAATAAAAGTCGCCATCGCCTTCATCCGCCACGCCCAACTTATCAAGCCATGCTTCTATGGTTTCCGAGTACCAGTCATCAGGCCGCGCTTCATCAAACTTCCAATAGGCCGCGGTTAGGTCGGGATCATGCTTCAAGTTGCTAACTAAGTGCCAAAAAGTAGACTTGCTAACTTCAGGCCAGTCGCCCGCTTCAAGCGTTGCTTCAGGATCATTCTTAAAGTCTTCCAGCGACTTCATGGCATTACGCTGCCACCTTCTCCCATCAGTGCCGCCGCTATCAAGCATATGGCGGCCAGTGTTTTCGGTTAACATGCCGTAGATTACGGCTTCAGTGTTGTCGGTTATTGTTTGCATGTTAGTTATTCCCTTTTTTAGTTGCGATTAGATTAGTAAAGCCAAGGCCAAAAAAGGCTAACGCTACTAACGCGCCCGCTATTGGTTGGCCCTGATCTTGCAGTGAGTAGTTCAGGATAAGGCCGCTAGTTGCTAGGGCCATGAGTGTTATTAACTTAACCAAGATAATTCCCTTCTTGTCTAGGCTTTTAGGCCATGGCTAGATTCTTGCAGTTTTTTAGTTTTTTTGCAAGTTTTTTGCCTTTTTTTGTTTACGGCGTGTCGCGGGCCTAGTCTCGCGCGGTGATCCCGTGGCCCTAGCTCCAGGCACGGCCTTAGTCTGGCGGCCTTACTTCTTATCTATGCGCTGCCAGTGTCTGGCCTTGTCGGGTTGCCGTGGCCCTTGTCTGGCAGTCTCTCGCGGCTAGTGTCTCGCGGGCCTAGTGTCTGGCAGTGTCTCCATCATCCAGGCGCGGCCCTTGTCGGGTTGCAGATCCCGCCGCCCTTGTCTGGCCCTAGGGCGCTGCCGCCGTGATCCTGGCACGCTTAGGCCGTGGCAGTGTCGGGCCTTGTCGGGCGCTCAAGCCTTCAAACAAGTGTTCGATCAAGGCAGTTCGAACAAGTGTTCGAAACAAGTGTTCGAGTGGCTTTTTGGGCCTTTCTCAGAAAATTTCCAACCGAATCCTGACCGAATATTGAAATCCTGACCGAATCTCAGAATTTTTCTGACCGAATCTGACCGAATATTGAACCGAGTCAGTGTGTCAGTCGAACCGAGTCTGACCGAATCCTGACCGAATCTTTGATTTGTTTTTTATTTGTCAGCCATGTTGCCTTGGCTTGTTGGTGTCAGTCGGTAGTGGTTAGCGGCTTGTTGCCTCTACGGGCGTTGCAGGATCTATGGGCTGGAGCTAGTGGACTGTTGGGGTCGCCTGGTATCAAGTGGTCAGCCTGAAACGGGTCATCTATCCTCATGCCTTCGTTGCATAGATGGCAGTAAAGGGCTGAGTCTCTGACCTGCTTGGCACGCTTACGGTAGTCACCAGCGTACTGACTTGTTTCTCGTTTTCTTTCAGCTCGCTTGGCTTCTAGCCTTTGTTCCAACATTTTCTGGTGAATCTCACACCGTGAGGCCCCCCGTGAAAGTTTTCCGCAATCTAGGCAAGGTTTTGCATACATGAGGCCCCCCTCTTTTTTTGGGCTTTTTTACTGTTCTTTTCCAGCCCAACCGCCCCCCTTGAATTGAATAGGGGGTGCAAAGTAGCTTCTTGTCATTTCCTTCTTGCACTTAGCGCAGATAGGTTTGTTTTCTTCTTCTGTAATTGCTCGAACGATAGTCATAGTGTCGCCACAGGAGCAGCGGTATTCGTAGGCTGGCATTATTGCTTTCCAAACGGTGTATTGCAGGTGAGGCAAACCGAAGGCAAAGCGCTCTTAGGTCCAATGATGATTTGTAGCTCATGCTTGTTAGGGCAAATCAAGATTATCGCTACCATGCTTCACTCATTATCTTTTTGTAGATTTCTTGATAGGTACGCTTTTGTCCTGTCCTGTAGCTGATGTCCCACCACTCCATCTCAATAGCAGGAATGACATGAGCAGGGCGTACGCAGTCAGGATTATCGCAAGTCCTCGCGCCTGGCGTGGCTTGAGCGTCTGGTTCGTTCCAGCAGTAATTCCGTCTGTTTCTGGTTTCATCTTTCATTTCTCTCCTTTGACCACTCTAGCGAAATCAAGCCCTATTTAGTGACTTTTTCCATACTGTCATTACCCTGTTTCTTTTTGAGGAATTGCAGGACAGACAAAGGGTTTGAAGATTCCCTATGCCATGAGAGCCGCCAAGATCAATAGGAATAATGTGATCTATAGTTTGATTTGTTGTTTTACCGCATACTGCGCAAGGGTCTCTGTACAACTTATTGATTTCTTTATCAGTAAGGATGTAGGTTTTACAGTTTTTTACCTTGGCTTGCCTTTGTCTGGACCAAACACTGTACTTGTCTCTGTTGGATTCTCTGTACTTCTTAGTTGCTATCGCTCTTTTTTCTGGGTTCCGTCTTTGATAGGCAACAACAGATGCGACATTTTTATCAGGGTTGGCACGCTTCCAAGCAAGCCTTCGCTGTCTCATTAGCTCAGGGTTTGCTTTGCGATATTCAACAGCCCTAGCTAGTTCTACATCGCGATTCTTGTAATACCAAGCTTTGCGCTTTGCGTTTGCACAAACTTTACAGTGATAGGCGTAACTGTCTAGCCTCTTATGAAATTCTGTTATTGGCTTGACTTGCGAGCAGGTCCCACAGGACTTAGACTCGATCATGTTGGACTCCTTTTCAGTCTGACCGCGCCCCTGGATGTTTCCGCATCGCAGGGGTATTTCCATTGTATTAGAGCTTGTATACAGTTCCTGTGAAATGAACTTTTCTCTCTAGTTCAAATACGACAATGCCTGGCACGCTTTCAGAGCCTGACTGTAGACGATACCAGTCGCTACCGTTATCCATAGTCGGAGCTTGAATCCAAAATCTAGAGCCGCCGTTGTGGGCCTGGCCTAGTTCTTCTACTCGCAAATAATGAAAATGCCCAGAAACGAATGTAGTAAATGCAGCAGCAGGTCCTTGACCAAATGTTTGTTTCTGTAGCCAAGACTCCATACCGTTTGGTCTTTTGGCTTGATGACCGTGAGCTAGAGCTATGACATGGAATTGATCACCAAACACATCAAAAGCCAAAGACTCATCAAACGGGTCAGGAATTAGGTAAGTAACATCCATGCCCAGCTCGGTGCTAAGTCGGCGAAGCTGTTGAAGAATAACTATACCGTTATCATCAAGTCCTGGCTTACCCACATTCTGCCCATTGAAGCGCCACCCGCAGTGGTTACTGCCAACGGATGCGTAAGTTACTGGTCCGTACTTGTGGGCCATCTTTACTAAGTCCCACAAAAGCGAAGCAGCTAAGTCCACCTGTTGCATAGGGCTAAGGTCGTTTGATTGCAGTTGAGCAAACTGAGCCGCATTTTGAACCGACTCAACAACATCTCCCGCATCAAGAATAACAATCTTTTCGTAATTGCCCCTCTTTAGTTTCTGCTCGATGCGCTCGTAGCTCTCAAAGACTCTGGCGATTAGGTCTTGAGTGTTTCCTCGTGAGCCTGTCTTGCCTACCTGAAAGTCGGCTGGGACAATGACAAAGGCTTTGCCTTCTTTTGTCTTTTTGACTTCTTGCTTTTTAGTCTTCTTCGCTTGTGCGTAAAGTGTCGGCAGGTCTAGCTCAAGCTCTGCCTTCATGCGGAAGTTGAAGCGCCAGCTAACCAGCCAGTCCCCACCCTCGCGCTGTTGCCAGCGTGATGTTCTTACAGGACCGTAGATCTCTACTCTCTCAGGGTCAAAGCCTTGGTCTATAAGAAACTGAGTGAAGTCTGGCTGGTCGCCAGTAGTTGGTGGAGTGGTGGCAAGTCCGTTCGTGCCATCAAATTCCACCGCTGGTCGCCAGTCTTTAGGGGCCGTAACCTTCCGAGCTGGCTCTAAGTTCTCAAGCATGGCAACTACACTTCTTCATTCTGTGCCTGCGTACTGGGTTTTCGCTTATTTGAAGTCCACGCTTATTGAGAGCTTCAGTCAAAGCCACATTTGACCAGGCATCGTCAGCCAATGCGTTTTTGAGTATTTCAGAATCTTTAGCGTCAAGTTTTTCTAGCAAAGTTCTTACCTTGCAAGCTGCCACCTTATTCGGTGGTGTTAGTCCCTCTAGCATTATTGCTCCCTTCGTTGCTTACTGATTTGGCCAAAGCGTCAAGTTCCGCTTCAAGCTTATGGTATTCGACATCAGCAGCCTTTCTCATTAGCTGTGTCAATTCTAACCGAATCGTGTCGAAATCCTCTGACCAGACTAGGTTGTTGTCTTCTAGCAGTTTGATTGCCTTTTCTAGCTCATCCATGGTTTAGCCTTGCTCTGATTAGCCTTCTAAGCTTTACCCATACTGCAACCGCACGGCGCTGGTAGTAGCGAATCTCAAAGACTGTAAGCTTTTTGCGCTTAGCCAGGTGCTTTCCCATCAGGACTCCTCGACTATTCGTACGATCTTCTCCATGGTCTCAGTACCCATGCAGGTACTTAGCACGGCATCGTTTAGCAGGTTGTAGATAATCATTTCCCGCAGGTGTTCTGCCATCTCCTTTGAGCCTCGCTCGTAGGCTTTGGCGTAAAGCTTTGCCTCTTTGGTGGCATCACTCGTATTGAATAGCCTCATTTGGGTCCCTTCCGTATTTCTTCTGTATTGCAAGCAAGCCATCCTCTATGGCCTGAATGTCTGCTGCTATCGCATCCAGCTCAATCCCAACTAGGTCAAGCTTTGTTTCTAGTGTAAAATCCTCATCCATTGTTCTTCTCCCTTATGTCTTGTCGCTGTAAATACTCGATTTCATTTGCTATGTCTTCTGAGGTAATTGCTACCTCATGTTCTAAATGGTGCTGAATGTAGTCAAGAATTTGTTGGCGAGCTTCTTGTTTGCCAGCTTCTAAACCCTTTTGATAGCCACCCCAGTCATGGTCATAAACCATGCGAAGCAGCTCATCCTTTACTTGGTAAATGTCCTCAGCCATTGACCTCACCCTTTATCTCTCTAATCAGGAACTCAAAGGCGTTGGTCCAGGAGTTGCATCCTTCGCAATCGCACTTGGTTTCCTGCTCGTGGTGGTCAAGCAAGTCAATGATGTTGTCTCGCTCAAACTGTCTGCCCTTGTCAAAGGACAACTGAAGTAGCTCGTTTACGATTTTGTCTATCTCTGTTACTTTGCTCACTTCTGCTCTCCTTTGATTAGAGCGACATGATACTCAATCATCATGGCATCCCAAGAACAGTTCATGTGCTTCATGATTTCTTCTCTGTCATCATCGGGGCTAGGGAAGCTATCACTTTCTACGCAGGGGCAAAGCTTGCCCTCTAGCAACTTGATAATGCGTAGTCGCTCATTGTGAGTGCCTTGAAATTCCCCAGTTCTAAAAACATCAATGGCTCTGTGGGTTGTGCCAAGTCTGTCAGAAACAAACTCATCTTCTAAACCAAGTTCATTCACTTCTGTTCTCCCTTGTTAGTTTTTACCCAATTACACTCTGAGTCATGCCAAGTGTTTTTACCTTGCCAGCAATCATTGTTGCCACAGTCTGGCCTTTTTAGCTTTACATCATCTAGCAATCTTGTTAGACAACCTTGCCGAATAATCCAAAGATTTTCGTCATTTCGCCAGCCGCTTCTTGTTGTAAACTCGCCATCTGCAAGCTTGAATAAAAGCCAGTGTCTAATCTTTTTTGGAAGTTTCATGATTTTCCTTTTCAAATAGTGCTTTTATGTTTGATTCTTCAATGAGTTCTTTTACCCAATGCTTGCCTAAGGAAGCTCTCATAACTAGGACAACAAGCCACCAAGCCGAACCATAAACTACAAATAAAATAAATAGGTCGCTCACATCTCCACCTTTGGTCTGCGATCAATGTGGTTTAGGTGGTCGTGAATAATGTTGCAGGTTGCCTGGTCTAGCCAGCCACTAAGTCTGAATGAGTCAATGAGTGACTCGACAGCTATCTGCTCATCTCGTCTGCCTTGGTTGTAGGCCGCTAACTTATCTAGCGGATACAGGAAAGATAGAATCCGTCTCAACTTGTATCCCTTCAATCAAGTCAGTAATGATGGTTGTTGCTTTGGTAGGTGTTGGGTAAGCGGCTTTGATAAGTCGCAATACTTCTTCCTTCATCAGCCTTCTGCCGATTACAATTCCTTCGGCTTGTGCAATCCCATGGTTGTACTGGTGTGGGTTGTAGTCGCTTGTATCGAACTCAATTTGCATCGGTGAATCTACTGGCATTAGTTCCTTCCCCAAACAATCATCTGACGGTTTGATGCCGACTTATCTCTCTTGCCCGTGTCCTTCACGAGTCCAAGCTTTACTAGCTCAGCACGGCGTGACCGAATACCAGACTCGCTGGCTCTCGGTGCTTTGTTTTGTCTGACTAGCTTGATGTAGTTTGCAACCAGCTCCATGTCGGTCTGGTGCTTGCGTAGAAGGTTTAGAATCGCCTTCTTTGAGTAAGGAATATTCCTTACCGAGTTAGCAGCATCGTGTGATGTCTGCGGATCTGTGTTGCGTGCCTGTGGCATTTTCCCTCTTTCCCTTATGTTAGCTATTTAGCTAACAAATGCAAATTAGCAAAATTTCAGAGAAAAAGCAAGAAAATCGTCATTTTATTCTGTCGGCGTGTCGCAGACTGTTCGGACTGCAATAGTAGCGCCTGGCTCTATCCCTTGGGCGTAGAGCTTGCGAGCGCTGATACGGACTATACGGCTGTCATCGGTATAGACACCAGCAATAGCTAAAGCGTCTCCGACTGCCCTGACTAACTTGTCAAGTCAGAGGTCGGGGGCTACAGATGGCAACCCCCGACTCACGGATTTTCCTTTCGGCATGTAGAAGTTTACGATTAGCTCGACTGGCTCGTCTAACGGAACCCAGCCTTCTGGCAGTTCCTCAATGCATGTACTGACAATCGCCGTACGC